>Ga0187847_10000501_pt1 | contig 43039 bp, 26 predicted proteins | sample June2016WEW_4_10_FD_132458 | JGI IMG/M metagenome (GOLD analysis project Ga0187847, IMG submission 132458) | Peatland microbial communities from SPRUCE experiment site at the Marcell Experimental Forest, Minnesota, USA - June2016WEW_4_10 | ecosystem: Environmental > Terrestrial > Soil >...
ACTGTGTTGTGCTATCGTCAGACACGAAGAAGCCTCCGGAAGTGCCTCGAACGGCGTCTAGTCAACCTGTTTGTAGCACAGGAGGCTTCTCTTGTCTTAAAAATCACGAATTATTCGGGCTAGGAATTGACGGGATTGCTTGATTAGATAGCCGTGTCGGGCGGAGCCCACCCTTCGTTTCCTGAAGGGTGGGATTCCACGTCCCTCGAGTGCGTGGGGCTTTGACTAGAGGCCGATCCAAGAAATGAGTGTTTAGAAGTACCCGAGGCGAATGTAAGTCGAGAGCGGCAAATCTGATGCTCTCCTTATTATGACCTCCTCCTAATCATCTTCGAGCCCTTGTCATAGATCTCCAGTAACGCCGATTCCGTCTTGATCTTCTTTTCCACGCAATAAGGGAGCGTCACAACGATTCCGACTGGATTCCATGGATATCGCCTGCAAAGCCGCCGACCAGGACCGGTTGTCCGTAGTCGATGAACTTCTTGCCACCAAACGGCCGATTCATTGGCTCCTTCTTCGAGTGCCGCCGTCTCTCCCATCGATCGTACGCGGACTGTAATCGTCTCAAGTTGAAATGGGTCAGATGGGACCTCGCGGGGCGCGAATTGCGCAACATCTCACGCTTGCTAGTGGGAAAGGGAACAAAACATGCCATGGCCTTTTCTTTCAAGAGACTTTTAGCTGATGGTGATGCTCGGCCTCTGGACGTTTTCATTCGATGTTTCCAGGGAGTGTCGATTTCTGCCCGCGGTGAAGCTTCTCCGTGTGGCAGCGAAACCGATTCCACGCCAGTGTGAAACCGGGCGCCCGGCCGACAATTGAGTTTAATTCCGCGCGGGTTCGCAATTTTGTACCAAATCACTTTTTCCGCTGTCCAATTTTCACTTGACATTCGATTCGCAATGGATAGAAAATCTCCCCTCGCGTTTTTAGGTGCTCCGCCGTCCACGTAGTTCCCACGGGTGAAAACTGACCGAAGGAGGATGTCGTCATGGCCGCTTATACCTACCCCGGCGTGTATATCGAGGAAGTGCCGAGCGCGGTTCACACCATCACGGGCGTGGCTACGTCCATCGCCGCCTTTGTGGGCTGGGCTCCGAAAGGCTCTGTAACTGAGGCAGTTCTGGTGCAGAGCTTTATGGATTATCAGCGCCAGTTCGGGGGGTTGGATTCGCGGAGCCTTTTAGGTTATTCGGTTTCCCAGTTTTTCAACAACGGCGGACAACAAGCGTACATCGTACGGCTCGCTCAAGACGCTATCACGACCGGAACCAGCACCGCGACCTCAGGTGTTGCGACGATCGCCATAACTGCCACCGCGACAGTGGTTTTTACCGCTCTGCGCCCGGGTGTCTGGTCGAGTGCTTATGGGATCGTAGTCTCTGCCAGTTCGGGAGAGACCTTTACGGCGTCAGTGGTTTACGCGCCGGGGGGGATCCCCCTGATCACGTTGGAGACCTTTCCGAACTTGTCCGTTTCTACTCCTGGGACGATCGCGTCGAATTACGTGAGCCTGACCACGACTGGCACGCCCACCGCAGCCCCTGCCGACGGCCTATACATGTTAACCGGAGGAAACGATGGCAACGGAATCAATGTTCATGGGGCTGGCGCAGCCGCAGTAACGATTAACGCCCCCGGCAGCACGACGACCGGGTTCACCTTTTCGGCGCAAAATCCGGGGGCGTGGGGAAATCTTCTGGCCATCGGCGCCACGGCGCAGCCAGGTGATACAACCAATGCCCGGTTCAGCTTGAACGTGGTCGCGCTGAATGCGAGCGGCGCACTGTCGGTTGTGGAGAGCTTCAATAATCTTTCGGTAAATGCCTCCGACCCGCTTTATGTTGTGACCGTCCTCAATTCGGACTCTAATTACTTATCGGTCGCCGCAGTCGGAACACCGACGGCGGCACTCAATAGTCCGTTTCCTCCATCAGGCGCCGCCTCGGCCCCTTTCAATTCGCCGCCCTTCTTAACCGGAGGCTTTGATGGAGTGGTCCTGGATCCGACCCAGGACAGCGCGAGTGGAGGACTGTTCAAGATTGCACTCAACTCGGACGGTTCGGGATCCGGCGGTGTGCATCTTCTGGATATCGTGCCCATTTTCAACCTCTTATGCGTTCCGGGCGAAGCAGATCCGACAACAATTAGTAACCTTCAGGGCTATTGCCACACGGAGCGCGCCTTCTACATAGTAGACTGCGCGCAGTCCGCCAGTTTTGCTTCTGTACAGGGTGGACCGGACAGCCACATCACCGGGGCCAACTCCATTAACTCGGCTCTCTACTTTCCCTGGATCAACGCGCCGGATCCCCTGCTGCAAAGCCGCATTCGGCCATTTCCCCCTTGCGGCTTTGTTGCCGGTTTGTATGCAACCACCGACGCGACTAGAGGGGTGTGGAAGGCGCCGGCGGGTATTGACGCCAGTCTCACGGGGGAGTCAGGGCTGACAACCGTTCTAACCGACGCGCAAAACGGTACCTTGAACCCTCAGGCGGTCAACTGCCTGAGAAACTTTTCAGTCTACGGAGATGTCATCTGGGGCGCCCGTACTCTTCAAGGCAACGATCAGGCAGGATCTCAATGGAAGTATGTTCCAATCCGTCGTCTCGCGCTGTTCCTCGAATCGAGTTTGCTTGAAGGCACGCAATGGGTGGTATTTGAACCGAACGACGAAACTCTGTGGGGCCAAGTCAGGCTCAACATTGGGTCCTTCATGCAGGGCTTGTTTCTGCAAGGAGCCTTCCAGGGAACTACTCCGCAGCAGGCGTACTTTGTTAAGTGCGATGGGGAAAACAACCCCCAGTCCAGCATTGACCTGGGGATCGTAAATATCCTGGTGGGTTTCGCTCCGCTGTATCCCGCTGAGTTCGTAGTGATCCAGATCCAGCAGATGGCCGGCCAACTCCAATCGTAGGGAGGTATTATATGTTGCCGTTTCCAGCGAACACCAAGCGTTTAGACCCGTATAAGAACTTCAAATTCCGGTTGAAGTGGGACGGCAAGTATGTGTACGGCGGAAGTAAGCTGACCGGCTTGAAACGCTCGACGGAAGTGGTGGAGCACAGGGCCGGCGGCGACCCTTCCACCTCGCACAAGTCGCCCGGCCGGAACAAGTACGAGGCGATCACCTTAGAGCGTGGACTCACTCAGGATCTCGCCTTCCACGACTGGGCTGGCCTGGTATGGAACTTCGGTGCGGCACTTGGCTCGGAAGTCTCCCTGGCGAATTTTCGCAAGGATATCTACCTTGAGTTCTACAACGAAGCGGGACAGCTGGTCATCGCCTACAAGATATACCGCTGCTGGGTATCAGAGTACCAGGCTATGCCGGACCTGGACGCCAATGCTAACGCCGTCGCCATTGAGCATATTAAGCTGGAAAACGAAGGCTTCGAACGCGACACCAGTGTCACTGAACCTACGGAACCCACGTTAAGCACTGTGAGTACGTAGCCAAAGTATTGGTTATCTATCCTCAAGGTTTGCGCTCCACAGGTCAGGAATCAAGGGAAAGCGATTGCCGGTAGGGTAGAGGCGCCCGCGTCCATTGCCGGGCAGAGGAATGTTACATGAAGCCTCTTTCCAATTCTGATTTCCTTGATCTGTGGGAACGGGGGAATGGTATGCACGCGCTGGACCAGGGACTTCTGGTCCTGGGTGCAGCTCTTCCTGAGACTTCGTATGACAGACTTGCGGACTGGTCCCTGGGGCGCCGCAACCGGGCCTTGATCGAGTTGCGTTCCCAGTGTTTTGGGCCCCATCTCCAAGGCTGGACCTGCTGCACGCGGTGCGAGGAGAAACTGGAAATTGAGGTCAACGCTCGAAGCTTGGCATCCGAACCCGGAGGTGCTGAGGAGAGCCCCTGCGATCCGATTATCGTAAACGGGCATTGCTTTCGACTTCCCACGAGCCGAGACCTGGCACGGGCTGCCCAGGAAACCGATCCCCTCTCGGCGACCCTTCTCCTCATCGAAGGCTGCCGCGTGGACACCGGCGAAATTCCAGCATGGACAGGGGAGGAGTTGGAGATCGTGGGAGAAAGAATGGCTCTGGCCGATCCGATGGCTGAACTTCCCCTGACGCTGCGTTGCCCCGCTTGTAACAACGAATGGATTGCAACCCTCGATATCGCTACCTTTTTCTGGACAGAAATTGAGGCTCGGGCGAAGCGGATTCTTTTTGAGATTCATGCTCTGGCCTCACAGTATGGCTGGACGGAAAAGGAAATCCTCTCGTTGAGTGAACAGCGTCGAGCTCTTTACATGGGGATGGTGCATGAATGAGCGGCTACCTACAAAGAATGGCCTCCAGCGCCCTGAGCCCCGGTGGATCCATCCGCCCGATCTTGGGATCGATGTTTTCTCGTTCGACCTACCGGAGGACGCCAGAAGACATACCACGGAAAGTTAGCGCCTCTTTCGGACCTGAACGCGCGGCGCCACCGGCCGCCGCTGCACCCGATAGCGCATTGGGACCGGTCTTGTCTGGTGTCTTTTCAGACCGGGCTCTGGAAGAGACAACTTTGCTCAACCCACTGGTGAACGAGAGCCAGCCAAGAAACGTCGAAAGGCCGGTCGCTTCTTCCATCGAAATGAGTAACGGAGATGCCAGATCGGACGAACCACCAAACCTGGCCGCGCAAAACAAACATGTGATGGTTGCATCGCGCCGCCCCGCACCTGGCAATCAAGCCGCGGGGCTGCAGCCGCCCTTGCTATCCGTGACTCTAAACTCCGGCAATGCAAGGCAAAACGGCAGAACAGAACCTATTTCTGAGCCGGTCGATGCTATCGCGGCCAGGGCGAAAAAAAACGATGTCGACAACTCCGAGGCGCCAGACAAAGTCCGCTACCAACCCTTGACAACAGCAGGGGGTTCGAATGCGAATGGTCCCCCGGCTCTGTGGAAAGTATCGAGTCCACTTGCTCCGGGTATCCGCAAGGAAGCCGGCGACTTGTCCAGCAGTTCGGGTTTGCCGGGGCGGGAGCCGGACGAGATTCAAATTCACATCGGGCGCATCGAGGTCACGGCCGTAGCCCAAGCGATGCCCCGCCCGGCGCCCCCACCCGTCCGAAAGTCGATTAGCCTGGACGATTATTTGAAGCGCAGCAATGGAAGGTCGAAATGAGTAATGCGCTGGCCATCTCCGGAGTAACGGCTGCGTTGCAGTATTACCTGGGCAACGTCTATAGCGGCCTGAGTACTCTGTTTGGAGGCAGCGTGACAGTTTCGTCACAGGCGCCGGACCTGGTTCAGAACAGTATCGGCGACGGATCCACGTTGCAGAACCAGGTCAATATCTTCCTGCATCAGGTGACCTATAACTCCGCCTGGCGAAACGTGAGTCTGCCTTCGCTGGGCGCCGATGGCAAGAGCCAGTTGAAGAACCCACCTCTGGCGCTTGACCTGCACTACCTGTTGACTGCCTACGGCTCAAGCGACTGGCAGGCCGAAGCGCTTCTAGGCTATGCGGTTTTGATGTTGCATGAGAACCCGGTTCTGGGGCGAGCCGATATCAGCGCCGCTTTGAACGCGCTGCCGACCAGCAATCCGCATAATCCGCTTTCAACCCCGCTAGGGTCGTCGGGGGTGGCCGAGCAGTTGGAAATGATCAAGATCTCGCCTTCTACGCTGGGCCGCGAAGAGCTGGCGTGGCTCTGGACGGCATTGAAGGCCGATTACCGTCCCACCTTTCCTTTCCAGGTTTCCGTGGTATTGATTCAGCCACAGTTGCCATCCACCTCGGCCTTGCCCGTGCTCTCCCGCAGCATTACTGCACAAGCGGGGCCGCCGCCGCAATTGTTTCAGGTGCAGCCGCCGGCAACGGGACAGGCCGCGGCTGCGCCGGGAGATTCGGTCATCGTCCTCGGAGCATCGCTCAGTGGCGCCAACCAAGTGGCGCTTTCCTACCCGCGGCTGGGAATCCAGTACCCCCCCTTCGCGCCGTCGAAGATAACCGACAACACAATTTCATTTAGCGTGCCCAACGATCCCGCAAACCTGCCGGCGGGTGTTTACAACCTCTCAGTGCGGTTCACAAACAGCGGTGGCACGGTGCTGCAGAGCAGCAATAGCATCGCCCTTGCCATCGCTCCGATAATCCTTGCAACTCCAGCGCCGAGCACTGTGGGCAATAATGCGGGAACGCTAGTTGCACTCAGTTGTAATCCGCAGGCTCTTCCCAGCCAAAGCGTCTCCCTGATCATGGGCGGGAGCGCGGTTCCGGCCCAGTTCTTTGCGGCCGCCACCGCCGCGCTCAGCTTTCAGTTCACTCCCGCGCTCGCCAAGGGACCTTATCTCGCCCGCCTGCAGGTCGACGGTGTGGTAAGTCCGGTGGCGGTCAACTGGTCAGCCACGCCCCCTACTTTTACCGGACCGATGGTGACGGTATGAAGAGGAAGAAAGAGATCCTCCCCTGGATCGACGCCAACCAGGCCTATCTGGTGGCTCAATTCGACTGGATCAGGGATCGTTTGGGCGGCCAGCCCGACGAACTATCAGAGAAGGCGATTCCCGAGGCGCGAGCGGGGCTCAAGGAGCCGCCGGCAATTGAGCGGCTTTCTGAACTCTTTGGCTTGAACGCTTTCGAGGGCCAAATTCTTCTACTCAGCGCCGGTGTGGAAATGGATTCAAGACTGGCCACCCTGTGCGGCGAGGCGCAAGGGCATCCGCAGCGTCAGTACGCTACCCTGGGACTGGCGATGGCAACCTTTCCGGAGCCGCTCTGGAGCGCCTTGACGCCTTCCCGCCCCCTGCGGCGTTTCCGGTTAGTGGAAGTGGAAGCGGGTCACGGTCTCACCTCTGCGCCGCTGCGGATCGACGAGCGAATCCTGCATTATCTGGCCGGGGTCAACCAGCTGGATTCGCGCCTCGAAATCCTGCTCCAGGGCCGCCCGCTACCTGAATGGATTGCCCTGGACCATGGGCAGACAGCAACCGAAGCGGCCCGAGTTTTTACCGCGTACGCACAGTCCTCTCCGATCCTCCACCTTTGCGGCGACGACCCCAGCGGGCAGGAAGACGTGGCCACGCTCGGTGCGCAGAACATAGAACAACAGTTGTTCGTTGTACAGGCCGCGGACCTGCCGGCTGTGGGGGCCGATCTGGATCAATTTGCGACTCTTTGGCAGAGAGAAGCGCGGCTCTTGCCTGCCGCACTGCTGATTCAGTGCGAGCCTGGGGGCCTGAATGCTCCCGCGCGCCGTCTGGCGGAGCGGCTGCCTGGCTTGGTGTTCCTCGCAAGCCGGGAACCGGTCCGGCTCAATCGATCTTTTCTTCGTTTCGATGTGAACAAGCCGCAACCGATGGAACAAAAACGACTCTGGCAAAACGCTTTAGGTCCGGCGGCGGGCGCTTTTAACGGGACACTCGACGACCTGTCGGAACAATTCCGGCTCAGCGCCAGAATGATTTTTTCCACCGGCGCGGCCATGGCTTCCAAGGTTGGTTCGAGCAAGGATCCGGTGCCAGCGGAGGACTTGTGGAATGCATGCCGCTCACTGGCGCGCCCCAAGCTGGAGGACCTCGCCCAGCGCCTTGTTCCAACGGCGGATTGGGATGACCTGGTGTTACCGGAATCGCAGAAACAAATCCTGCGCCAGTTGGCAGGGCAGGCTCGCCACCGGATGAAGGTTTACGAGACGTGGGGATTCTCCGCCAAGGGTCGCCGCGGTTTGGGCGTGAGCGCTCTGTTTACCGGAGAAAGCGGCACTGGCAAGACGCTGGCCGCGGAGGTGCTGGCCCATGAATTGGGCCTGGATCTGTATCGCATCGATCTTTCGGCTGTCGTCAGCAAGTACATCGGTGAGACGGAGAAAAATCTCAAGCAGGTTTTCGACGCGGCGGAGGAGGGCGGCGTACTTCTGCTGTTTGACGAGGCGGATGCACTCTTTGGTAAGCGCAGTGACGTAAAGGACAGCCACGATCGCTATGCCAACATTGAAGTGGGCTACCTGCTGCAGCGCATGGAAGCTTATGAGGGACTGGCGATCCTGACTACAAATCTAAAGTCATCGCTGGACAAAGCCTTCCAGCGCCGCCTGCGATTCATGATAAATTTTCCGTTTCCCGACGCCCATCAACGGGAAGCGATCTGGGTCCGGGTGTTCCCGGCTAACACTCCCACTGCGGGATTAGATTCCAGGAAGCTGGCCCAGCTCAATGTTACCGGCGGCAATATCCGCAATATAGCTCTGAACGCCGCCTTCCTGGCCGCGGAATCGACAAAGTCGGTTGAAATGGGACACCTGCTTCAGGCTGCCAGGTTGGAGGCGCAAAAAATTGAACGCCCGCTCGGTGACGCTGAAATCCGGGGGTGGGTATGAGCCACGTGCGGGTGACGATTGACCAGCTGGTGTTGAAAGGACTGGAACCAGTCGAGCGAAAGGCGATAGTGGAAGGGCTGCAAAGGGAATTGGCACAAATACTGTCGGATTCGGCGGCGCGTGCCGAGTGGGCACACTCTCACCGCACACCGGTTTTAAGGTTGGGCCAATTGCCACTAGAATCTGGAGCCTCAGGGGGCAGGAAGTTCGGAGAGCGATTGGCCGGCGCCATCGGCAGGAGGCTAAAGCCATGAGCCGCGCAGTGCTGGCGAGGAAGTCGGAGACGGCTCCGACGACCGAGGCGAAGGCCTCCGCGAGTGCTTCGTTCGACGGCTTGCGTATCGGTCCGGTCAACGACATCTTCGAGCAGGAAGCGGACCGAGCCGCCGAACAGGTCGTCACGGGGACGACATCCAGGGCGGCATGGTCGCTTTCCAAAGTGAGCCTAGGGCCGAATGTGCAGAGACAGTGCTCCTGCGGCGGTCAGTGCGACGACTGCGAGAAGAAAATGCTCCAGCGCGACGCTCTGCTGGGTGCGGCGGAGATGTCGACGGCTCCTGCTTCAGTCCACAACGTGCTGCGCGGTTCGGGCGCACCCCTGGACTCCGGGACGCGCAGCTTCATGGAGTCGCGCTTCGGCTACGACTTTGGCCGCGTACGTATACACACCGACGCGCAGGCCGCCCAATCGGCTCGCTCCATAGAAGCGCTCGCTTATACGGTCGGCGACCATGTCGTCTTTGGCTCTGGACAATTCGCACCGGAAAGCATCCGGGGTCTTAGGCTGCTCGCGCACGAACTGGCTCATACTCTGCAGCAGCACGAGTCTGGACTAACAAGACGCTCTGCCGTCCGGCGTGCGCCGGTTCCGGGTTGGACAGGTAGCTCGGGTCTGAACGCTGCCGAGAAATCTATTGGTGCGATCAGGCGCATTCCCATTGAAGGTCTGAAAGAAGGGAATCAGCAAGAAGCAAGCGGCTCCACTGAATCGGCCAAAGGCCGTGCCATTATTCTCTTGAACGCGAAGTTTGACGCGGCGAAACCTGCCGACATTCTGTTCTTCTTCCACGGCCACAATGAGGGCCTTCGTTTTGGCGGGTTCGGCAACCGAGACACCGATCTTTACTCGCTGGAATCGCAGATGGAAGCCACCGGCAAAGAACAGGTGATTGGCATTCTTCCGCAGGGGACTCGCGATTCCGGCTTTGGTGATCTTCCGACCGGGACAACGCCCACAACCTGCAATCGCACCCCGCTCACCAAGGCGTTCAATACTGATTCCTATATCCAAGAGGTTTTCGACACTCTTAAGACTCTTAACGTCTGGACAACGCCGCCTTCGGTAGGCAACGTCATCATTTCCGGCCATAGTGGCGCAGGCGAGTTGATCAATCAAGGGCTGCTAGGCGGTGGCGCCGGATCGAGTCTGCCGCAGAAACTTGGCACACTCAAAGAGGTGTCGCTGATCGACGCAATCAATGGCCCTTGTGAGTTCGTCGCCCTTCAGGGTTGGCTTGAAAGCAACCTACAAAAAGAGTTGGCTGACCTCTCAGCCAAAAGCGAGCCGGATCAGCTGCAATATCTCAAGACAAGTCTTCGATTTCGTTCTTATTACGAAGACAACAAATCGATCGGCGACTACTATAAGCAGTGGAACGTTGGCCCGCTCCCGATTGCCCGTTGGCGAACGCTTCTAGCCAATAGACAACCGCTCAAAGAATTTCTGGATACGTGGTTCACGGATAATGCGGCCAAGCTGCCGCAGTCAGTCCAAACAAATTGGAAAAATAACTATGTCATCACTTACGTGGGCAAAGTCGCGCACGACGATCACAAAGTCAACGTTATAAACGCTCCCACTCCAAGCGGATCAACGCCGGTCACCGAATCCCTCAACGTTCTTCCGAAACGCGAGGCCGGCGCTTGTCTTCCTCCAACCACTGCGGTGAGCCGAGTCGTCGACGCCTTACGTTCTCCTGCTCGACCTCTGGAGGAGAGAGAAAAGCAATGGGCAGAGCGCCACTTCCAGCATGATTTCAGCCAGGTCCGTCTTCATTTAAACAGTCAAGCCGCCGGATCTGCGCGATCACTGCAAGCGCTCGGATTTACAGTTGGCGAACACATCATCCTGGATCCCCGCCGTTACGATCCCGCAACGTCCGCCGGACGCAGACTGCTGGCCCATGAGCTCACTCATGTACTCCAGCAAGGAAACCCACTCCCTACCTCGTGGAAACCGTCTCGCCTCCAGATTGGGCGGCCGGAAGATCGCCTGGAGCGGGCTGCCGATTATCATGCCGAGCATCCCGGGCCTGTGCTGACAGATCCGTCCGCCGGCCAACTCCTCCAACGGGCGCCAGCCGAAGGTCAATTGGCGAAAGACGTCTGTGAGGCAACAGCCCACCCACCAAAGGAGCAACCGGGTGAATGCAATTATGCCCGCCCCGAAAATTGTCCCACTTACGAATCATGGATCGAGACCTTTACCCGGCTGAAGAAGTTCCAAGCTCGCGCCACTCCTTCGCCAGGCAACCCGCCCCAAGGCGCCCACGTATTCACGGTTCTAGGCAGTGAGGCCGGTTCTCGCCTTACCGATCAGCCTGACGAGAAGGCCCTGGCGGAAGATCCGCGTGGCGTTCCATCCCCCACGACGGGTCTGAAGCTAGGCGAAACCTTCATCGATCATCCGACCGACTCTTGGGTGAAGTCGTGCCTCCCCGATAATCTCCGCGCTACGGCCTATCAGTTGCCAGCCGATTGCGCAGACATAGCCGTCATCCTCCGTCACGTGTGGCTGTCGGCGCACCATCGCACGCAAACACTTCAGGTGGGACATCAAACCTGGGTTATCGGTGATGAATCGGGAGGCCCCGGCCGAAAACGCGCTGTCGCTGCCATCTCCGACATTGGCTCTCAAACTGTTACTTCACTCGTTGCGCCCTACAGCGATGCACAAGGCAAGCCGCTTTTGTCTTTCCAGCAGTTAGCGCCGCTGCTGCATCCGGGAGACATTCTAGTTTGGGAACACCATGAAGATGGCTTAACTAAGCCCCGCACCGGCGGCCATACCCTGACAATCTCATCCGTGCAACGTGACCAGGCGGGCAAGATTGTGGGAATGTCGTTTCTGCAGGGAAACGAGCCGATTTTTGGAGACCGCTGTCTCCCTGGAAAAAAATGCGATCCCGCGCAAGACGACAAGGGCAAGATCCTCAAAGAGCGCCACCTTCCCGACACCAAGGAAAACCGCAAACAATTGGGAGAGGCTCCGGGCCGGCGAATAGAAGTGAGTGAAGATGTTGTCAGTGCGAACGAAACGGACTATAACAATCCAGATCTTGATGTGCCCGCTGCCAAGAAAGGTGACCCGCCACAAAAAATATGGGGCTGGGGCGAGGACAGCATCCTTTTGTCGGCTGGGCCTCCCAGAGCGGCCAACCGTCCGGCGATGGAGAAAGCGCCGAAAGGCACCGCCCGGGAAACCCGAATATCAGACTGGACCAAATCATTCGCTTCGGCGGGTTCTTACGAAGCTTGGCAGGCCTTTTGGGAGTCGATGCTCCTCGAAGTTCGTGCGTTCATCGAGGGAGGAAGAGAAGTTCCCGAGGATCAAGCTCGCCGAACTGGCGAAGCTGCCGGCAACAAGCTCTGGGCTTTCGCAAAACAACCGAAGGGAACCCTCGGAGACGAAAGCCATTTCGCACGTTTGGGAGCCGCAAGAAAGGTAATCGATTGGTTGATCACGTCTCGCGTTCCGACCAGCATGGACCTGTCTTCAAACCTGGACAAAATCAGCGCTAAGTTAATCCGGGTTCTGGCTTGGATCGAAGAAAGTTTCGAATTCGCCGCCCGTGGAGCAAGTGACATTATCTTCGGAACCACAACCCCTTCCCAGGTTAAAGTTCTCCTCACCGGCTTTGATCCCTTCGAATCCAGCGGCAGCCTCAGCGTCCCCGCAAAAGGCACTTGGAACCCTTCAGGCGCCGCGATTCTCGCCCTTGACAACCAAAGTGTCCCCGTGAAGAGCAGCCGCGGCAAAGCCGGAAACGCCAATGTGCAAGGAGTAATCCTGCCCGTGAATTTCGAAGACTTCAAAGCGCGCGGTCGCGGTTTAGTTGAGAGCATCGTAAGCAGCAAAGCTCCGGATCTTGATGCAGCCATCACCGTCAGTATGGATCCGAATATCGGTCCGTCACAGCCAGTTCGTTTGGAACGCTATGCAGTCGGAGTGCACGAAGTCGAAAAAAACCAACCCTCCGGCGCGACTAAGTCCGTAATCGAACCCATACCCGCGGCGGCCCAGGGAACTCTAGGTGAGGGCATTATCGAAAGCAATGCACCTATTGACCAGATTGCCGCCGAAACAGAGAAGAAATCGAAAGGATCGGTCAGCGTTTCGAGGCCGAATATCGGAGCGGATATTACATTTCGTTTCGCGACCGACGCAGCCGCCAAGGCCGCGCTGGACTCTCTGGGCGGTGTTCGCTCAGTACGAGACATAACCATCTCCGATGCCGCCACCATCCGGCAGGTCACGTCCACAATGGTGCGTCAATCGAACGGCACGGATTTCACCTTCCAAGCCAAGGGCCGGACATTTACGGCTGGGATCGTGAGCGGGCCCGGCGGCAACTTCCTTTCCAACGAAGTTTCCTATCGTATGCTGCGCCTCTTAAAACAGCAAAACCTCCCGGAAGATCCAATCTCATTCCACGTCCATACCCAAGGTGCGGACCTGATTCCTCAGGACACCGGCACGCCTGGGGCTCGAAAAGAGAAAACCGACAAATCAAAGGCGGCCAGTGGCTTGTTGAGCCGGTTAGTAGAGACACTGAAGAGCATCATCGCGGCTACAGCTAAATTCATCCTCGACAGACGGACGACAAAGAAAACTCGATGAGCTTTGCGAGACATCAACGACGACCAACCGAGTGCAATCCATCGCGAGCCTCTGCGCCCCCTACTGTTCATCAGATTCTGCGAAACTCGGGGCATCCACTCGATTCCGAGACGCGGGCCTCCATGGAGCCGCGGTTCAACCACGATTTCAGCCGTGTGCGCGTGCATGCGGATGAGCAAGCGGCTCAATCGGCCAAGTCTTTGGGGGCTGCCGCCTATACCGTTGGCCAACACATCGTCTTCAGCAACCAGCGCTATCAACCGCTGACGCCGCCTGGCCGCGAGTTAATTGCACACGAGTTAGCTCATACAATTCAACAGCAAGGCCAGAACCTGGAGGGTCAGTCTCCGCTCTTGCTGCCTTCACATTCAGTTGCAGGCGAAAGGGAAGCTGCTGCCGGAGCAGCTGCCGCCACCAACGGAACTCCAGTCTCTATCAATTCGCGTCATCCCGTGTCTGTTCAACGAAGCCCGGATCTTACGTCCGGACCGCATCTGGACTTGACGGAATCCGCCTCGCCAATCTTGGCCGCCGCCATCGGCTCGTTCACTCTGGATGGCTTTGCCACCGGAAACGCGGAGATCCCCCCGGATCGCCGCCTTGAGTTAGACGCCACGGCCAAGAACATCCAAACGCTCGTTAGAAAATACCCCGGTTCAACAATCCGTGTCATTGGCCACACCGATGCAATCGGCACTGACGAAAAGAATCAGACTCTCGGCCAACAACGGGCAGACGCGGTTCAGGCCGCGTTAGTCGAAGACGGTGTCTCGCCCGATGTCATCACAACAGAGAGCAAAGGCGAATCGCAACTTCTCATTAAAACGCAAAAGCCGGAGCCCAGAAACCGCCGCGTACAAGTACGGTTCCACCCGGAAACCAGGCTCGCTAAAGTCCTCCCCGATGTTTCACTGACCCCGCCCGAACCTCCGTCAACCGGATCCAAAACGGATCGGCCAAGTACAACGCTTCCTGATCCCTCAAGCTACAAACCCAAGATCGACCCGTCTCCAGCCCCGAACCTGCCCGATTGGTTCTGGAAACCACTGCCTCAGGGGCCAAAGAAATCCGGCAAGTCCCTTGATGATTTGATCAATTCCGCCGCGAAAAAGATTACCTCGTTCTTGCCTAAGTCTGTCCAGGAGAAAGCCCAAGACCTGGTAAAATCCGCGATCGAAAAAGGCATCACTGCTGGTCTGGACTCTGCGCTTCAATCGGCCGGCGTCGACGAAAAGGCCCGCCAAGCCATTGGGAAAGCCACCGAAGCGGCCATCAGACAGAAACTCGGAGGCGGCCAATGAGCGCGTCCCCAATTTCGCCACGCCTGGTTAAAGGCGGCATCGTCACCATGGACCCGGACACGTCCGCGGTGCAGAGCGTGATCGCGCTGCAATATAACCCTGATTCCCTTTCTCGGACCCTGCAAATCCAGGCCGTTGCGGGCGGGCAGGATGGTGTGCGCGTGGATGCGCTGCGCTTGCGCGGGCCGGCGATCGAAACCATCAAGCTGGAAGCAGAACTCGATGCCACCGACCAGTTGGAATTCCCGAAAAACAATCCGACAACGGTTCAATACGGTCTCCATCCCCAATTGGCGCAGTTGGAAATGCTCGTCAACCCGTCGGTCGAGACCCTCTTGTCCGACGACAACATGGCTAACAACGGCACCCTGGAAATTATTCCGCTGGAGCAACCACTCACCCTCTTTGTATGGAGCATCAATCGCGTAGTGCCGGTTCGTTTGACGGACTTCTCTGTTACCGAGGAGGCGTTTGACACCAACCTGAATCCGATTCGCGCCAAAGTGAGCTTGGGGTTCAGGGTTCTGAACGTCGATGACCTGGGCTTTGACAGCCCCGGCGGCCAGATGTTCATGGCTTACCTTAGCAATAAGGAACAGTTGGCATCAAAGGCCACCAACGTTGCGCTCACAGTTTTGGGATTGGGAGGTTTGCCATGAAAAGTCCTCTTCAGGCCTTGCTCCAGATGGGGGTGGTGCCGCCGGTCACCTTTCCTACCGACAGCCGCTATTACGGCTCCGGCACGCTTTCGTACACTGCCCCCAACGGCCGAATCATCACCTACCTGGCGCGGCGCATCGTGCCGCAACCTGGAACACCTAACTTCTCGACTGTGGCCACGCACACCGTCAAGCCAGGCGACCGGCTCGACTTGATTGCGGCCAGGTATCTGGGCGATCCGTTGATTTTCTGGCTGATTTGCGACGCAAATGGCGCCATTCGCCCCGACCAGCTGGTTGCAAAACCCGGAACGGTGTTGAACATCACCATGCCCCAGGGCGTGCCGGGGGTTCCGAATGCTTAAGAGCGTTCAGTTGAGCCTGATGATGGGACCCATCTTTCCCATCACTGTATCGCGGACGGTGCTGGATGCACTGGCCGAGGTGGAGGTGACAGTAAAAGACGTCGGCCAGAGTGGGTTCAAACTTACGTTCAGCATCGATAAGCAATCACCGTTGCAGATCCTGTTCCTGCTGACGGGAGGGCTTCCCCTGTTGTTCCTGCGGACGGTAATCGTCGCCACGGTCAATGGGGTGGCAAATGTGCTCATCGATGGCGTGATCACGGAGAACCACATTGCGCCTGGCGATAAGGGATCCAATTCCACGTTGACGCTGCTCGGGAAAGATCTGACCGTCCTTATGGATCAGTCAAAGTTCAGCGGCTTCCCCTTCCCTGCCTGCCCGGCCGAGGCGCGTGTGGCGCTCCTGTTACTCAAGTACGCGCCGTTTGGTGTCTTGCCACTGGTGATTCCCAGCGTCCTGCTTTTTGTTCCTTTGCCTATTGACCAGATTCCCGGTCAGCAAGGCACGGACCTGCAATACATAAAAAGCCTGGCGGAACAGGCGGGTTATGTTTTCTACATCGATCCTGGGCCTACACCCGGTGTCAGCACGGCGTACTGGGGTCCGCAGGTCAAGGTTGGCGCGGTGCAGCCTGCCTTGAGTTCCGACATGGACGCCTATACCAATGTGGAGAGTCTGCATTTCAGTTTCGATCAGGAGCGCAATAAGATCCCGTTGGTATATATCTACCTCCAGGAAACGGGTATAAGCATTCCGATCCCTATGCCGCCGATCACGCCGCTGAACCCTCCGCTGGGGGTGATTCCGCCGTTGCCCACCAACCTTCTGCCGCCCGATCTGTCTCCCTTTCGCGATGACCTGGCAAAAAAGCCGATCCCGCAGGCGATCATGCAGGGCCTGGCGGCGGCCGCATCTTACGCGGAAGCTGTCTCCTGCGAAGGGAGTCTCGATGTTACCCGCTACGGCGGCGTTCTCAAGGCCCGGCAATTGGTGGGAGTGCGCGGATCGGGTCCGGCTTTCGACGGCCTTTACTACGTCAAGAGCGTTACTCACAAGATCAAGCGAGGCGAATACAAGCAGGACTTCACCTTAACCCGAAACGGCTTAGTCTCTACTGTACCAACGGTGAATCTATGAGCGAAGAGGATTCTTCTCAAGGTGGCGGCCCCAAGCGTTACTACGGCAAGTATCGCGGATTGGTGGTCGAAAACATCGACCCCGAACAGATCGGTCGAGTGCTGGTCCAGGTACCGGATGTTTTGGGAGAAATTCCCTCCAGTTGGGCCATGCCCTGCGTTCCCGCAGCCGGCATTCAATCCGGCTGCTTCATCGTGCCGCCGATCGGATCGCAGGTGTGGGTCGAGTTCGAGCAGGGAGATCCCGACTACCCGATCTGGACCGGAGGCTTTTGGGGCTTAGTGGCCGATGTTCCGATCTTTGCCACCGCCCCTCCGCCAATTCCCCCGGGACAAAACATCGTGCTTCAGACCCCGGGGCAAAACATGGTGTTGGTGAGCGATTCAGTGCCGACGCCGGTCACTGGCGGAATCGTGCTCAAGAGTACGAGTGGCGCCATGATCGTGGTCAATGACACCGGTATCTATCTCAGCGCGGGACCAGGCTTAGCGAGTATTAACTTGATCGGCCCGGTGGTGAACATCAACCTGGGAGCTTTGACCGTTCTGGGACCGTAGGGTTGATTTGCTTGATCACAACGTCAGTCGACTGATTCGTCGCGAAAGGGATTTGCACTGAACGTTGGCGGAGTCGGCGTGAGAACCGGAGAAAAAAATCGTAGATCTCTCCACTGCGCTACGCTCCGGTCGAGATGACAAATTTGCCTGGGGACAATAGGGGAGGACTATGCCGGCGCCGATCTTACATATTGGAGCGACCGTTCTGTGCGCCCATGGCGGGCAAGCTATACCAACTGTACCCAGCCCGGTAGTGATGGTTTCAGGTATGCCGATCGCAACCGTCGCCGGACCGTGGACGGTAGCAGGCTGCGCCTTCGCACCTCCGGCGGGCAACGGACCGTGTGTCAGCGCCCAGTGGGTGGTGGGGGCGGTGCAGGTTTTATCGCAAGGGCAACCGGTCGTCATTATGACGGGCGTGGCGGCATGCGTGCCGACGGGGACCCCGCTCATGCCGGTGATGGCGCAGACCATGGTCCTCGCCACGTAAGAAATTTGTGACTTCGATTCATTGGGGAGACTAAGACGGTGAATCTGAATTTTCCATATCAATTCGAAGGCCGCGGACGAACGGAGGAAGCTGCGCTCCAGGATTACTTGAATCAACTCGTGGAGCAAGTGCTGTTCACCTCACCCGGTAACCGCGTGAACATGCCTGACTTTGGCAGTGGCCTGCTGCAGTTGGCTTTCGCTCCTAATAGTATAGAAATGGCTGCTGCGACTCAGTTCGCCGTGCAGGCCGCCCTACAAAAATGGCTGGCCGGTTACGTCACTATCCAATCAGTGGTCGCCTCGGCCGACGAGGGCGCACTCACGGTTGTCGTGACTTACTCTCCACTTAACACCGACGTGACTCTAGTGCAGACCTACACCTTCGAGGCTACGTCATGATTTATAGCTGCTGTAACCTCAACCGTAAGAACGCGATTCTCAACAATCCCGCGATCGCAGTGAACGGCATCGATTATCTGGAAGTAGCGGATCAGGGGTCTGGCCCACCGCAGCAAACCCTGCTGGTCCATTGCCTGAAAGCACCGCCGGACGACTTGTCCCCCGTGAACGTGTTGATTGAGGGTGGGGAGAGCATCACCAATATCACAGTCAGTTCGATAATGGTGGGCGCTGCGCCCCTGGTAAATGTGCTGGTAGTACAAACCAATGAGGCCGGGGATTTTTCTACGTACACTCTGCGCCTGGTGAACTCGACGGTTCAAGCGGCCGGGGACCCTTTCGAGGTCGCGCAAGTGTTATCGGGCTTCGACCCGCAGCTGGCGGAGGTGAGGTTCTCATTCAAGGCGGAGTGCGGGCCAAATTTTGATTGCAAACCGGCGGCAGCAACTTGTTCTCAGTCTTCACCGACTCCGCCCCCGATCAATTATCTTGCCAAAGACTACGGCAGTTTCCGCACACTGATTCTCGACCGCTTGAACCAGCTCCTCCCGACCTGGAATGGTACCAGTGAAGCAGATTTAGGCGTAGCGCTTGCTGAACTCATCGCCTACCAGGGCGATTATCTGAGCTATCAGCAGGACGCGATCGCCACCGAGGCTTACCTCGAAACCGCACGCAGCCGAGTTTCGCTAAGGCGCCATGCACGTCTGGTTGATTATCACGTACACGATGGTTGTAATGCCCGGGCCTGGATTCAACTCAACATCGCCGCTAACCGAGGAATAGCAGTTTTTCTGGATCGCACGCAAACCTGGTTCTATACCTACGCTCCTGGCATGCCTTCCACGCTGGTCGGCAACGAAGAGGAAGCGCTGCTGAGCGGTGTGCAGGTTTTTCAGCCCATGCAAAACGCTCTCTTGTATTCCGAACACAACGATATGCCGTTTTACACCTGGGGCAACACGGAGTGCTGCCTGCCCCAGGGAGCAGTGGAGGCGACACTCAGCGGCTCCTATCCCAATCTGCAACCCGGCGACGTGCTGATTTTCGAAGAGATCGTGGGGCCGCAAACCGGCAATTCGGCGGATGCAGATCTCCGCCATCGTTGCGCTGTCAGGCTGACCAACGTCGCCACCGTAGACGCCAATGGCCAGCCTCTCATCGACCCCGTCTTCGACCAAAATGGGGATCCTATCACCGATCTCTCCATCCAGAGTCCCGCTCTCGTAACCGAGATCCAGTGGTCTCAGGATGACGCCCTTCCCTTTCCGATGTGTATTTCCTCTTCTTATATCGGTCCCAACGGAGCACAAGTCGCGCCAAATGTGAGTGTGGCCCTGGGCAATGTCGTATTGGCCGACCACGGGTTGTTTGTTTCTGGAACACCCCTCGGAACTGTGGCTCCGCCGCGAATCTACTTTCCGCCCAATACGGCTGCCGATCGTCGTCAACCACCGGCCTCACCCACCCCGGTTCCCGTGCGTTTTCGGCCCTTGATTCCGGACAGCCCGCTCACCCAACAGGTTCCCCAGCCCTTGGCGGGCAGCCCGGCCGCACCGGGCGTGGTCCTTCTGGGAAGCACAAGTCCGGTCAACTTGATTGACTCTAATGGCTTCGTCTGTCTGACGATCCAGGCGACCAATCCCGCCGATTGGCCACAACTTTTCGGCGTGATCGTAAAGCCGAATCAAACGACGCCGGCGAATTTCGATTTGTCGGTGGTTTACAACCCACCAGGCGGCGCATTCGGTATGACGACTCAGGTCACACTGGAGAGTTACACGAATCTTTCCTTCTCCAAGACTGACCCAACCTATGCGGCGACCCTGATTAATTCGTTCTCGAATCTAATCCATGTTCCTTCAACCTATGTTCCTCCAGCGACCGCTCCTTCGGAGTTCCCGAGCTCTGCTACCCCACTCACTGACACTGGAACGGTAAATCTGCAGGACCTGAGCAATCCGCCCGCGACCTATTTGACTTTGGCAGCGGCCGCGCCGGCCGGCTGGCCTCAATATTTCGGAGTCTTGGCTCAAGCCCTGGAACCAGCCGGCGGAAACCCGCAAGCACCGGCCACCTACAACCTCCTGGTTGTCTACTACCCGCCGACGGCCGGAGTGGGAGTCTTGCTTCCAGTTACCCTCGAGAGTTTCACCAACCTTTCTCTGGCTACGATCGCTCAGGTCAATCTGAGTTCTCAATTGGTCAGAGCTAAGAGTTTTGGCGAGGCCCCCGACATCAGCATCTCCGCCTATGACCTGATGAATCTTGATGCGAGCGAAGCTGTTCCGCTGATTTCTCTGAACGGCACTTATGAAGGGGTCACGACCGCGTGGACTCCGCAACAGGATCTGTTAGCCAGCGGCCCTTCGGATCAGGTCTTCGTTGTAGAGATTGAATCGGACGGAACGGCGAGGCTGCGGTTTGCTGCACCTGCAGATCCGGATTCACCAGAAGCCAGCAACGGGCTGTTTCCGGAATCAGGGACGAGCTTTGTCGCTGATTACCGGATTGGCAACGGAACCGCCGGCAATGTCGGGGCGGAGAGTCTGATTCACCTGGCGACGGCGGACGCGCGGATCCAATCCTGCACCAATCCGCTCCCCGCGACTGGCGGAACCGATCCGGAGACCAATGACCAGATTCGCCGGCGCGCACCGCAGGCTTTTCTCTCCCAGAATCCGGACGCTCTACAAAGGTCAGTCACTATGGCGGACTACGAAGCGGTGGCGGAAAATAATCCGCAAGTGGACCAAGCCGTGGCCTCGCTTCGCTGGACAGGAAGTTGGTACTCGGTATTTATCGCGGTCGAACCCACCGGGGGTGGCAATTTAACCCCAACTCTGCAAAGAACACTCAAGAAAACAGTGGACCGCTACCGCCTGGCCGGGCAGGATTTGCAACTGGAATCTCCTCAATATGTTTCCCTGCAGATAACGCTGAATGTATTAGTGGACCCGAATTATTTCCAAAGCGATGTCGAACAATCGCTGCTGCAGGTCCTGGGCAGCGGGATTTTGCCGAACGGTCAAAAGGGACTTTTCTACCCGGACAACTTCACCTTCGGGCAAACCGTTTATCTAAGCCCGGTGTATGCAACAGCCCGGTCGGTGGCCGGCGTGATCTCCGTTACGGCCACCCAGTTTCAACCGCAGGGAGTGACTTCCATGAAGTACCTTACCGGCGGACAAATCAAGCTGGGATCGCTGCAGGTAGCTCGATTAGACAACGACCCCAGTTATCCCGATCACGGTCAGTTGATCTTGAACATGCAGGGCGGGAAATAAGGCGAGTGAGCTTATGAGTTGCACGGGAACATCGAATTGCAACTGCGGTTGCTGCAGCGGAACAAGCATTCAAACCCCGCAGCCTCGGAACAATCTGCCCGGACTACCTTCCGTCTCGTACCGGGTAGGCACCTGGGCCAACTTCAAAGAATCCATGCTGGCCCGGCTTTCGAGTTCTGATTATCCCGCGCTCGCCCTTCTAAAGACTCGATCTGACGACGATTTCACGATCGCCCTCATGGACTCGGCCGCCATCGTGCTCGACATCTTGAGCTTTTACCAGGAACGTCTCGCCAACGAAAGTTACCTGCGCACCGCCGGACAATTGCGGTCCTTGACTGAGCTCTCGCGGCTCATCGGATACCAGCCTTCTCCCGGCGTATCGGCATCAACATATGTGGCATTCAGCTTGCGGGCAGCTCCTGGTCAAACCCCCGATCCATCTGCGCCGGCCTTCACGATTCCGCAGGGGACGCAGTTGCAAAGCGTCCCGCCGCAGGGACAGACGCCACAAATATTTGAGACATCCGCCGCCATCCAAGCCAAACCTGACTGGTGTGCGCTGCCGGTACAAACCGGAGTACCATGGGTCCCTCCCGGCTCCAGCAATAGCGTCTATCTGTGTGGGACGTCCACGCAGTTAAACCTGGGAGATTCGCTGCTTCTTCTAGGTATCAATCGCGAGGGCTGGGAGTCGAGCGCGACGAGTCCAACCCCGAGTGACCAGTGGCAGGTTGTGGTCCTCAATGAGGTTCGAGTGGACACAGTGCGCAACCTCACCTATGTGTCATGGGATAGCCCATTGACTGAGGAGAGCGAAAGCACCGAAATCGTGGAGGAAGACCGCATTGCTTCCCGTCCTGAACGGTCCGGGGTAGCCTCTCCGGTGATTCCGGTCTCGACTAACGAGGCGATACCCAGCATTGATATCAACCTGCTCAGGCCGATTTGGGGCATTGGCCGGCTTCCGATCCGCCTTCCCGTGGTTATTCCCCCGCCCTCACCGTGGGTCGCCGCCAAGGTCTTCGCCTTTCGCCAAAAGGCAACTCTGTTCGGACACAATGCGCCCCACCCGAACCTCTTCGTGAACCTGAACCTGGGAACCTCGACTTCGAGTATTACCAGCCTCCCATTCTTGATCGATGTGCCCGTTTCCGGAAATATCTGGTCATGGAAGAACTTCGGCATTGCCTCGGCAAGCCAGATAGATTTGGACGCAACCTATCCGAAAATCGTCATCGGAGGTTGGTTCGCACTCGTTAGTTCGGGAATTGCCCAACTCTATAAAGTGCAGAACACACAGGTCGTCTCAATCTCGAATTTCGGCCTAAGTGGTAAAGTGACGGAGCTGGCGGCGGACTACCAGGACCCTAATATCAGTTCAACTTTCCCCTTGCCGGAGACAGAAGTCTGGGCACAGAGCGATGAGTTGCAGGTCGCAGAACAACCCTTGACCTATCCTCTTTATGGGACATTGCTGGACTTGCAGGATCTACGGCCGGATATCCTGAGGCTGCAGGTCGTAGCCCTGTTTGGCAAGAGGCAGAAAATAGCAGTTGAGGACGGCATCATCGGTCTGTCGTTTGTACCTGATGATGGCACCGGCCAGGTTTCACTGGTCCCGGGAGACGTATTTACTTTGACCGACCCGACTCCGCTGCCTTTGGCAACGAACGGGACGATACCAGATTGGAGTGTGTCGACCAGCGCAATAACGTTAAGCGTAGAAGATGTTAATGGCAGAACCGGCACGATTCAAGCCACGCTCGACCAATTCACCTTGCTCATAGCCGGATCAGACGATCCGAACATTAGCGAATATGCGCTGGTGTCAACCGTAATTACCTCCGACGTGCCTTATCCCCACACCCAAATCCAATTGCAGTCTACGCTCGCCAATTGTTATGACCGCACCCTTACCACGGTGAATTTGAATGTGGCTTTGGCCACGAATGGCCAGTCGGTGACTGAGATCATGGGAAGTGGGAATGCTTCCACCCGCGATCAAAGCTTCGCGTTGAAGCAATCTCCTCTAACGTATGTGCAGGGACCAACGCCTACGGGAAGACAAAGCACGTTGCAGGTACAGGCCAATGGAGTGGCCTGGACCGAGGTCCCCAGCCTCTATGGCGCCGGTCCGTCCGATCAGGTTTTCGAAACCCTCAACCAACCGGGCGGCACTGCGGAGGTGTTCTTTGGCGGCGATGGGGAGGGTTCGTTGCTGCCTACGGGACAAAATAATATTCAGGCGAATTATCGAATTGGATTGGGCTCGCCGGGAAACGTTGCAGCCAACACGCTGACCACGTTAATTGACCGGCCGCTCGGAGTCAGCGGTGTTACCAACCCGGCAGCGGCCACCGGCGGACAAGACCCGCAGTCGGTGGATACCATCCGAACCAACGCTCCTTTGACCGTTCTCACTTTAGGACGCGCTGTATCGCTGACGGATTACCAGAACTATGCCGGTACATTCGCCGGCATCGCCAAGGCTTACGCGATCTGGATTCCCAGCGGGCAAGGCCAGGGAGTGTTTTTGACTGTGGCGGGAGTGAACGGAGCCGCTCTGCCGCCGGGTAATCCGACCCTCACGAATCTGGTCGCTTCGCTTCGAAATTATGGCAATCCACTCATTGCCATTACGGTCCAATCTTTTGTGGAAACGCTCTTCGGGTTGTCGGCGGATCTGAAATATGACCCGGCCTATGACCAGCCCACGGTTCAGGCCCAAGTGTTGCAAGCACTGTCGCAGGCATATGGCTTCGCGCAGCGAACCTTCGGCCAAGGTATTTCCGTTGATGAGATAACGACCTTCATCCAGAATGTTCCTGGCATCGTGGCGGTGAATGTCACAGCGGTGTACATCGTGGCCAGCAGCACCGGGGGAGATTTAGCAGGCATGTCCAATGGCTACACTCTCTCCAACTGGAATAGCTGGATGGCGCAGCAGGTCACCGTTCCCCGGCCCAATGCTAATTTTGGCAACCTCATCTATGGCTATCTTCCGACGGCAAATTCTCAGTCCTTGCCTCTGCCGGCGGAGATTATGGTTTTGGATCCTAATCCTACTTCAGTAATCCTGGGGGTGATGTCATGAGCACGCAGGGCCAGAAGCTCTTCGACCTGATGCCTGCGGCCTATCGACTGAAGGACGCCGCCTTGAATTTCCTGAGTCCTTCGGACCTGGCCGAGTTGCAGGCCCTCCAGAATAAGAAACCACCGCTCGATCCGGCTGATCAGCTGCGATTGACTCAGTTGTCGCGAGGTCCTCTGCAGTCCCTGTTGATGTTGATCGAAGAGCAGTTTGCGGTGATAGCGGAAGACCTGGAGCAGCTTTACGACGATCAGTTCATCGAGACCTGCGCTCCGTGGGTTATCCCGTATATCGGAGATCTAATCGGGTACCAGTTGGTCAACGGCGTTGCGCCGGCGGTCGCCAGCCCGCGGGCGGAGGTTGCCAACACGATTTCCATGAGGCGGCGTAAGGGCACCGTTTTGGTACTGGAACAACTGGCGCGGGATGTCACCGGATGGGGAGCGCACGCAGTGGAGTATTTCAAGATGTTAGCGACGACGGAATACATGAAGCACATCCGTCCCCACAACTACTACGCGCCCAATGTGAGGGGCTGGCAGCCGGCCGGATATATGGATTCGGCCTTCGACAGAACGGCTCACACGGTCGACACCCGCCGCATCGCGGCAGAACGCGGACGATACAACATCCAAAACATTGGAATCTTCCTCTGGTCGCTGAACCCCTACAGTTTAACGGAGGCGCCGCTGACCGCAGTGGATGGCAGCGGCCAATTCTTCCGCTTCAGCCCGTTGGGCGCGGATATGTGTCTATTCAATAGTCCGATCTCTCAGGGCTCTGAGATTACAGTAGCCGCCCAGCCCGTGAATGTGCCGGCTCCATTGCAGCGCCGCGTTCTTTGCCAGGACATTCAAAGTGGCGTCGGGGCGGCCTATTACGGCGAAGGCAAAAGTCTGGCGTTGTACTTCAATGGAGCATTCCTGAACCCCTATCAGATTCAGGTTTGCGACCTTTCGGGGGCGGACGGCAGCTGGGCCAACGTCCCATCGGCCGGAAGCCCGTATACCGTTGGCGTTGATCCTGAGTTGGGCCGAATCGCCCTCGCAATTCCGCTGAACCCGGCTCCTCCTGCCGGCTCAGTAACGCAACAGTTGCTGGCTTCTTTTTATTACGGCTTTAATTGCGATATGGGTGGAGGAGAATATTCCCGGTCTGACAGTTTCACCCTGCCAGCGGAAAACTTGCCGCTGCCTTTTCCAGACACTTCGAGCACTCCCCGCTATTCGACTCTGCAGGACGCTTTGACTTTCGCCGCCGCCAACCTAGATGGAAATGGACAAATAGCTGTCGAAATCACCGACAGCGGCGTTTACGCGCTACCTGCTTCCCCGGCGTTGCAAATTGATGTCCCCGCAGGAGCGACGATCGAACTGCGCGGAGCGGACCGACACCGTCCAACACTGATCTTAGGCGGCGAAATTTTGGTGACTGGGGCAGCAAATAGCGTTTTTAGCCTGAACGGGCTGCTGATCGCCTACGGGCCTCCTTCCGGTGCGACTGTTCCCGCCGCGTTACTTCATGTCCCTAACGGCGGGACGAACGAGCTCAGTAAACTCGCATTGACAGATTGCACAATCGTTCCCGGGTGGGCACTGACCTCATCCGGAGCGCCCCAGTCCGCTTATTCCGGTTTGCCCACTGTGCTGGCAGAGTCCTCGGGTTTACAAATCGTGATCACGAATTCCATCGTTGGCGGATTGTGGGTTGACCTGGAAGCCTCGGCCAGTCTCTCAGGCAGCATCGTGGACGCTTGCGACCCTACCGGTGTCGCCTATGCGAACACGGATGGGACGAGCGGTGGGGGCAGCCTGACGCTGCAATACTGCACGGTGGTCGGCAAAATTCACGCCACTCTGTTTGCTATGGTGTCCGACAGCATCGTCTGGGCGACATCGTTGGTGGCCGATCGCAAACAGCAGGGCTGCGCGCGCTTCACCTACCTCCCCCCCGGTGCGGTTGTGCCCCGCCAGTTCGAGTGCGTCGAGCAGGGGGAAGGCGTTCCCCAACCGCTGTTCTACTCATTGCGTTACGGCGACCCCGGTTATGGCAAGCTGTGGCCGTCCACCGACGACTCGATACGCGAGGGAGCGGAGAATGGCGGGGAAATGGGAGCGTTCAACTCTGTGCTGGCAGCACTGCGCGAAGCCGACCTGCGCGCGAGACTCCAGGAATATCTCCCGGCCGGTCTGGAGTTCGGGATTTTTTACCAAAATTGAAGGGCGGTCGATATGAGCTTCGATAACAGCCGTTTCCGGTTTAACTCCTGGAATGATTACCTTGGCGTGGTCATGCAGCAGGGACGAGTTCAGCTGGACTCGGACTGGAACGAATGGCAGGCCGAATTCGCCCGGCGTATCCAAGCTGGAGGCCTGGACATCATCGGGCGGTCCGGCGTGCCGTCCACCACCCCTTTCGCATTCCAGATCAGCCAACCCAGCCAGGATTCGTCCGGGACGTGGCACATCACGATCGGGGTGGGAAGGGTCTATGTCGATGGTCTGTTGACTCAAAACCACGGATCGAGCGGCTTAGTGCAATGGGACTCAGCCTTAGCAGAATGGATGGGGGCTCCGCAGACCCCCACCGATTACACCAGCCAGCCCTATTTGCCCGAACCTGCCGCCCTCCCAACCCCGCCAACGGGACCGACCCTGATCCTGGTGTATTTAGATGTGTGGCAGCGGGACGTAGGCTATATCGAAGATCCGAACCTGGTGGATCAAGCGGTCGGCGTTGACACCACCGGCCGGCGGCAAACGGTTTGGCAAGTCAAGTTCCTCGATGTAAGCAACGTTGCCGGCGGTGTGACCCCGGCCACTCCGGACTCGGCGATCCCGCCGTGGGAAAGCGTGATACTACCTTCACCAAGCCTTCTCACCAATGGCGTAGTGCCATCTGCCTCTTCCGGACCGTGCGCTCTCAGCCCGGCTACCGGCTACACCGGACTGGAAAATCAGCTTTATCGGGTAGAGATCCACCAGGCCGGAATCGCGGCTTCGGGTGCAACTACGCCCGTTACTGAGCCGCCGCCCGCGGGGCCGCCCGCAACAGCCACTTTCAAGTGGTCGCGGGAAAATGCCTCGGTAGCCACTGCGGTTACCTTAATCGCCTCCTCGACCAACTCGCTTGGCGCTACGGCCAGCCAGCTCACAGTCCAAAGCCTGGGCCGCGACCAAGTGCTCGGCTTTAACCCCGGCGATTGGATAGAAGTCATCGACGATTACCTGGAACTAAACGGCGGGCCCGGAGAACTTCACCAGATCGATAGCGTAAACTCCTCGGCCCTGACCATCACATTGGATACAGTCGTCTCGGCCACTAATTTCCCCATCAACAGCAGCGGCCAACCGGATCCCACTCGTCACACCCGCATTCTGCGCTGGGACCAGGGTGGCTCGGTGTACGAAAGCGATGGCGCAACGGTTTGGGTGAACCTGGACGCCGGCGGCACCACGGGCGACATTCCGGTTCCACCAGCGGGCAAGACTCTGATCCTGGAGAATGGGATTACCGTTGCTTTTGACCTGGGTTCGTCGGGAAGTTGGAACGCGACCACCACTTATACTCCGGGGCAGGTGGTCTTAGCTTCGGATGGAAACTACTACAGCAGCACAGCGGCTAACAACCTGAATCAAGCCCCACCGAATAGTGCCTTCTGGACCATTGCTCAGTTCCGGACGGGCGACTACTGGACGTTTGCCGCCCGCACCGCGGACAGTTCAGTGGATTCGCTTACGGAAGCACCACCTTCTGGTATCCATCACCACTACTGTCGTTTGGGAATCGTCAACTTTACCGGGACTCCAGCGACCACCGATTGCCGCCAGGTTTTCCCAGCTTTGGCAAATCCCAGTATTCAGGTCAGCAGCGTTGTACTAGGTAACGGCTCTCCACTTCTCAGCGATGGCACAGTCAGCGTTCAAGAACTAGCTAGCGGCATCAAGGTGGCCTGCAACGCGTCTATAGATCCGGCCATCCTCACCCAGAGCCAGCCAGCCGTCCAGACTTCAGCCGCCTACGCCTGGAATGCGGCAACCGCGTACACCCCAGGGCAGGTTGTCACGAGCGGGGGAATATACTACATCTGTACGGCAGATAATACCGGTCAGGCCCCTCCTAACCCGGCCTTCTGGGCAATTGCGCAGTTCAATTGCCCAATCTGCTTCGTGACCGCCGATCTTCCCGCGTCCATTACCCCGCCCGGGGCAGGGTTCAATCCCCTCATCCTTTCCTCGACGGTCAGCGTGACCACCAACACGATCAACTGGCTTCCGAGCAGCGCAGCCACTGCGGCGCTGGAGACTCAAGTATCCCCAGGCGCGGCGCCTACATTGGCCCATCTGAAACTTAAGGGGAATTCCATATGGGCGCTGGGCAATCCGCAGGCGTTTCTGAATGGAGCCGACGATGGCCGAGTCTCGGCCGACTACGATATGTGGTTCTGGCTCATTTCCCAGCCAGTGGTTACTCTGTCGGGCCTGACGGGCAATACGCTTAATTTCCCCAACCAGGCTCTCGGTTCAACTAGCGCCGCGCTGTCGGTAACCCTAACCAACAACAGCAACACTGATACTGTAAACTTCACCAGCCCCATCGCTGTGTCGGGTGCGAATGCCGCGGACTTCGCCGTGACCAACCTATGTGGCGCCACGCTTGGTCCGGGTGCAAGTTGCACGCTCAACATCACGTTCACTCCGTCTGTTGCAGGCCCAGCGACGGCCCAAATCAGTATTGCGGAGAGCGCAGATGCGAATCCACTCCTGATCTTACTGGTGGGCACTGGCGTGGCAGCGCAGGTGAGCGCATCGACCACCGGCCTGAATTTCAACGTGCAGGTTGTGAACACCACGAGTGCGCCGCAAATTGTAACATTGACAAATACCGGCACTGCGCCGCTGACAGTTTCCTCCGTCACCCTTTCCGGGGACAGCGACTTTTCGCAAAGCAGCACCTGTATTCCTCCGGGCGGCAGCGGGAGCTTGGCACCCCTGCAACAATGTCAGATTAGTGTTCAGTTCACACCCATCGCCGTTGGAGCTCGAACTGCAACCCTATCGATCAACACCAACGGAGGCAATCTCACGATCGCCCTGGCCGGCACCGGCACTAACCCCGTCAAGGTAAAGGACGCCATAGACATACCCAAGCTTACGAGAGACGTAGTCAAGACGAGTGACGTAGTCAAGAGAACGGAGGTAAAGGTGAAAGAAACGCTCCTGACCACGAGGTTGAGTTCTGGCGAAGTGACGCCTGAGGCTGTGAGCGGAGACGCAACCCGAAGGGCGTTTATCAGTCCGGAAGAACGTCCGTCTGTTGAACCTTCGAAGGATGAACCAAAAGGGGAGTAAAGACGGAGACCTCTTTCATGATTGTCATCGTCGCTAACCGGTGGGATCAGACTCCTAAGGCAATCGTTTCACGCTGGGGAGAACACAATGTCGGGGTGGTGACGGCTAGCGATCTTTCGCTAGCCGGCTGGCTTCAGCATTCGAATGGCGCCGACCAGGGCACCGCAGTCATAGGGCGGAAACTGGTGCCGCAAGAGGAAATAACCGGCGTGCTGACGCTCCTACCCTGTGTCTTCGAAGAGGAACTCGTCGAGATTGCACCTGAGGACCGCAGTTATGTCGCGGCCGAGATGACTGCCTTCTTGTTGTTCTGGCTTTCGCGTTTGCAATCTCAATGTCTGGTCCTCAACCGGCCGACACCAAGCTGTCTTTCGGGGCCATGTTGGCGACGGGAGAAATGGATCCATGCTGCTGCCCAGGCCGGGATTCCGGTGCAGCCTTTGCGTCGTCACGCGGCTCTTCCCGTTTCCGCGGAAGAAGAAGCCACGCCCAGCTCCGCCACTGTGACTGTGGTTGGTAAATGCATCTTCGGGGAGGTCGAGGACGATTTGCAACGCCAGGCGCGACGCCTAGCCGACATGGTTGGAGTCGAGTTGTTGGCGGTTCGGTTTTCCGGTCCCGAGCGAGGCGCATCCTTCGTGAGCGCTGACAGTCTTCCTGATTTTTCAGACGATGGGCTAGCGGACGCAGTGCTTGCGTATCTGCGAGACGGCCCGGCAAAATGCGCGTGAGCGGTGCAGGCAATATTTTGCTCTGGGGCCTCCCCGCGGATCCGCCTATCATGGCGGTGCGGGATGCGCTTCAGCGGGCGGGACGTCGGGTAACCCTTTTAGACCAACAGACGGTGGCGGATACAGAGGTGCAGTTAGTCGTAGGTCCCACCGTGGAGGGCCGGGTGCGGGTGAAGGAAGAAACTTTCGACCTGGCGGCCGTGAATGCGGCATATCTTCGTCCGTATGACGCACGCGAATTCCCTGAAGTCGCCCGTGCCGGTCAAGACAGCGAATTATGGCAGCACGCTTTAGCCCTGCAAGACATCCTGCTTTCGTGGGCCGACCTTACTCCCGCCCTGGTGCTGAACCGGCCGAGCCATATGGCGGTAAATGGCTCGAAACCGTATCAGGCCTCGTGGATTGAGTCCCACGGCTTCCGAATACCAGATACCCTGATCACCACCGACCCTGACGCCGCCTTGGAATTCTGGAGGCAACATGATCGGGTCATCTACAAATCGGTTAGCGGCATTCGCAGCATCGTATCGCGCTTGACGGCGAGACATCTACAGAGGTTTGACAATATCGCTTCGTGTCCCACGCAGTTCCAGCAGTATGTCCCGGGTACGGAATATCGAGTCCATGTGGTTGGCGAGGAGATTTTCGCATGCACGGTAGTCTCGGAAGCAGATGACTATCGCTACTCGACAGAACCGGTCGACATGCAGGCTTGCGATCTCCCCGACGAGGTGGCAGCCCGCTCAAGAACACTCGCGGCAGCGATGAATCTTTTCCTGGCCGGCCTCGACCTGCGATGCACACCGGAAGGTGAGTGGTATTGCTTTGAAGTGAATCCATCGCCGGCATTTACTTGTTTTGAGCAAAGGACGCGGCAGCCGATTGCAGAAGCGGTCGCTCGGCTGCTGGCTTGTGGTGCGAACGGAAGCGGTTTGGCATCCGCCAAGAAGTACGCTCCGCAGCCGGAATTCAGATGCGCGAAATAGGGGAGTCGGCCATTCCGGATAACTGCGATTCTCTTGTAATGCCGCTGGCAAGCGGACTCAACTATCGGGCAACAAAGCGAACGAGACCAAGCAAAGGAAGATTCACATGCTCAAGCAAACGTCACCACGCCAAGCGCTGCTGCAATCGGTATTGATCGTTCTGGCACTCTCTTGCTCAGTTCCAATACTTGGTGCAGTGAACGTACCTGAGCGGAGTTACAACAAAAATCGCACGGGTGTGAATGCGGCGGAGACAATTCTCACCCCCGCTAATGTGACCTCCAGCGCGAACCAATTTCACAAGCAATTCGTAATGAAGGTGGATGGCAAGATCGAGGGCTCTCCTCTCTACGCATCGAGTGTCCAGATTGGCGGCGGAACGCACAACGTCATTTACGTCGCCACGATGCATAACACGGTTTTTGCCTTTGACGCAGACAATGGTGCGCTGCTTTCCGCGCAATGGCTCGGCAACCCGGTCACCGGCAATGACCTGCACAATCTAAAGCCGGCGACGATTCACACCGAGTGGGGAATCCTGAGCACGCCGGTGATCGACTTGGCCACGGGAACCCTCTACGTCGTGCGATGGGGTTATGAAAACAACATCAACGGACCGACCTACCGTCTCTACGGCCTCGATATAACGGACCTGACCAAGCAAAAATTCAATTCGGTACTTATCGACGGCTTCAATGTGAATGGCGGTAAGTTCGATCATTTCCTCCAGGTACAGCGCGCCGGCCTGGCGCTGGCCGCCAAGCCGGGTGGCCCGCAGGCGGTCGTGATCGCGTTCAGTGGCGGCGAGGGAGGAGGAGCTCCGGGCTGGGTGGTGGCATACGACACCTCCAAGCTGGCGCAAAACGTCGCGCAGGCCGAGGTCTGGTGCAGCAATCCGCCAATCGATGCCAGCCGGCCCGGAGGAGGTGCGGGCATATGGATGGGAAATGCGGCCCCGGCTGTGGACGGAAACGGAGACATCTACGTGGTTACGGGCAATGGTCCTTACAATCCGCAGTCCGGACTCGATCAGTTGGGAGAGAGCGTTGTGCACCTTAGGTGGAATCCGGGAAACCCGGGTACGCTGACGGTGAGCGACTGGTTCACTCCCTTTGTCGACTCGGGACGTGATGGTGGGCATAAGGACCAGGACCTGGCGTCGGGAGGCATCATCGCTCTACCCGATGAGATGGGCTTGATCGCCGGAGGGAAAGACGGAGTGTACTACCACATGAACCGCTCCAACATGGGAAAGCAAGACTATTCCAAGCTGATCGATAGCCCGTTCGTAGCGTCATTCGACTACCAGCCCACCAACGGTCACACTTCGCTTTTCGACGACCTTAACCAGGTGACATCGACCGATCCATTCACCATTGGTCCCGCCTCCAGCGGCCGCACGGCCCACATCCATGGAACGGGTGTCTATTTCAATAACCAGCTTTTCGTGAACGGCGAGAACAATAAGGTCCGCGTCTTCTTGAAGAGTGGCGGCCATTTCAGCGCTCAACCAGCGGCGCGCGGAACGTCCACTGCATCCTGGGGCACTTCCTCCCCCGGAGGCATGGCGGGCGGTATCTTGTCGCTCTCGGCAAACGGAACGTCGAACGCGATCCTGTGGGCGAACGAGGCCTTCGGAAACCTTCCCGGCGACCCTGACGCCAACCAGAACCCTACTCCCGACATCCTGCGTGCCTATGATGTCTCGACCGTCGCGAGCGGCACTCTGCAGTCGATCTGGGACAGCGAAGCGGAGCCCAACGATCACGTAGGCGCATCCACGAAGTTTGCTCCCCCGCTGGTGGCCAACGGTAAGGTCTATCAGGCGACGTACGACCACCAGGTCGTGGTCTATGGTCTCGGCAGTCCTTCTCCCACACCAACGCGCGATATCCATAGGACAGTGGTATTCATTTACGCACGGACGATTCCTGGTCAGGACGTGTTTCTCCGCGGCGGCACCAAAGGCGGCGGACCTATCCGCATCCAGCATCGCAACTGGCTTAACCCGCACACCAACACTTATCGCTGGGGCGACGTAAATCTCGATTGGAGCGGGGGCGAACTTGGCCAGGCGACGCCACCCGGGAAGTTTGGCGGAGGCTCCCCCATGGACTGGACAACCAGCCTGGCACAGGCCCAGGGGCAGAAGTCTTATGTATCCATGGCAGGTTTCGGTATCGCTTACGAGAACACGTTCGGCATGAACTACTGGATGCTCGATGCGGACATGGATTGCGAGCAGGCATATGACGACGGACAAGGCAGGAAGTGGTTCGAACTGCAAGCGCTCATTGCCCCTCGTCCGGGCCCGGAAGAGGGGCCTATCTCGCAAACCAGCGACCCCATGCCGCCGTATGCGTCGAACAACCACATGGGATTGTGTGGCATGGTCAACGTCTTTGTCGGCAACTTCGGCAATCTGCCGGCGGGGCTTGATCCGAACTCGGCACAGTTCATTACGCCGGCCTACACTTACCTTTCGCCGATAGATGACCGCAACGCCTCACCCGACGCGTTGAACAATACTCCGTGCGTTTCCCCGCAAGTCGAGAACCGCTGCGTGGGAAACATCGCGCAGACCTGCCAGACTGTCAATGGCGGCAACTTCTTCCGGTCCGTTCAAAATTGCAATCTCAAGTCGGCCGGCGGGAACTACGGTCAGATGTGTCAAAGATCGACGGGGCAATGCTGCACACCCGACAACGGAAACATCTGTCAATGACGCGCGTGCCTGTTCGAAGATGCTCAGTTCTGCTGGTTGGGACCGTAGACATCTTCTCCGCCGTCATAGTTGGGCAGGTAGACCTGTCCCTGCCAGACGATTGGCGTCTGGAATTTGTTAAACACATAGGTGATTGCCCACCGCTCTGAATCCCAAAGGACTTTCAGGGTCTTGCTTCCGTCGGGGTTGGTGATGAGGTTTTCAGGATCGTACGCCAGCAGCCGACCGTTCGTGATCTGAGAGTTTGCATCGCCGTATGGGATGCTGCACCAAAGAATCGCAGATCCGAGGGTGTTGTTATTGCTCGACAAGGAACAGAACCCGCCGGGCATGCCCCCTGGTGAGTTGAGACTATCGATCGACGCCGACTCATTACCCTGGGCGAGATAGGTCAGAGTACCGGTTGACGACAGTGTCCATGCGTGGAGCTGCGAGTTCTCACCCCAGACGAAGATGGTCATGCCTCGCGTCGGGCTAAGATACTGAACCGGGGTCATGTGCAAGTGACGCGTCTTACCCCAGGGCATGAAGTCCAACGTTGTCGGGTCCTGTGGGCAGGGATCCACGGGTCCGGGTGAGGCGGTCAACCACACTGGAGGCGAAGCCAGCTTGGCACAGTTCGCTTTGGCATTGGCAAAGTCCCCAGGCAAGGTATTTCCCATGTTGGCCGTATTGACGACGTACCCGATCCCATCTTTACCGGCACAGAGCAAGAATCTATACGACTCGATCAAAGTACAGCCTGCCGAACCAAGATCTTCGTCATTCCAGCCTGCGTCACTTGGGTTGACTGGAGCCAGCAAGGGCACCGTAACTCCGGTTTTCGGATCGAACAAATGCTTCACCGTGGTCTTGGCCACAGAAACAGACATACCGGCGTTGACCGGTCTGGCTAAATCTTCGCTTGGAGCGCTGACACCAGAGAGCTTGTCTATCATCGGTGGGGGCGGCCCGGACTGTGTCGGGTCTTGTCCCATACGCCCGGCATCGCTGTATGGGCTCCAATAACTGACCACTGCGAGCGATCCCATAGCCGTTGCCGTGGGAGGCGGCGTATATTGCACCTTGAAGATCGTTTCACCGAAGTCGTTCACGCCGTTGAACGATCCATTGCCGGTCACGCCATACAGATATCCAGCGTCGTCTGCCGCTAGCCCCTGGCCTCCCATCCAAATACCGGCTCCGAGTCCCTGCGTCATTGGGAGGAAGGCAGTGATCGTGTTGGCTGCAACATCATACGCGATGATGCCGCCGGCGGCGGCCGGAGTATTTTCGTGCACGGCACCATAGGCGAAAAAGATCGTCTTACGGCCGTTGATGTTAGTCATGACCAGCGAGCTGCGCTGTTTGCGCATGGCTGCGTTGTAGGCTTGCGTGCCATTTTTCAGACCGGCCAATGAAATCCGCGGCTTGACGACGGCACCCGTGGCCGCGTCGAGCGTATAGACCCAATGCACGCCGTTCTGCGGGGTACCGTCTGGAGAAATCCATGCCACCAGGTAAACCAGACCAGTGTCCGGGTCGGCGACTCCGGTCGAAAGCACACCCCATTTGTCATTGATACTGTGGAAGTCGATGGAGCTGTTGCCATTGATCGGTGCTCCCGGTCCCAAAGTCGTACTCCACAGAGCGGCTCCGGTATGGGCATCCACTCCGCGTACGATATTGGCCATCGAGGGAAGGACCATAACATCATGCGTCGATCCGTCAGAAAACTTGATGGCGGGCAACACCAGCGCTTGCGACTCCATACCGCGGGCATCGCCGTAAACCGGGATCGTCGGCTTGCGGACAAGTCCCCGATTGAGTAACAGATTTGGGGTTAAAACGGTCTCGTGTGTGTTGGCGCCGGCGCGATCATTGGTGTATGCACGGGTGACGATGGCTAGAGTCTGGGTGGGAGCGAAGCGCGTTATACCCGTTGACACCATGATCACAGCCATGAATTGCATCAGGCTACGCTTCATAGGTATGCCTCTCTTTCGATGAAGCTTGGGTTTGCGGACCGAAAAAAACACGTCGTACCTGTGTGGCCCTTACTGAAAGTACCGCCAATTAGCTTGAGCTATACGGGCTTGGACGCATGGGCCCAGTCACATACGCCCCCCGGTATAGGTCACGCTCAGATCAAAAGCAACCGGCGCAGCTGCGCTGGCGCTCACTCCAATCTCGTACCACCCGGTCTTCGCCGGATGGTTGTCCGGCACCCGCGTAGTTCCATTCAGCAGCGCCGCTTCGATCTTGCTCTTGGTCGCGAAGGCGACACTAGTGTCTCCCTGTACATATATGCGGGCGATGGCTTGAAATGCCCCTGGTTTGGCCGGCGGAATATCGAGATCTTGAGAGCCGAAGAACTCCTGGGTAGTTCGCCGAGGCTTCTGAACGATGGGCTTGTCACTAAATGCGCGGGAAAAGCAAAGATAGCTCTGGCCTCCACAATAAGCATTCGCTGGAATGGTGAAAGTAGCGTTGCCCTGCCAATCGGTCCAGATGTCACTATGCCTGCCTGTATAGTCATGCAACCGAGTATTGGCGCCAAAGCTGGTCGCACAGGTAATCGTGCGTATGTTGTAGGTATCGAAGTTCATCGCCGTCAGCAGTCCAGGGCTTTGAGCTATCGCCCCGCCGTTGCCATCACGCTCAATCACGATCACCGAACCGTCGACCCAGCGCGTGGTTTGTCCGCCATAAGCGAAAGTGCGATTGATGTAAATCAGGTTATCGATCAACGGCTTCAGGCCGTAAGCGCCCGACCAGACGGTCGCGGGAAAATAGTCTTTGCCAAAGATGAAAACTTGCCTGCAGTTCACCGTCAAGAGGAAGGCGTAGCCCAGCATCTTGGAACTGATCACCTGCTCGCCCGGACTGGTGTCGGTGTCAGGATTGTCGACAAAACCATAGGAAAGGCCGCTGTTCCACTGTGAATAGCCGGCCCCGTTGAGCGCCGAAGCGTTCAGACCATTACAGGCGGCTTGGATGGCGAATTTCATGGTGAAGTCTTCGACTCCGCTGCGGCTGTTGATCGGCCAACTGGTCGCCCACCAGTTGAGATTGGCGGGGTTCGCATCGAAGTATTCGGCATAAAACGGCTTGTCCGCCATCGAGCCGTGGCCCATGAACTCGGCAACGAAAGGCGCCCACAGGCCCTTAGCATCGTCGATCCTGGCGCCGTCCGCGCCGGTGGTTCGAAACAGCCAGTCGCCGAAGTCCAATGAATCGTTGATGGTGTAGCGGGCGGGGTTTGAGTGCTGGTAGACCTTCTCGTCGCCAAAGGTGAAGTCATCCGCCGGCACCGGGACGTCGTCCGGCGGCTGTGTCCCGGCTCCCGGAGAGTAACGAAAGCAACCGGGATGCATCGGGCCCCGTCCGTTAAGCGTTTTGCCGTCCGCGCCGAGATAGTGGTAATTGCCATTTTCCCCTCCAATGAGTTGATGGAGCACGATGTCCAGGTCCACAGATAATCCGCAGCCGTGTGCGACCGCGACCAGACGGCGCAGCGAGTCCGCTGTACCGTAACGGGTGGGGACACTACCCTGCTGGTTCTTGGTGCCCAAGTCGCGCGAGTCGTAGAGGCCATAGCCGTCGCAACCCGCGCCATCGCCGCCCTGCACCTTGCTCGCTGGAGGGAGTTGAATGCGATCGAATCCCAGGCTGGCGAGATTGGCGGCCTCGGCTGCCAGCAAATCCCAAAGCCACGGTTTACCCGGATTGGTGCTTGGCGCCGGCACCGTGATCTTGTTGCCGTGATTGTCGTAGAAACGGCCCCAACTTATCAAACTAACAGTCATTGCGTCATACCTCCTGCTGCCTGCAGCAAAGATTGAAAGGTAAAGTGAAAAACGGCCGCATATTCTTAAGTGATCACAGTCTGGTCAACGTTTCACGTAAGCTGCGCTTGCAGAAATTACGATATGATACGCCAGATCGTGCTGCGAGAGTAGCCATCGCCGTCCTGCACGTCCTGCAAGTCCTGCAATCATCGGCAGAACTCTAAGCGCCGAGGCAACGTGGGCGCCCTGTGCTGCGCAAAAACCGCGCGCGCGCAGGAAATCGAGTCGACCATCAGGTAAGGGCTACAGATCCTCTTCCGCGAGATATCTCCCGTAGCCGTTGGCTTCCATCCAGCCAATAATAAAGATGGACTTGGTACAAGTAGGAAGCGACGATCTCTTCCCCCATCTCGTGAGTGTCCGTGCAGAGAAACGGAACATTCTATCCGGCAAAGGCCGCAATCACGGATTGCACGACACGATTGGGATTGTTTGGTGAAAACGGATACTGGGATTGAACCGAGCTGAGGGCAGCCGTGATCACCAAGCTTGTTCGGATACGTACTCATCTTTTTCAGGCGCTTTATAAACGCCGGGCGCTCAACGGTGAACGCATGCACCAGGTCGGCAAGCTCCTTGCGTTCCACTACGCAGATGTGTTCCAGGCCGGACATAGAATAATCCCAGACTCCTAACACTCTCCGTTCCATGCCGGCAAACCATCCCTCTAATCGCGCGGAGTCAAACGGGTTTTGCTCGCGTGTATCGATCAACACCGGTGGCCTTGGCGTCCCGAGCTGCTTCCCGCCCCGCTCGGCCAATACGGGAACCGCAGGATGCGTTACCGGAGCAGCCCCCAGGGTGCCACCGGAGTGGAAATTTAATCAGAGTCGTGGTCCGCCTCTTTATTGCATTCTCATGCCGCTCGTTCCCACGCATATTCGTGGTGGAGTTCTCCAAGGACAGGTCGAGCCAACACCTCAATGCTGGTTGCAGCTGCGAAATTCTTGCATTCGCGAAGCCGTACTGTGTTTCGTCCACGGTCGGGAATTTCCGGTCCGAAGCCGCCGTGCGGCATCCGGAATTGTAGTGCAAAACCCACTCCCGCAACATTCGACGGAGGTGTCTCTCGTTGAGCGGAATCGGAAGATCCACCCATTCGCGGCGCATGGTCCCAATCAGCCGTTCACAAAATGCACCAAGCGACGAGAATTCTCTCCCGGGAGTGCCTCCCGAAACTGCCGCAGTGTCCTCTCGGCCCTTGGATGAACGGCGACATTGCAGTGCAGAATCCGTCGTGATCCCAGTTCCAACAGGACCAACACTAAAGGAACTGGAAGCGTGCGGTGACCGCTATCATGAAATCACAGGCGACGATGGCATCAGCATGATTTCTTTCCCTGCGCGCAAAATCGTCCGAGATCGTAGCGATGATTTGAGAAACAAGATCCGATCTGAGTCGAGAACCACGAGGATCGAAATCACAGGTTGGAAGCGCGTCGTAGCGGCATTCTACAATGACCAGGGAATCCGAATACGAAATCTCACGCTTCGCGATTCGGCCCAAGCCTCGACGTTTCTAAATTTTGCAAGATATTTGCGAGTTTTTGCGTAGCACCCCTCCCGAGAACTGAAAGAGCAGAGCATCCACCCGAGGAGATGCCGGAGCGACAAATCATGGAAAGAATCTTATCGGAACCGTCGGAATCGAGCTTCCCGCCAAGTCATGCATTCTGCGGGTGTACGACGCATTGGCGAGACACAGCCCAGATTGTTCCGAATGGGCCAGAGCAATTGTGAGGGCGAAACCAGGAAGACAATCCTGCGTATGATACGCTACCGTAAATCCCGCAGAGTTGCGGTTGGCGGGCTAGTTTTGCGCTTATCCTGTTCGTACCCCTCTTTCCTAAGAGCTCACGGTCTGTCAGAAGTGACGTTTTGACGCAGATCCTTACCGGGGGTGAAGATCATCCGTCGCATTGCGAAACGAGCGAGGTCACGCCGCCATGGCAAATCCTGAACATCTCGAAATCCTCAAGCGCGGGGTCTTGCACTGGAATCAGTGGAGAGAGAAGCGTCGGGTTGTGACGCCGGATCTCGGCGATGCCGCCTTGGGAAAAGCAGACCTCAGCGGAGCGGATTTTCGAAGCACAGATCTCCGTGGAGCAAATCTCACAAAGGCGGAGCTGAGCGCCGATCTGAGCGGGGCCGATCTAAGCGGGGCAGACCTCCGGGACGCTATGCTTCGCCGGGCGAACCTTCGCAGCGCGAGACTCCGAGACGCCCAGGGAAGCGGAGCAGATCTTCGCCGAGCAAACCTCGGCGATGCGGACCTCGGAGCGGCGCAACTCGACGCGGCAAACTTCAGCGAGGCAGATCTCCGCCGGGCGAACCTTGCCGAAGCGTACCTCCGCGGAGCGAACTTCCGCGCTGCAAACCTCAGCCGGGCAAACCTCAGCCAAACCAATCTGCTGAATGCGAATCTTCATTCGGCGGGGCTGGAAGAGACTAACTTCGAACTGGCTCACGCGGGATCGACAAGCTTCGCCAATGTCGATCTCAGCCGGGCCCTAGGTCTCAAAACCATCAAACACGACGGGCCATCGACAATCGGTGTCGACACTATCTACAAATCCGGTGGCACGATTCCTGCCGAATTCCTGCGCGGTTGCGGTGTTCCTGACGAGTTTATCGCTTACGTCGGCTCGATGGTGGGTCGGCCCATCGAGTTTTATTCCTGCTTCATTAGTTACTCGACTCAAGACCAAGAGTTTGCCCAGAGGCTCCATGCTGACCTGCAAGCCAATGGCGTGCGTTGCTGGTTTGCGCCTGAAGAAATGAAGGCCGGCCGCAAGATTCACGAGCAGATCGACGAGGCCATTCGTCTGCATGATAAGCTGCTGCTTATTCTCTCGAAGCACAGCATGAACAGTAATTGGGTCAAGACAGAAATTACCAATGCCCGGGCGCGCGAGGAACAGGAACACAAGCAGTTATTATTCCCCATTGCGCTGGCATCGTTTGAGGATGTGAAGAACTGGAAGCTGTTCGATGCCGACCGAGGCATTGACTTGGCCCGCGAGATACGCGAATACTTTATTCCCGACTTCAATAACTGGAAAGACTACGACTCCTATCAGACCGCGTTTGAACGGCTGGTAAAGGATTTGAAAATAGAAGCAAAAAAGTAGGCCGGGCCCGCTAAATCAGGATTGCAGAAGGTCACTATGATGCCTTGCTGCCGATACTCACTCGCGTTCAAGGATGCGCCGCGTGGCTGGCCCGTTTAAGTTGTCGAGTGCCTCATTGACCTTGGTCAGCGGTTCGGTCGCCGCGGTATAGCGCTGCGGAATACGATCGGCTGCATTCGACGAGCGGTTTGGAAGAGCACGGTCGGCGAAACCAAGACCGCCACTCGGAGAAAACCTGTACCTGTGATCGCGCGGCTAACGGCTCAGAGACGGCTCCGTAGAGGAGATCTCGCTACAGGAAGTCGTTTTCAAGCACGACACGAGAGGGGGACAAGTCATTCCCATCCATTGAGCGTTGCGATGTTCCACCTATCGTTGCCAAAACAGTGTCGGGGTTAACCGCAAATGGGTGCGCTCCGAATGCGCCATGCGCGGAAGAGAATCCTCGATAATCTCCGTGCACGACGCGGCGTGGCTATAAAACGCTCCGCTGCGGAAGGCATAAGGGCGGCCGCCGAAGAAGACTCCACCGTGGAAGCCCCATCCGATACCCCATCCATGCCATCCCCAGCCGAAGCCGGAGAACGGCCAGATCGGGAAGCCAAAGCCGAACGAAATGTGCGGGCCGCCAACTCCCCACCACGGATAGAACCCGGGCCACAGGCCTACTACGGGATATCCGTACACATACGCCGGATTGTAAGCGGGCACATACACCACATTCGGATCAGCCGGCTGGATCTCTGCATTCGGCCCCTGCTCGTACACGCGCTCTTGAGGCGTACTCCGCAGATTGCCCGCGTTGTATGCCTTGTGACGCATGTACTGGATCGCCTGCATCACGTCATCCGGCTGGTTGTGATAGGCTTCTCCCAGCTCAGAGGTCCACGACAAATCCCTGTCCAAGTTCGCCAGCACTGTGGAAAACTCCACTAGAGCCTTCACGCTCGGATCCCAATCCTGCCGGTCCACTTCCTCGGCCAGATCACGTCCCTTCAGCCCCGGGTTCTCCCGTGCCATCCGATCCGCCTCTACAATCTGCGTTGGAAATTCTGACGCGGCCAGTATCTGCGCCACTAGCGAATTGGGATACAACGCAATCGGAGCTACCAGCTTTTCCAACTCCTCCGGAGGCAACGGTGTGTACTGTCGTTGATCCGGCCCCGTTAGAGGCGGAGACGCCTGCGCCTGGTGTTGGTATGTATCTTGATTTTGCGACGATGGAGGTGCGACATCCTGAGGCGCACTCTGGTCCGGCGCATTGTATTGCGGCGCGGTCTGCTCCGGCGGAGGTCCTTGATCAACCTGAGCGCTCAGAGCCGCTAAGGACTTGTCCATTGACTGGTCCTGCGCTGCCAAGGAGGACGTTGGTACGCCACATCGAGTACATCCTGGCGTTGCCGTAGTACGTTTTCCGCTTGGCCATAGTGAACCGTCGCGGGCGTCAACAAGCCTACGCCCGAGTGACGCGGTGCTCGTCGTTGTACCAGCGAAAAAAACTCTGACAGAAAGCGCGACTGTCCTGGATTCACCCAAAGCGGTCCGGGAACTCCGGCCGATACTTTAGGGTTCGGAATTGGCTCTCGGAAAAGAGTTGCACGACTTGGAAATTGATCGCACCAGTTGCACCAGTTTTTGGGCTAACTAGCCAAGGGCTTCGCCCTTGATATCCCTCCGGGATATGGAGCCAGAGGTCAGGAGCCAGAAGCCAAGATCGTTCGGACGTAAGCGTTGAGCAGCTTGCTGGTTTCTTCCAGGGCGCT
>Ga0187847_10000504_pt1 | contig 42786 bp, 22 predicted proteins | sample June2016WEW_4_10_FD_132458 | JGI IMG/M metagenome (GOLD analysis project Ga0187847, IMG submission 132458) | Peatland microbial communities from SPRUCE experiment site at the Marcell Experimental Forest, Minnesota, USA - June2016WEW_4_10 | ecosystem: Environmental > Terrestrial > Soil >...
CTCTGGCATGGTCAACCGCGTTCTTTGCCTCCGCCAGTGAGGACTCGAGATCGTCTTCTGGAGCATCATTACTGGAGAGCGAAATTCTGAGAGCGGCAAACGCCTTCATCCCGGCGAAATGTGTCAGCCTCGACTCGGCTTCTTTGAATGCATCCCACACTGGTGTAAGCGCGGAGTCTAAGGTGGTCGCAAATTCCAGGATGAGATCTTCATAGGACCGCCAAGCTGGCCGATCTAATCGGAGCGAAAGCCAGTCTGTGGACCAGGAGTTCGTACCGATGACATAACGAGCGAAGTCATCATCAAGAACCGAAAACGCAATGCGGCGAGCTCCGTGCGCATCTTTAGCGTCCGTTTCGAACGACTCCTTTAAGCGCCTTATTGTCTTCTCAGACGGGATCCTTGGCCATTTGCTGCCATAGGGCGGCCTGACACGCCGCATCGTTTCGTCTGGCTGCGGTACCAAACAATGCAGGCGTTCGACCACTCCCCTTGCATAATCACGAAGTAGCAGGTGCGATACAACGGGGACAACCGCGAACACCGTTTCCAATACCGCATCCGCCAGTTCTCGAAGCCGCGCGCCGTCTTTGGACCGCATTGCTACACCGTATGCAACGGCCAGCACTCGTTCCCTTATGTAGAGGTCATCAACCTCTGCGAAGGTGCGAACCAATTGAGCAGCCAGCGTTTCTCGTCCAGTCAATAGATTCAGGTTCGCTTTTGTAGCGCGGTCCCTTAGATAACGATTCGAACTGGAGAACATCCACCCCAACGTCAAAGAGACCAGCTGAACGGCGTCCGGGTCCAATACATCTTCGACTTTCACCGACAATGCCCAGTCGATAATGCGATGGACCGCAGATTGCCTCTCCGCGTAGAGGTGATGCAGCTTGATGCTCCACCATGCATCCCTGTCGGGCATTGATCGCTTTTGCAATTGTCGATTCAGAAATTGAGCATTCCAAGGGTGCTCGGGGACACTCGCAAGCGTCAGTATCACCTCTAGAGCGTCAATCCCATCCGGGTCACGAACAATCGAGTTGTTGAACCAGTGCAGCGTCCGGTTCGTGAAAGCACCCGGATCGCGCCAAACCAGACTCTGGCGGTATGCTTCAGCCCATTGCCAGTGTTTTAGGATCGAAGGCGCGAAATCCATCAACTCTTGCTTCAGCGCTTCAGGAGCTTGGATGAATAGGGATTCCAAAACTCCGGAGCTAATCCGATCATCTTCTCCGGTCAGCTCCTTTTCGTTGGCAGTTCCAGAAGCTTGGCGGCGCTGGCAAGCCTGGAGTAAGACCTCTGCCGTGAGATGGTCTGCGAGTCGCTCGTATCCCAGATGTATGAATTCGTGCTCTTCGTGCGGCCGTATTCGAATGAAGTCCTCGACAAGCAGGCCTTCTCCCACGAGACCCAGATAAAGAGAATTGTGAAATGAACGGTTCGGAAGCATCGAGTCAACTAGTTTCATCGCATCTTCGCGAGGAAGCCACTGCGTCTGGTGGGAAGGAAAAGCTGAAACGAATTTCTGTAGCGCGTTCTGAACTAACCGAGAACGAGGGTCGAAGTCCAGTGACTCGGCCAGTTTTTGATTCATAGCGTTCGTATAGAGCCTGAAGACTTGCGATATCCCGTGGAACCCTCTTGGGAGTCTGGTATGTCCCTCATGCTTTAGTCCTTCACACATGGTCTTCAAAAACAGAGGACTCCGGTATTCCGGCGCGAGGAGGGGTGTGGATGGGAGTTCGATCCCGTAATACTGGAAGAACGTTTTGGATGCATCGTACTCACGATCCGCAAATCCAGAGTGGGTGACGGTCGTAGCTTTTTCAGAGACAGCAATTGGAAGAACCAACCTTTCGTAGCTGGTTCGCACGCTAGCAACGACCGAAACCCACGGCGATCGGGTGGCGAGCTGCAGAAAAGCACTGATGTGATTTGGCCAAATGGTTCGACCTGCTCCCTCGTTAAGCGCATCGATCAACAGCAAAGCACGAGCATTCGATGCCTGAGCGGCTGCTTCCAAAGAACCAATGAACTCTTCTGCTGACAATCCAGCCAGATCGAGTTGCTGGAGCGACTGCGTCCAAGGATCACTTGCTTGCAAGAAACGTTGCCCCATCAAAAGGATTGTGGGGAGATTCGCGTTCAGACGTTTGGTTGCTAAGTCGCACAGAAAGTGGGTCTTGCCCATTCCGGCGGTACCATTCAGAATCATGAAAGCGCTTCGGGCGAGCTTCTCTGTAAAAGTGAACGTGTTAATGGTGTCTTCCAAAACCCTGTCCAGATCGTGTAAGCGGAACCTCGCCGACCGAAACGGGTTCTCTCGATATGAGTAGTCTTTCGTCTCTCTGGGCTTGTCATCTTCTATGCGCTCGCTTTTGCCTAGTGCGAGGACGATGGTTCCTATCGCACCCCGCGTGGCATTCATCCGTTCGATCAAGTTGGTGAACGAGAGCGGTCCTGTAGGCTCGACTTTTATGTCGCGGATCATGGAAATCGCGACTCCCGCTGATTGAAGTACCTCCTCGACCCCCTTCTGGTGGTCACGTAATTTGCTGGACTCGTAGCCCGCCATACGCGCAGCTTTGCTAATATCTGCCGCGTGCCTCTTGAGCCGCTTAACCCACTCAGATGTTCTACCGAAGGCATCAAATTCTCGGATGATCGGCAGGTCAACATTGACCTTTGGCGTATACCGAGGACCAGCGGTGCTGATCGCCTCTTGAAGCCTTTTGTCGAACCACCTCGAATCGAACACCGCAGCATCGAACCAGAATCTGGCGAGGCCTGCATTGGCTGGCAGGGCAAGCCGATCCAGCAACTCATGGCTGCCCCACCATATGAACTGAACTGACATTTCTTTCGCAGTCGCCCATCCAGACCATTTCACAACGTGGTCCAGCCATTTCTGATATGCACTTGTTTGCCCGGCGAGCCTGGCGTCTGGCAGATCCGTGGCTACACAAACGTAGTATCGAATCAACCGGGGATGCTTATCCAATGCGGTCTTAACTGAATCATCCAACTGCGCCCATTGCGTACTGTCGAGGGACAGGAAATACTTTGCCTGCCAGCCGAACTCATCACCCGTCCGCAATGCCCAGTAGCATTCGATTCCGGCGTCAGGCTTTCCCTTCCGTGTGAAGGCGGACCCTTCTGGTACAGACTCTCGCCGCGCCAACTGAGTACAGAACTCTTCAAATCCCTCCGATTGGGATCCATCTAGAGTTCGAATGTGCTTCCAACTGATTTGCAAGGTTTGCCCGCCGAAGGATCGATGAAAAGTAGGCCAGCCAATTGGAGTCCTGTTTGGAACGGTATCAGGTCTTCCGATATTCTTGCGAGAAAGAAGGCAAGTTCAACGAAGGACGCCCCGATGTCGCGAGCGAAATTTAGAGAAGCATTCCTACAGAAAAACGCTCCCGAGTCCAGGATTGATGCTGCGCCAGGATCGTCCCCAAGTCGGAACAACACAGGGAAAACGATGCGGACGCGAAGAGGTGTGGAACCTGGTAGGGATGAGGCATGATTTATAAACAAAGATGCGCAACCTTGACGGAGGGCTCCCTGCGAGTCTTCATCACCACGATAAGCAGTATGCTCCTCCTGTCCAAGAGACCCAGAGGAACTTTCATTGGTTGGAATTTACATATTTTCCCTGCACAGTTCCTACACAGCACAAATCTGTGGGAATATACTCATTTAAATCAGCACTTCCAAAATAATTCTCACTCGCTCAGGATGACACCCCGTTTGGGGGAATTGGAGTTGTCAAATTACGACGCGAACTTGTCGGACACCACACTAGCGGTTGTGGTGCGCGAATGCTGCGGCAAGGGCTTCTTCGGGCTCGGGACGGACGCGGAAGTCGGCGTGGGCTTCGGCGAAGGCCACGCGGCCATCGCGGGCAATAACGTAGGTGGCGGGGATGGGCAGGCGCCAGCTCTTGTCGCCATTGACGAAGGGGATGTTGACGAGGATGGAGAGTAAGTAGGTGCGGTGGTATTCGGGGACAGTGTAGACGAGGCCGAATTGCTCGGCGACCGCGTTGCCTGGGTCGGAGAGCACGGGGAAGGGCAGGCCGTGCTGGCCGGCCATGAAGTCGCTCTGGCGCTCGATTTGCGGACCGATGGCTACCATGAGGGCTTCGCGCTCGCGGAGGGTGCCGTAGAGGTCGCGCCAGGCTTCGAGTTCAGTGACGCAGTAAGAACACCAGCGGCCGCGAAAGAATTTGACAACCAATGGACCGAGGGCCAGCAGGTCTACGCTGCGGACTAGGCGGCCTGTGGCGTCTTTGAGCGCGAACTCGGGGGCGATGGCTCCGACCGGGAGGATGCGGTCTTCAATGCCGGAGGTGAAGAGTTCCTCGACGGCGCGCTCGCCGACCGCGAGGCGCTCGGCCTGGACCAGCTGGCGGGTGTTGGCGGTGATCTCGTCGAGTTGGTCTTGCAGGCTGGTAGTGGTCATGGCTACATGAACTTTCTTTTCTTGAATGCGCTGATGTCCTCAGCGGAGAGATCAAACCACTCGCCGTGCTGACGCTTTTCTTTGAAACGCTCGTGCCAGTATTTTTCGATGCCCGGTGCGTCGTCGATTGCTGCGATGGTGTGTACTTCAGTAATTCCTTCAGATGTCTGTTTATGGAGTTCGCTTTTGCGCCGCCAGTGATTGTCGGAATAGCCGATCTTGTACAACTTCCCTGATTTCACCAAGTAGACATAGCCCGAAGACGCGGACTTACCAGCTCCCGTATTGACTTCGCGGGACCCGTTGGTGCCGGTTTCGTCAATTGCTTCTTGCTCCAAGATTGCGAGAACATCGGAATATTCTTCTCCCGATAAACAATAATCGCGGATTTTCTGAATTGCTCCTGGCCTCCCGCCGAACCTCCTAAAAAACACAGTGGGCGTAGGAACCTGAGCGTTACTCCTCTTTTCAATAAGAATTTCGGGCTTGACAGGAAACCGCTTGTACTTGCGAACTAGCGTTGCCATTGCCTCAATCATTTGTTCTTCGTTTAGCGTTCGATTCCACTCCAGTGGTTCGAATCCCGCCTCACTCAGAGCGTCGCTCCATCGAGCCCAATGGACGCCGGACCATTCATGCTGAGCAATGCCCGTCTCGGTCTTGAATCTTCCGATGCCCAGAGCCTTGCCGCCGTTGAGCGCTGCGGTCCTCCGGATTTCGCTTAGTATGAATTGCTTGTCTCTCATACTTTCATCACCGAGATTGCGATTCTACCGTCCGAAGCGTTGTTTGCCGCCCATGCCCATGGCGCCTAGGCCGCCGCGCATCATTTTGGCGGCCATGCCGCCTTTGCCCATCTGCTTGAACATTTTGGCCATCTGTGCGTATTGGCGGAGGAGGTTGTTGACGTCCTGGACGTCAGTGCCGGAGCCTTTGGCGATGCGCTTGCGGCGGCTGCCACTGATGATTTCGTGGTTGCGGCGCTCGATGGGGGTCATGGAGTTGATGATGGCTTCGAGACGCGTGAACTGTTTTTCGTCGATGTTTTGCGAGGCCTGCTGGAGGCCGGCGAAAGGGCCGACGGAAGGGAGCATTTTGAGGATGCTTTCCATGGAGCCCATTTTCTTGATTTGGCGCAACTGGTCGCGAAAATCCTCTAACGTGAAACCGTCGCCGAGGAGGGCTTTCTTGGCGAACTCTTCGGACTTTTTGCGGTCGAGCGTGGATTCGGCCTTCTCGATGAGGGACATCATGTCGCCCATGCCGAGGATGCGGGAGACGATGCGGTCTGGATGGAAGGGCTCGAAGGCGTCTGGTTTTTCGCCGACACCGATGAACTTGATGGGCTGGCCGGTGACGTGGCGGATGGAGAGGGCTGCGCCGCCGCGGGCGTCGCCATCCATTTTTGTCAAGACGACGCCGGTGAGGCCGAGGCGCTTGTGGAAGTCTTCAGCGGAGTTGACGGCGTCCTGGCCGGTCATGGCGTCGGCGATGAAGAGAATCTCGCTGGGGTTGAGGAGCTTTTTGAGGCGAGCCATTTCGTCCATCAAGCCTTCGTCGATGTGGAGGCGGCCGGCGGTGTCGATGATGAGGGTGTCGCAGCCCATGATGCGGGCTTCGCGGAGGGCTTCCTTGGCGAGACGCTCTACGAGAGCTGTGCCGGCGGTCTCGCCTTTCTGGTCGCCTTCATAGAGCTTGGCTTCGATGGATTTGGCGACGACTTTTAGCTGCTCGCGGGCGGCGGGGCGGTAGACGTCGACCGAGACGAGCATGGGGCGGTGACCACCTTTTTTGAGCCAGGCGGCGAGTTTGCCGGAGGTGGTGGTTTTACCGGAGCCCTGCAGGCCGGCCATGAGGATGACGGTGGGCGGCTGGGAGGCGAATTTGAAGCGCGCCGTGTCTTTGCCGAGAAGATCGATCAGCTCGTCGCGGACGATTTTGATGACCTGCTCGGAGGGCGAAAGCGCGGTGAGGACCTCAGTGCCGATGGACTTGACGCGGATCTGCTCGATGAGGTCGCGGGCGACGTTGAGGTTGACGTCGGCCTCGAGCAGGGCTACGCGGATTTCGCGCAGGGCTTCGGCGATGTTTTCTTCAGTGAGCGTGCCCTGGCCGCGGAGGGTCTTGAAGGCACGTTGTAGTTTGTCTGTGAGGTTTTCAAACATAGGTCAAATACCAGTATATCGGCACCTGCCCCACGTGCTGTGCAGTAGGTGCGCTGTGTGCCAGGCGCTCGTCAAAGAGGGGAGAGAGGATCGGTACGCCTATGGAGCGCCCATACAACCATTCGTTCATCAATTGTGCTTCTAACCTATCTTCACTTGGGTGGCAAAAATGCTCCGACGATAGCCAACGCTACTACTGATCCGCCAATGACGACTGTAATCCAATTCCAGAGGGTGAATCGTGAATTCGGTCTGTGCATAGGCGTCTCTGCCGCGTTGACTCGATTCACGTAAGACTGTACGGGAAGCAAGAAACCTACTTTGAGCAAAGCCAAGAGCAAGAACGGCTCGGGCAATCTCCAAGCGACCCGGAATAGTATCCATAAGATTGCCAACATGCCGAACGGAGGAACAGATTCTATGCCTCTGGCCGCACCTGCCAGTTTGATCCGGACAAAGCAAGGGTAGCAATAAAATACCGCGAAGAAAGCGCGCCAGAAAGGGCTAATATCGGGCTCATCACGGGCCCTGATCAGCTTCCAGTTGCAATAGAACCAATAGAGGTCGTAAATCCCAAACGTACAAACGGAAAGAGCAGCTAATTTCAACAGTGATACCGCAAAGAATTGAGACGGCACGAACTGCTCTTCGACAGAAAGAGGCGGCTGTTGCGTTGAAAGGAAAGAGTGAGTGGCGGTGCTGGTTGCAATTGCCGATCCGCAATGGATACACGCGCTGGATGCCTCAGGTATGCTCAGCAAACAATTCGGACATTGTATGAGTTCCATTTCTTTCTCAATGCCTTTCTTACAGGCGAAGGGAGTTCGCCGCACTTCTGGTAGTCCAGATTGGAAAGTAGAAGATCTCTACTCTGCGGGCGCGATCAGGTACTGCTCGAGCTTACCGTCGGGGTAGGTATAGGTGGTGAGACGGAGATGCTTGTCGGGATACACGATGTCAAAGACACGGAAGGTCATGCCGCCGCGCAATTCCTCGCGGGTCTGGTGGAAAATCAAGGGTTCCCCGAGGGGCGAGAGGCTTGATTGGAAATCGCCAATAGCTTCCTGAGTGAAGTAATCGCTCAGGTTTGGCGCGAGGAGGGTGCGGTCTACCCGGCCTTGCTGAAGGCCGTGGTAGATGTCGATGGCTTGCTGCTCGGGCGCAGTTCGAGGGGTGTTGAGGATCACGGGTGCGATGAACTGAGCGATTCCAGAGGCTGCGTTGACGGCCATCTGGTTGGTAAGTACAACGACCGCGACGCCATCGTCGACGAGAACTTCATTGTCTGAGACGAAACCGGAGACCTCTCCACTGTGTTCGATGGAACGGTGGCCTTGCCGATCGCGTACTTCGACACCAAGGCCATAGTGGGTGCCTTTGCCATCTTTCAGTTTGACCTCAGTGAACATCTGTTTGTAGCTGTCGGGCTTGAGGATGGATTGGGCGATGAGGCTCTCATCCCAGAGTGCCAGGTCGTGTGGGGTCATGGCCAGTTCGCCGGCGGCAAACATCCAGCCGCGTCCCTCCTTGGGGGCGACGCGCAAGGGACCAAGCGCGTTGCGAACATAGGGTGTGGCGTCGACGGAGGTGAGCTTGGTTTCGTCGGAGTTCCAGACGGACTTCATGCCGAGGGGGCGAAAGATGTGGTCGACGAGCAAATCCATGAGGGGCGCGCCGGTGACGGTTTCGACGATGCGGCCAGCGATGACGTAGTTGGTATTGGAGTATTGCCACTGGGTTCCAGGCTCGAAGTCAAGCGGCTTTTTGGCCCACGTGTCGAGGATCTGCTGCGAGCTCTCGGGGCGCAGCATCGGAGTCATGACGTAGTCCTCGGGCCAGTAATCCTGATAGCCGGAGGTGTGGGAGAGGATCTGGCGAATGGTGACCTTGTCGCCTTCGGTGAGGCCGGGGATATACTTGCCGACGGTGTCATCGAGGGAGAGTTTGCCTTGTTCCTGGAGCAAAAGGATGGCGGCGGCGGTGAACTGCTTGGAGATGGAGCCGATGGAGTAACGCATTTCCGGCGTGGCGGCGGTTGCCGGGTCAAGACGGGCGTGGCCGTAGGCATGGGTATAGACGAGCTTGCCATGCTGGACGACGGCGATGGAGGCGGAGGGGACACCGGTTTGGTTGAGGACTTGAGTGGCGATGCGGTCGACGCGCGCTTTCAGGGCGGGATTGATGGTGTCGATAGTTTGTGCGGCAAGAGTGAGCGGAGCGGCGATAAGGGTGAGTAGGGCGATTCGGGACGTGATGTAGGACATGGGCGGTAGGAGACTCCTGTCAAGCGGCATGGTAAACGATTACACCAGGAGGCGCGCTTCCCGAATTGAGAGACACGTTCATTACGCAGATGCTCCGGTATAACTCATTCGCAACCCGGTGCGATAGGCTGGTGCTGATACCAGCGGGATGGAAACGGAGGTACTGGGGGATGGATCGGCTAATTGCGGGGCACAAGCAGTTTTTGGCGAGTGTGTTTCCGGGCAAGCGAGCGCAGTTCAAGCTGCTGTCAGATCGGCAGGCGCCGGAGTGGCTATTCATTACGTGTTCGGACTCGCGTGTGGTTCCGGATTTGATTCTCGGGACTGGGCCGGGGGACTTGTTTATTACGCGGAATGCGGGGAACGTGGTGCCCATGACCAGCCACGATGTGGACGGCGTGACGGCAACGATCGAGTACGCGGTGGAAGTGCTGAAGGTGAAGGCCGCGATTCTGTGCGGGCACTCCGACTGCGGGGCGTTGAAGGCGGCGCTAGACCGGAAGGGATTGGACAAAATGCCTAAAGCGCAACGATGGCTTAGCCACGTGGAGTCGGCATTCGCGCATCGGCAGCCGGTGAATCCGGCGGATGGAGAACACGCGGAGTTGGCATCTTTGATTCGGGGAAACGTGGTGGCGCAGTTGTGGAACTTGAAGGCGCAGCCGGCGGTGGCGCGAGCGATGCAGGAGGGCAGACTGACGGTCCACGGGTGGTACTACGATATTTTGAACGGGCACATTGAGCAGTGGGACGAGCAGATGCGCCGGTTTCTGCCGTTGGCGGAATAGACGGGAAGAGACTTTGGACCAGGTGATGAAGTAATGCGGGGCGAGCACAGGTTTCTGCTCTAAACTTAGGAAGTGCATGAAAACCGTTGAGCCAGCAACAGGAGCAGCAAGCTTGTCCTCAAAGCTGAGCCTCGATTGGGGGCGGAGCCTGGGTTGGCTCGCCCTTCTGTTTCTCTGCGGCGTTTGGCTGGTTGCGCAGAGCCCGGCGACGCCTGCTCCGAGTCCGGCAAATGGGGCTGGCGCCGGTTCTGTTGCCTCGCAGGTCCACGGCACCATGGTTCTCGACGGGCCGTGGCGTTTCCAAACCGGGGATGATCCGCAGTGGGCTGAGCCCGGCTTCGATGACTCGAAATGGCCGACTGTGACCGTCGGCAAGTCGCTTGCCGACCAGGGAATGGATCCTTACACGGGGTATGCCTGGTACCGATTGCGAGTTCAACCGCAGCAGCTTGCGCAATTCAAGAATTTACCCGGGAACCCGCCGCTGGATCTGCTGCTCACCAGCGATTCGGTGGGACAACTCGGCGTGTATGTGAATGGGTTTGAAGCCGGGCAGACGCGTGGCATGGCCGATGCGCCGGGCATGTATCGATCTCCGCCTTTGGCCGTGCATATTTCCGGGCTGGCGGCTGACGGCTCTGTTGTGGTAGCTGTCCGAACCTGGGCTGGGCCCGATGTCTCCATTGGAGGCGGTCTTCTCGACAAGGTTGAACTTGGGACGCATGACGACGTTGCTGAGAGGCTCGCGACGGCCACGGACCAGCGCTGGGATGAGCATGTAATCTCCGGTGTGATCTTAGGCTTTCTCTTCCTTTGTGTCGCCGTGCTGGGAGCCACACTCTACCTGGCGCAGCGCCATCATTCGGAGTACCTGTGGCTAGCGTTGCTCTGTCTCTCTTTCGCGGTTACAGTAGCCGTCGAAGTCGCCTTTGCGCTGGCGTTCTTGCCCATGTCGGTCTTCGGTGTGGTCCATATGTGGTTAGGCCGCGCCTTCATGGCTATCACCCTCGAGTTTGTACTTCGGTTTTCCGGCAACCAATCTCGCAGGCTTGTTCGCATTGTGCAGATATGCGTGCTGGTGTTACCTTTTGTTTTCCTGTTGCACTTGCAGCGCGTTCACGATTACTTGTCGGTCTCTGCGGAAGTGGTCTTCTGCGGCCTGATCTCTGTTATGTTGTTCCGCGCGTGGCGCCGGGGGTTAACCGAAGCGGGCGTCATGCTGCTGCCTTTTTTCCTGGCGGCCACGGCGGACTCCATCGACACCGTTCTTGATTACTCCGCGAGCCAGCATTGGATTGCCGATCGCTTCGCTTCGCCTCGCTTCCATATGGGACCGGTGGGATTTGGTGTCAGCACGGTGACGTATGTCATATTTCTGGCGAGCCTAATTGCAGTGATCCTCTACCGCTTTGTGCATGTGAGCCAGGAGGAACAGAAGTCGACTGCTGAGATTGAGGCGGCCCGAAGCGTGCAGGCGATGCTGATTCCGACGCAGCTTCCGTCGAATCGCAACTTCATGCTGGAGAGCGCATATCTGCCGGTGAACGGAGTGGGCGGGGATTTTTTTCAGGTGCTGCCGCTTCGAGACGATTCACTGCTGATTGTGGTGGGCGACGTGAGCGGCAAGGGCTTGCAGGCGGCGATGAACGCCAGCACGCTGGTTGGTGCGCTGCGCAATGAACTCTCGCATGACCCTGCCACGGTGCTCAATCATCTGAACCACGTCATGCTCGGGGCTGCGTCCGGAGTGGGGGCGGGGCCAAACGCGGTTGCGAGCTTTGCGACCTGCCTTTGCGCGCGAGTCTATACAGACGGCACGATAACGATAGCGAATGCCGGCCACTTGAGCCCCTATCGCGATGGCCGCGAGATGGTGCTGGCGGCCGATCTTCCGTTGGGAGTTATTCCAGATATCCGCTATGAGCAGGCGAGTTTCCGGCTCGAACAAGGCGACAGACTTATCTTTCTCTCCGATGGAGTGGTCGAGGCGACTAATGCCCAGGGCGAACTTTTCGGATTCGAACGCACGCAACAGGTGAGTAACGAACCGGCACGGTATATCGCTCAAACGGCGAAGCGCTTTGGACAGTCGGATGATATTACGGTTGTGTCGCTGTACTTTGCGGCTCGCTCAACGCAAAGAGTAGGACAGGAAGTGCACGCATAGGAGTTACTCGGACGTGGGGTTCGAGCCGTGCTGTGAAAATGTTCTGCTCAGAAAGAAACAGGCTGATCCTAAATCTGGGATCAGCCTGTTTTGTTAAGCGATGCATATCAGGTGACGCAGGTGAAGTTATTGTCTGGGGTTCGACACTCCCGACACGCCGGCAGAGGTCGAGGATTGCGAGGGCGATTCGCCCTGGGCTGGTTGACTTAGAGATTGGGCTCCCGGATCACTCTGCTGAATGCCGATGGCGGCTCCCGAAACGACTAACTCGACACGCCTGTTCTGTGCTCTTCCTTCATTGGTTGAGTTATCGGCAACCGGGTCGCTCTTACCGTATCCCTTTGCTGTGACATTGGCGTCCGGAACACTTTGAGCGACAAGATAATCACGCACGCCGTCCGCGCGCTGTTCGGATAACTTCTGGTTATATTCATCAGACCCAATGCTATCTGTGTAGCCTTCGACCTGGAGTTTCAAGCCGGGGTAGGAAAGCAGGATGCCAGACACTTTGGCGAGCTTTTCGCGGGCCTCGGGTTTCAAAGTGTACTTATTGAAGTCAAAGAGCACATCGGACATGTTGACGATGAGGCCGCGGGCGGATTCAGTTGTCTGCAATACCTGATTCAACTGTTGGCGCAACCGCTCGCGCATCTGGGTTGCCTGCTGGGCTGCTTGCTGTGCAGATTGTTCGGCTGCCTGCTGCGCCTCCTGGGCTCTCCGCGTGGCTTCCTCGGCCTTGGCCCGTTCCTCAGCTTGCTGTTGGGCGATCGCCTGGGCTTGCTGAGCGGCCAATTGGGATTGCTGCGCCTGCTGTTCCGCGCTCTGGCGAGCCTGCTGCGCGGCTGCTTCGTCTTCCGCTTTGATCTTGCGGATGGTGATGATGCGCGCGTCTTCAGCGGACTGGACAGCTTCACGCGCAAAGGTAATTGTCTCCTTGCGATCCTTCTTGTGCAGGTCAGTATCCTGCGCATTCTGGAGAGCGGTTTTGGCTGTGGTCATTGTGTCCGCAGCGTATTTTTCCGCTCCGGCAGCATCAGCGATTTGAATGGCGTTTATGGCTTCGTAGAGTTCGAGCGGGGAGCGCTCATCGCGAGTGATGGGATGGAGAACGGAGTGGCGTCCCGCGGTTTCTGCGTAGGCTCCGCGTGGGAGCAGAGAGTAGTGGGCGTTCACTTGCTCGATAACGCCCTGGGTCTTGTCTTCCACAACGTTCTGTAACACAACGACATCGCTGGGCATGGTGACCGCGTAGTAGGGTTCAGCAGTTACTATCAATCCGAAAGTCTGAAGGTCGGCCGTAACCTGGAGCTGACTTTTGTCTTTCGATCCGGTGGGAAGCACTTCACCCAGATTCATTGGGCGGCCCTCCGGCGTGATGGCCCACAACACATAGGTTAGATATTCAGGGCCGAACCCATTGGCTGGTGGCAGTCCTTCGAAACTTGCATCGATTGATGTGCGTCCCAAATGAGCATCTACTTTCGCTGATCCATGAGCCTGGGGCAGAAGGCTCGTGCCTTGAAAACCGATCTTGGTGGAAGCGCTGCGATGAAAGTAGTTGATTGCCGGGATGTCGCGACCGACTACCTGGATTTTGTAGAGGGGAACGTCGTCGCGCATCCCTGCGGATTGCATTGGGACAGCGGTCGATGGATTCTGTGTGGTTGTCGGATTGGACTCCTGCGCTGCTGCCCATCCCGGCATGGTGACTAGAGCAACGACCAAGGAAAGTTTTTGAATGCGACTGACCATCTAGTTGACCTCCTTCATTACGGTCACAGAACTCCGAACTCTGGAGTCATCGCGTGATTGACCTGAGTCTTCCAATCACACCGATTGCTATGGATGCCCTATGGCCAAGGGGAGTTGTCCCGATGGGTGTGTGGGCGGGTTGTGTTAATGGTGTTGAAGGAGTTAGTTGGTTGTAGCAAGAATAGAGAAAACGAGGAGGATACAGCTTGCATCTATTTAAGGAAGGAACGAGATCGGGAGACGAGAGGGCTTGCGAGGGTGCGCCGATGATTTATTGGTTCGGCGAAAGAGAAGAGCCAGGTGAAGCGACGAGACGAGCTAAGTCAGCTTTTGAGCGCTATTGGCGAGGCTGGCCCAGGTGGTAGGAAATTCCCCAGCTCGCGTTCATCACATCGGTGCCGGGATCGCTGGGAACAATGTAAGCATTTGAGAAATGAAAATCGCCCCAGAGGCCAAGGCGCAGGTCAACGCGGCGAGTGAGTTTGGTCTGCACGCCGAATCCAGACTGCAAGGTGAAGTCCTCATAGCTTGCTTCGTTCGACAGCACCTTCTGAGTAAACCCGATCATTCCGCCCTTGATGAGGATGTATGGCTTGAAGTGTTCTTTATTGCTTCGCCACATCATGCGCAGGCCGATGGGTGTGATGGCGAGACCGGGCACGAGTTTTCGGTTTGGAGATTGGGGGTTTCCCCAGTAATCGGATTTAGCCGGCTCGACGAGAAGAACGAAGGGGAGAATCTCCGCTACGTAGTCCATTTGAGCTCGAGCGAAGTAGCCCCAGGAGTGACGGTCGTACTCGATGCCACTGGTGTAGAGCTTGGTCATGTCTTCGATGGCAAACAGGTTGTAGTTGCCGTAGGAAGCCATGCCCTCCCAGATGATCTCGCTCTCGACAGGATGTTTGGTTTGAGGCGGGGTGGTTACCGCGGCTTCCGGGTCTGCGGAAGAGGGTGCGTCAGGGCTGTCGTTTGAATCGGACCAGGCGCCAATGGTGGCTGGGGTTTCCGCCGGTGCGGTCGTGATGTTTTCGGTCTGGCTGTCGGCCGGCACCGCCGCTGGGAGTGATGGCGCGGTGAGCAATGACAGGGCTTCTGCGGCTGTGGCCGGGGTGGTCTGAAGCTGCTGGGATTTTCCGGGAGCGGATGCCAGAGCGATGAGCGCGGCCAGAATGGCAAAGCGATTGGGGCGAAGGACTCTGGCGAAGCGATGCGTATTCTGTCGGAAAGAGGATACAAACACAGAAACTCGATTCTTCGGCAAATCGGCACCCAAAAATTGATTGAAAAGAGTGTTCTTCGTTTTTCTAACTAGCTTCAAGTTAATTGGTTTGAGGCAGATTCGCAAGGTGTGGATGGCCGGAGGAATGCCTCCGAATGAGCGACGGAACGGTTTGTGGAACAGCGTGCGGGGCTTTGCCCGCCCATGCCAACACAATCAAACATCTGCTAACCGGCAATGGTCTGCCTGTTTCCAAAACTTGAAGGATGAGTTCGCCTACTAGATTGGTGAGTCTGCAGTTGGTATCGACGATGACTGTAAGGTAACTGGCGCGTAGGTGCGGCGACTCGACCGGGACCGAGAATTTAGTGATGAAGAGCTGAGCGTTAGAAATAGACCCAAGGCTTCAGTGAGTAGACCTTGTCGACTTCATAGTCATTGCTGTAGCCCCCCTTGGCACGCACCCTGACGCGGTACGGTCCCTCCGCAGAGAGGGTTCCTTCACGTGCCCACTCAAAGAAGTCGACAGATCTGACCAGGTAGAGGCCAGGAACGATGAGCCTTCGCTGCTCCAGGTTGAAGCCGTGGACTCCTACTGCGCCGCCGTTTTCATATCTTTGAAGTTGAATCGTGCTGCTCCCCTCTTGAAAGGTCTGCAATGGCTCTTTGCGTTCCGATCCACCGAGGAGTCCGTCAAAGACGACCGTGCCCAGAAGGAGAAACGATGATAGCAAAAACAAAGGACCCAGGAGAATCAATCCCCAAATCCTCGCTCGCAGCTTCAGACGCAGCACGGGCACAACAGCAAGAAGTGGAATTGCGTAGACCGCACATGCAAGCATGAAATTGAGCGCACCAACTGTAAAACTCAGCGTACGCATACAGGTGTAGGCGATGACCAGAAGCACGGCTATCAACAGGAGTTGCCAAACAGAATTCCACGTTTCATTTCTGGGTTTGGTCATCTTGCACATGTTACTCCGGACCACTATTGTTAGCGGTTTGTCGTCCAGCCGGAAGTTATATATATCAGTAAAAGCGTTGTAAATCGGTGGGTCTTCGCCATAATGCGGGGACAAGTCAGAAGATCGGCAAGCTGTTGTGTGCAAATCCCAATTCGATGTTTAAGCCGGTTAGAAGAAGGACAGTTGAGCTGGTTTAGCCTTTGGTGAATCCGGTTCTCTGCGGCTGATTGTTTTGATCAATGCACGCCGGGGGGCGGTGCGGCGTGCTTGATGGGCTTTTTGAAGAGCCATACAGCGAAGGCGCAGAAGAAGGCCAGGACTGCTGTCCAACGGAAGACGTCGACGTAAGACATGAGGGCGGATTGTTGTTCCATGAGGCCGTAGATAAGGCCGAATGAGCCGGGGCGTGCCTGGGCAGGGCCGATGCGGTGGGCGAGGTAGCCTGCGATGGCGGCGGACTTTTGCTGGAGCATGTAGGGGGGGACATTGGCGCCGATTTCAGTCTGGTGGAGGGCGGCGCGGCGGATGAGAGCGGTGGTGGCCATAGCAATGCCGATGGATCCACCGATATTGCGGAGCATGTTGAAGAGGCCGGTAGCGTTGCCCATCTCCTCACGGCTAAGGGTGGAAGTGGTCATGGTGGCCAACGGGACAAAGACGAAGCTGAGGGCAAAGCCGGTGAGGGTGATGGGAATGAGCAGGGTATAGGGTCCGATGCCCAGATTGACAGTGCCGAAGACGAGGGCGCAGACGCCAAAGGCGATGAATCCGGCGCAGAGGAGCTTGCGGTTGTCGACGCGGGAGCCGAGGATGCCCACGACTGGCGATCCGATGAAGGAGCCGACGCCGCGAGGGCCGACGACGAGGCCGGCTGTGAAGGCGGTGTAGCCGAGGACTTCCTGATAGTAGAGCGGCAGGATGGCGATAGTGATGTAGATACACATGCCGAGCAGGGCAATGAGGAAGCAACCGGTACGGAAGTTGCGGTTGCGCAGGATGTGGAGGTCGACGAGGCCTTTGGGATGGGTCCAGGAATGCCAGATCCATCCGATGAGACCGAAGATCAGCGCCGCGACAGCCCAGCGGACCCAGAGAGCGCCGAACCAGTCGTCTTCCTGACCCTTGTCGAGGACAATTTGGAGGCAGCCGGTCCAGACGATGAGCAGGCCGAAGCCGATGTTGTCGAATGGGCCGACTTTGGCGTTCTTGATGTACGGCGGGTCGTGCACGAAGCGGGCGATCATGAAGACCGCGAGGAGGCCGACGGGGATATTGATGTAAAAGGCGTAGCGCCAGCTGAAGGTGTCAGTGAGCCAGCCGCCAAGGGTGGGGCCGAGGACCGGGGCGACTACGATTCCCAGACCATAGGCCGCCATGGCCATGGATCGCTTCTGGACGGGGAAGCTCTCAAGGAGGATGGATTGGGACAAAGGCTGGAGTGCGCCTCCGCCTGCGCCTTGTAAGATACGAGCGAGCAGGATGATTCCGAGCGATGGGGCTGCGCCGCAGAAGAACGAGGCGATGGTGAAGATGACGACACAGATGAGCAGGAAACGCTTGCGGCCAAAGCGGCGGGCGAACCAATTGGAAGCGGGGAGGATGACGGCGTTGGCGACCAGATAGCTGGTCAGGACCCATGTGGCCTCGGAGTTGGAGGCTGAGAGGGAGCCGGCTATGTAGGGGAGGGCCACCGAGGCGATGGCGGTGTCGAGTACCTCCATGAAGGTGGGGAGCATCACGGAAACGGTGACCAGCCAAGGGTTTACGCCCTGGGAGAGCGGGTAGCGGGCTTGGGCGGCGGCGGTGGTCATGGAGGAAGCGAACAATCGAGATTAACCGATTGAGGTGGAGACGTGTGTGAGGGCGGTTACGGAGGTTGGGATGGGGGGGAGCGGTTGGGGCTTGGGGGCCGGGCGTTTTGCGCTGTAAGACAATCTGTAAGATTCGCGGAATGAGGGTGATGCGGTGTTGGGCGGGTGTAAGACAAATGTAAGACGGCTGTAAGGCATTTGTTGGACGACGGTGTGACTGAAGGTGAGACGGTCGAGGGGCGTAGGACGGAGGTTGGGGAGTGTGTTGGGAGGGGGATTTGGGTTGATTGCGGGCTGTCGGGGAAGCGCCCGAATGACTCCCTAAAGGGTGGAATTTGGGGAGGCAGAGCCATCAACCAAGCCTTGCTGACGGTTTCTGGGGCATCCTGGCGCGGTGGTTTTTTTGCCCTTTCGGGAAATTGAGCTCTTTCGCGGCCTAAGGGGCTCGTTGCGGGACGTTTCGGACTCTTTGCCCGTCGGGTTGTAGTCGATTAGGGGAGATAATTTATAGATACACCATCAAATAAAGTTGACACTATCTCACTCAATCATGCATCTTATTAGAGTCAGAACTTTATCCAAGAGGCGGAAAACCAAACATGGCAAAGATTATCGGGATTGACCTGGGCACCACGAACTCGTGCGTTGCCGTAATGGAGGGCGGGGAGCCCAAAGTGATTCCAAATGAAGAGGGTGCGCGGACAACGCCCTCGATTGTCGCTTTTTCAAAGAGCGGGGAGCGGCTGGTGGGCCAGGTGGCCAAACGTCAGGCGATTACGAACCCGGAGAGCACGATTTTCTCCATCAAGCGGTTTATGGGCCGGCGTTACAACGAAGTGAACGACGAGATGAAGATGGTGCCCTTCAAGGTGGTGCAGCAGGGCGACCACGTGGCCGTTGTGGCGCAGGGCAAGGAGTACACGCCGCCGGAGATTTCGGCGATGATTCTGCAGAAGCTGAAGAAGAGCGCGGAAGCCTACCTGGGCGAGACGGTGAAGGAAGCCGTGATCACGGTGCCGGCCTACTTCAATGACGCGCAGCGGCAAGCTACGAAGGACGCCGGCAAGATTGCCGGGCTGGACGTGAAGCGCATTGTGAACGAGCCGACCGCGGCAGCACTGGCCTATGGGCTGGACAAGAAGAAGGACGAGACGATCGCCGTGTATGACTTTGGCGGCGGCACGTTCGATATTTCCATCCTGGAAGTGGGCGAGGGCGTGATCGAGGTGAAGTCGACGAACGGGGATACGCACCTGGGCGGCGACAACCTTGACCAGCGGATTGTGGAGTGGCTCATTGCCGAATTCAAGCAGGAACAGGGCTTGGATTTGGGGTCGAAGGGCAATGAAATGGCGCTCCAAAGGCTAAAGGACGCGGCGGAGAAGGCCAAGATCGAGCTGTCGACCACGGTGGAGACGGAGATCAATCTGCCGTTTGTTACAGCGGACGCGACGGGGCCGAAGCACCTGGTGCGGAAGCTGACGCGTGCGAAGCTGGAGCAGTTGGTGGAGGATTTGCTGGATCGCTCGCTGGAGCCTTGCAAGAAGGCGCTGGCGGATGCCGGCATCGGCGTGGACAAGATCGACGAAGTGGTCCTGGTGGGCGGACAAACGCGCATGCCCAAGATCCAGGAGATGGTCAAGAAGATGTTCGGCCGGGAGCCGCATCGCGGTGTGAATCCCGACGAAGTGGTGGCGATTGGCGCGGCAGTGCAGGCAGGCGTGTTGGCTGGCGAAGTGAAGGATCTTCTGCTGCTGGACGTGACACCGCTGACGTTGTCGATTGAAACACTGGGCGGCGTGGCTACATCGATGATCCCGCGGAATACGACGATTCCGACCAAGAAGACGGAGACGTTTTCGACGGCGGCTGACTCGCAAACGGAAGTTGAAGTCCATGTGCTGCAGGGCGAACGGCCTTTGGCTGCACAGAACCGGACGTTGGGCAAATTCAAGCTGGCTGGGATTCCTCCGGCGCCGCGCGGCATTCCGCAGATCGAAGTGACGTTCGACATCGATGCGAACGGAATATTGAACGTGACGGCGAAGGACAACGCGACGGGCAAAGACACGCGCATCACCATTACTTCGAGCTCAGGTTTGAGCAAGGACGAAGTGGAGAAGATGGCGAAGGAGGCCGAAGCGCACTCGGCCGAGGACAAGGAGAAGCGCGAGGAGATTGACGCGCGCAACTCACTGGACGGGCTGGTCTACAACATCGAGAAGATGCTGAAGGACTCCGGCGAGAAGGTGCAGGCAGCGGATAAGACAGATGTTGAGTCGGCGCTGGCTGAATCGAAGAAGTTGCTGGAAGGCACGCCAACTTCGAGCGAACTGAAGGCATCGCACGAGAAGCTGACGCAGGCTAGCCACAAGTTGGCCGAGGTGCTGTACAAGGCTAATGCTGCGGAAGCTGCTGCTGGAGCGGGTCCGACGGCTTCGGCCACGGACGCCGGGGCGAACACGAAGAAAGATGAAGGCGTGATCGACGCGGAGTATGTGGACGTGGAAGACAAGAAGTAGGCACCCGCTGTGCGGCAGCCCCGGGTTCGGCGGAAAGAGCGGCCGACCAAGGGAAGTTGTTGAGGGCGTTTGGGCGGGCACGGCTTCGGGCGTGCCCGCGCTCGTTATGCGGAAGGCACTTCTAGAAGACCGGCCGCGATAAGACAACTTCATAGCGCTCTTTCAAGCGGAGGAAAGGCGATTCAAACCAGGTGTAGGAGATGAAGGCGGCGGTAATTGTGAGTGCAAGGGCCAAAGGAAGCCGGACGAGCAGAATAGGAATGTGGTGCAGTGCCCCAAGGGCCGTGACATGGAAGACATAGAGACCATAGGAGACCTTGCCGAGGTAGATGAGTTGTTTTGGCCAGTGATCGAGGCCGCGTAAGAGGTCGATTAGTCCAGTGCAGGCTATGGCTACGAGGGCGAAGCCGATGCAAAGACTGAAGGGCCCGCGCGCAACGTGGTCGCCGCCCTGGATGTGGAAGAAATAGACGGCTGAAAACCAAAGCACCGGGATGCATAGTAGTCCGGCGAGACGTACGACCCAGGAACGTTTGGCGGGAGGAGCATACTCATCGCGCAAGGCGAGCAAAATGCCGGCGGCAAAGAACTCCAATTGCGCGAAGCTATTCCACCAGACGCGTTTCCAGACGTCGGCATGAATGATCCCGAACCAGGCGAGAACGGAGTTGGAGATGAAGAGCAGGGCCAGAGCCGCAACCAGAAGCCGGCGTGGGGTAAGAAAGCGCATGAGGGTGGGCCAGAAGACGTAAAACTGCTCTTCGACCGAGATGCTCCATAGGTGAACAACGCTGGTGGTTCGTGAAGTGACTACGTTTCCAAGCATGACCAGTGCGGCTGCATACCAGACTGCATTTTCGCGCAGTGTGTGATGTAAGAAAGCGACGGCGGCGCTGACCAGCAAGGCGGCAAGGTAGAGCGGCCAGATGCGGAGAATGCGGCGCTTGTAGAAACGGAGAAGATCGATTGAGCCGGTCTTTTCTCTCTCCTTCAGCAGAAGGGTTGTAATTAGGTAAGCGCTCAGAGTGAAGAACAGACACAGCCCGAAGCCGCAGGATGCGGCCGCGGAATCCAGGATGGCGTTGTTGGTATGGTTGGGCAGACCGTGGTAAAGGAAAACGGTAAAAAAAGCCACGAAGCGAATCACATCGAGTTCTGGCCGATAGAATCGTATCGACAAAGGGTGTGCCTCGTTTCGACGGATCAGGCAACAGTTTATCCGACGAAACTCGGAATTTGTGACGTAGAGCAACAGGGTTGCTCGGCTGCGAGACGGACAAGATTGGTAAGGTAAATGGCGACTACGCAAAACAAAGACTATTACGCGACGCTCGGGGTGAAGAAGACGGCGACGTCGGAGGAGATTCGGAAGGCGTTCCGCAAGGCGGCGCGCAAGTATCATCCGGATGTCAATCCAGGCGATAAGAAGGCTGAGGAGAAGTTCAAAGAAATCTCTGAGGCCAACGATGTGCTGAGCGACGAGAAGAAGCGCAAGGTGTATGACCAGGTGGGCTTCTACTCAGACCAGATTGACCCGGCGACGGCGGAGGCATACGCGCGGCAGCAGAACGCGGGCGGCCGGTCTCCGGTGGATTTCGACGGATTTGACTTCTCCGGCTTCGGCGGGCCAGGACATCAGGCTGCGCAGCAAACCGGTGCAGGTTCGGCTTCGTGGGGCAGCTTCAAGGATATTTTTTCGGGGATCTTTACCGGGGCGCAACAGCCGCAGAAACCGCGTGGTCCGCAACCGGGAACGGATCTGGAGTACCAGGCAACGGTGGACTTCTGGACGGGGATCCGCGGTGGGCAGGCGCGCATCCAGGTGAATCGCCAGGAGGTTTGTCCAACGTGTCACGGGCAGGCACACACGGGCGGGCCGATGCAGTGTCCTGAGTGCAACGGGACGGGCCAGGTGACGCAGATGGGCGGGCGGATGAAGTTCAATATTCCCTGTCCGCAGTGCAATGGGACGGGGCGGATTTCAAACGACTGCGCTACATGCCAGGGTGAGGGCGTGGTGAACCGGACGGAGACGGTGGAGTTCCGGATCAAGGCGGGGACGCGGGACGGACAGCGGATTCGGCTGCAGGGGAAGGGGAACGCTGGGTTAAATGGTGGTCCCGCAGGAGATCTTTTTGTGATCGTACGTACTGGTACGAACCCTGTTTTCACACGAGTGGGCGATGATATTCACATCACAGTACCTGTAACGATTGCTGAGGCTACGCTGGGGTCGAAGGTGGACGTGCCCACGATCGATGGACGCGCGCAATTGAAGATTCCACCAGGAACGCAGAGCGGGCAGAAGCTGCGGATGCGGGAACGGGGCGTGGAGAACGCGCAGCGGCCGGGGCAGCGTGGGGACGAGATTGTAACCGTGGAAGTGGTGGTGCCGACATTGCAGGACGAGCGCAGCAAGGAGATCATGCGCGAGTTTGCCAAGTTGAATAACCAGGACCCGCGAGTGGCGCTGTTCGAGAAGCTGTAAACAAAGACAGGCACTAAGAGACTGGGATAATGGTGCGGTAAGCTGATTGCGGAGAAGCGACGATATGGCGGCGAAACGCAAATCGAAGGGCGCGTACATGATTTCGGCGGTGGCCGAGATGTACGAGATTCATCCGCAGACACTGCGCTTGTATGAGCGCGAGGGTTTGCTGAAGCCGTCGCGCACCGAGGGGAATACGAGGCTCTACACCGACGAGGACTTGGAGCGGCTGGAGTTCATTCTGAACTTGGCGCGGGACCTGGGCGTGAACATCGCGGGGATCGCCATCGTTCTGCAGATGCGGGAGCGGATGGAAGAGATGAACCGGCAGATGCAGAGCTTTGTGGAGTATGTGCGGACGGAGATGCTGACGCGGTTTCAGCAGAATGCGCCGGGGAGTACCGGGGCGATTGTGCCGATTCGCAGGGCTACCGCCATTAAGCCTACTGTGGTGCGGAAGCCGTGAGCCGCACTGTTGAGTGACTGTTTTCGCAATCACTTCCCGATAAAACCGGCGAAGGCCCGGGCCTGACGGCCACGCAAATTGAGCTGCTTTCAGGGGGTTAAAACCTCCTGCTCCCTCCGGAATAAACCCCTGCTCATTCCGAAACTAATCCCCTTTTCCCTCCGAAATTGAATCCCTGCTTTCTCCGAATCTACGATTCCTGCTCCGTACGCAATTTCCGATCTGCCCCTAGCCCGGTATGCTTGAAATTGCATGTTCCACGTAATTCTTGGATTGGGCGTCATTGGGCTGGTGGCGTCTACGGGTTTTGCCTGCATTGTTCTTTGGGCTGTGCCGGGTTATCTGCGCGAGCGGCGACTGGCGTTGGCGCAGCTTGCAGCTCGGCCGGCGTTTACGCCACCGCTGACGTTGCTGAAGCCTTTGCATGGGGCCGAGCCGGGGCTCGATGCGCACCTGGCTAGCTTCTTTGAGCAGGACTATCCCGAATACGAAATCATTTTTTGCGCGCGGTCGGCGGACGATGCCGGCCTGGAGGCAGCGCGCCGCGTTGCCGAGCGCTATCCGCATATTCAGAGCAAGTTTCTTTCCACCGGAGGCGAGCCGCATTACATCAACGCCAAGGTGGCGTCGTTGGAGCGGATGGAGGCTGAGGCTGCTTATTCCATCCTGGTGATCAGCGACAGCGATGTGCGGGTGACGCCGGGTTATCTGCGGGCTGTGGCGCTGCCGTTTGCGGACGAGATGGTGGGCGCGATGTGCTGCCTGTATCGCGGGATAGCTGCGCAGGGCGGGCTTTGGTCGCGGCTTGAGGCTGTGGGCATGAGTGTTGAAATGACGGCCGGTGTGCTGGCGGCGCGGGTGATGGAGGGGATGAGGTTTGTGCTAGGACCGACGATGGCGTTCCGGCGCGATGTCATCAAGCAGATGGGCGGCTTTAAGGTAACGGCCGAATATTGCGCAGACGATTTTGTGCTGGGGAATGAGACCTGGAAGCTGGGGAAGACGGTGGTCTTGAGCCACCATGCCGTCGACCATATTGTGATCAATTCAAGCATGATTCCTTCACTCAAACACCAAGCGCGCTGGATGCGGTCGACGCGATTTTCGCGGCCAGCGGGGCACTTTGGCACGGCGCTCACATTTGGATTGCCATTTGGTCTTCTGGCGTGGGGAGCGGCGGCGACGCTGGGGCATCCGTGGTGGGGATTAGGACTGTTCGCATGGAGCGTGGCGATCCGGCTGGCACTGTCTGTTGCGGTGGGCAGGCTCGTGGTGGGCGACAAAAGCTGGTTCGGGCTATTAGTGCTTTATCCGGTGCGAGACCTGATGGGCTTTGGGTTCTGGGCGGCCAGCTATTTCTCGAGCAAGGTGCTTTGGCGAGGGCGCGTGTTTCAACTGCTGCCCGGTGGCAAAATGCGGGCAGCGCGCTAAACACCCGCGCCACCTGCGGCGGGGCAGCCACCTGCTGTGGGGCAGACGCTCGCGGGAGGCTCGCATGGGTTTGTTGCTGGGAAAATAAAGCGAATGTCGGTGACGATGCGAGGCATGGGATCGCGAAGGATTTGCCGCAGCTCTGGTCACGAGAATCAAGAGGGCTTGGAGTATCTTTGGTAATAACGATCCATGGAAAAACACTCGTCCAAACGAATGATCGTGGATTACCATCACACAGGGAACAGACCCGCTGACCATTCTTGTGTGTTTTTGGTCTTGATCCCAGTGCCAATTTGTTTTCATAGGCAGCCGCGGTAAACACAGCGGCGCCGCTTGAAGTTGAGTTGCCGACGGTTTGATTCGATAAAGGTCGAGCGATGAAGGTTAGATCGCTTGGCGAATCTCGATGGTCTTTCGAGCTGCGTGGTCACAGTGGCCGGAAGTCTCAACCGTGCTGTCCGCGTGGATGTCAGCGGCAACCAAGGTTTGCAAGCCTGTTGGCGCTTTCCTGGCTGCTAGCGATCGTTCCTGGCTAGGGGTGCAACGATGCTTCGCAAGATATTTTCCTTCTTCCTTTCCATCGTGAGAACAGTTAGTTTGTGGTTTTCTGGCGACGCGACCCAAGCGCTGGGTGCACTTCCACGGCTGGCAGCTTTGACAGCGGCCCTGAGCATCGCGTTCTTCTTCACAGCCGCTGCGCAACTGAATGCTCAGAACGCAGCGACTTCAGTGAGTGTGGATGCTGCTGCCAACCAGCGCGCCATTAATCCGAATATCTATGGGCTAAGTGTGGCCGGTCAGTCCGATGTTGCCGCGCTGAACGCTCCGCTCAATCGACTGGGAGGCGAGACGCTTGCCAGTACGTATAACTGGCAAATCGATGCTTTGAACCTGAGCCACGACTGGTACTGGGAGAGCTTTCTGCAGGACAGCCCGCAAACGCCGGGAGCTGCTGTGGACAATTCAATCCAAGGCACCTATGGCGCTAAAGTGGGCGCCGAGCCGATGGTCTCGATTCCCATGATGCCCTACATTGCGAACCTCGGACCCAATCCGACCACGAGCGCAGCGTCGCTTTGGTCTTACTCGGTGAAAAAGTACGGCGCGCAGGAGTACGATTCCAGCGACAATCTGAGCGCCGACGACCCATACCAAACGGACGCGGGCAGTGGGCTGAGCGCTGCTACTGGCGAGTACATTGTCAACAACCCCCTCGACGCCTACGTGCAGAACACCGTTGCGATTCAATCGGCATGGTTGCAGCACTTGATTGGCAAATGGGGATTGTCGACGACGAGTACTGGGGTGAAGTATTACATCTTGGACAACGAGCCCTCGCTCTGGGGCTCGACTCATCGCGATATCCATCCGAATCCTGAGACGTACAACGAAGAATATAACGACATTGTGAGTTATGCGACTGCTATCCGCGCGGCCGATCCGAACGCGAAGATTGTCGCGCCGGAAGAGTGGATATGGTGGGCCATGTATGAAAGCGGGCTCGACCAGAAGAACGGAACCGGCGCAGGGTCCGACTATGCGACGCATAACAATACTTACTACTACCCGTGGCTGCTGCAGCAGCTCTACGCCTATCAGCAGAGTCACGGCACGAAGCTGATCGACATGTTGAGCGTGCACTGCTACAACCCCACACCGGGCGGGAGTGACGACTCCGCTACTGGCCAAGCGACGCGAAACCGGGAGACACGCATTCTTTGGGATCCGACGTTTGTGGATCCGTCATGGGAAGGAACGCTGGGCATCAACGGAGGAATTCAAAATTGGATTCCACAGATGAGGAGTTGGGTGAACCAGTATTACCCTGGGTTGGAGATCGGCTGCACCGAGTACAACTGGGGCGACGAGACAGCATTGAACGGGGCAACGACGCAGGCCGACGTGGAGGGGATCTACGGAGTTTATGGCTTTGACTTCGCGACCCGCTGGACGGTTCCAACCAATCCCAGCCCGACTTATCTCGCCATGGAGATGTACCGTAACTACGACGGGAAACTATCCACATTTGGAGATACAAGCGTATCGGCAACGGTGGCGAACCCGGATAACTTGTCGGCATTCGCAGCGACTCGTGCGTCGGACGGCGCGCTGACCGTGATGGTGGTGAATAAGCAACAAGGCAGCACGCCGGTGACTGTGAGCCTGGCTAACTTTGCCAACACAGGAACTGCACAGGCGTATCAGATTTCGTCGGCGACCCAGACTTCGATCACCAGCCTGGGCAGTGTCACCATCGCAAACAATGCAATCAGCACCTCCGTTCCTTCGCAAAGCGTCACACTGTTCGTAATTCCGGCGGGTAGTGTTGAGAGTGCGCCGACAGCGCCGACGGGCCTTGCGGCTACGGTGGGCAATGGCACTGTGACGCTGACGTGGAATGCAGGAGGGGGTGCTACGAGCTATAACGTGCAGCGCGGCGCATCGAGTGGTGGCCCGTTCACCAAGATTGGAACTGTCACCAGTCCCGCACCGACCACTTATACCGATACTGGGCTGACTAATGGAACGACTTACTACTATGTAGTTTCAGGAACTAACTCGGTGGGGACAGGCCCGAATTCTGCTCCCGTTGCCGCGACACCGATGGTACCGCCAACATTCAGCTCTTCGGCGACCGCATCGCCGAATCCCGTTACGCAAAACGTCAGCACGACTATTACTGCCACCGTAAAGTGCACTGCTAACTCGCTGAGCGATGGCACGGTGCAGATCATTGCTCTGGATCCGAGTGGAAGCGTGGCTCTTACGCAGAGTTTCACGGCTCAGAATTTTTCCGCCAACCAAATTCAAACTTACACGGCTACGCTTACGCCAACGTTGGCCGGGACGTATACGGTGGAAGTGGGTGTGTTGAGCGCGACCGGCCAGCAGTGGAACCTGAACACCTCGGCGGGGACTATCACCGTCAATTCAGCTCTCACATTCACGTCTTCGACGACGGCCAATCCCACATCGATCACAGCCAGCAGTTCCTCGACTGTGTCGGTTACGGTAAAAGACACTGGCACCGTTGGTCTTACGAACGGCATTGTGCAATTACTGGTGATCGATCCGTCGGGCACAGAAATCGTGCAGCAAAACTGGACCGGCGAGAACTTCACCGCGGGCGGATCCTTGCCGCTCACATATGTCTTTACTCCGTCGAGTCTTTCACCTCCCGCTACGGCGACCGGAACTTACACCGTGGAAATTGGAGTATTCAACTCCACCTGGAGTACCGATTACTACTGGAGCAGCAATGCCGCAACGATCACGATGACGAGCGGCGCACTGCAATCTCAGACCATCAGCTTTACTCAGCCGAGTTCGCCGGTGACTTACAAATCGGGCTTGACGATCCCACTTAGTGCGACTGGCGGTGGTTCGGGTAATCCTGTGGTGTTTACGCTGGACGCCAGCAGTACGGGCACGGGAACCATTTCCGGTAGCACACTGACGGTGACAGGGGCAGGGAATCTGGTGATCGACGCGAACCAGGCGGGTAACGCAACCTACTCGGCGGCGGCGCAGGTGCAGAGGACGGTTGTAGTCACAGCGCTCACAGCGCAGACCATTACCTTTGCTCAGCCGACTTCGCCGGTGACTTATACATCGGGCTTGACGATTCCACTTAGCGCGACTGGTGGTGGTTCGGGTAATCCTGTGGTGTTTACGTTGGATGCAAGCAGCACAGGCACGGGAACCATTTCCGGTAGCACACTGTCGGTTACTGGGGCGGGCAATTTGGTGATCGACGCGAACCAGGCGGGTAACGCAAGCTACTCGGCGGCGGCGCAGGTGCAGAGGACGGTTGTAGTAACAGCGCTCACAGCGCAGACCATTACCTTTGCTCAGCCGACTTCGCCGGTGACTTATACATCGGGCTTGACGATTCCGCTGAGTGCGACTGGCGGTGGTTCGGGTAATCCTGTGGTCTTCACGTTGGATGCAAGTAGCACAGGCACGGGAACTATCTCCAGCAGTACGCTGACGGTGGCAGGGGCAGGGAATCTGGTTATCGACGCGAACCAGGCGGGTAGCGCAAGCTACTCGGCAGCGGCGCAGGTGCAGAGGACAGTTGTTGTGACTGCTCCGGCTACGCCTGACTTCGCCATCTCCACCAATCCCGCGTCGCTTAGCAGCACCCCCGGCGGTTCAGCCAATTTGACCGTCGCTGTTGCGGCCACTGGTGGCGCATTCAGCAACGCAGTCACGCTTTCGGTCAGCGGACTTCCCGTTGGAGCTACCGCGACTTTTGCGCCGACATCGGTGACACCCGGCAGTTCAACGGCCAACTCGCAACTCACGATTCAGACTGCAACGCTGACGGGAGTCGCAACCGCCCGACGCGGTGAGTGGCCGCTAGCAGCGCCGGTGCTGTCGCTGATCGGACTGGTGTTTATTTCGGGCAAACGCCGCCGTCGCTGGCTCGCACTTGCCATTCTGCTGGTTGCCTCTCTGGGTGGAATTTCGGTGCTCTCCGGCTGCAGTGGCAGCCTTAAGCTGACCAACAACGTGCCACCTCCTCAGACTTACACGCTTACGGTTACCGGAACCAGTGGTAGCGACACGCATTCAACGACGGTGCAATTTACGGTGCAATAAGTGAGACCGGACGCTTGGACCGCTGTACGATGAGCGGCGCGGCGGCGCAGATTTTTGTGCAACTCACCAGTGATAACGCATGTATCGGCGGTCACTCTGCTGATGCCGGCGACTGGGAATGCGCTGAAAATCTGGAGCCATTTGGCCGATAAAGGAACAGATGGTGTTGCGCTCAATTTCGGGGCGTTTTTTTGTTGCGCTTTCTCTGACGGTGTCTTGCGTTGGGCTCCAGGCACAACGCTTTAGTTTTCAGCGCTATGGAGAGACCCAGGGTTTGACAAACCTGGTGATCACAGACCTCATTCAGGATAAAGAGGGGTACATCTGGGCGGCCACATTCAACGGGCTGTTTCGATATAACGGAACTGCTTTTGAGCGATTTGGCGAAAAAGAAGGACTTATCACCGCCGGGTCGATCTATCTGGCCAAGAGTCCTTCCGGTGATGTGTGGGCTGTATCGGACCATGCGCTTTTTCGCCTGGAGGGGAAACGCTTCCATCAATTCGATTTGAAGGTGCATCTTCCCAACGGGTCGCAAGCCGTGGCGTGGGACGAAAAATCGTCGCTCTTCCATGTTGCGACTGACAAGGGGCTCGGCACCGCTGCTTTCCGTGACGGCGAACTCGCCGCACCCGTCTTCGACCCCTCGGGGGACAAGGCTCCTGTTCTTGCAGTCTATGAAGCCCCCGATGGCGGTATCTGGTATAGCACGCGTTCCGGGGTGTGCCGCAGCCTCGCGGGGGAAACAGCCTGTTTCGGAGTTCGCGAAGGCATGTCGAATGATAGTTGGACTGCTATTCGAATGGACAGAAACGGAGATCTTTGGGTCCGCAGCGAAAAGCAGCTTCGGGTGCTTCGCAACGGTGGAGCGCACTTTGAGGATGGAGGAAGCTCGCTTCCGCCATCCGAGGGATCTGGCGTTCTGAGTCTGGATCGCAGAGGCAACCTGTTCGTCCCCACCCAGCGCGGTTTGGCTCGTAGGTTGAACGGCCAATGGAAACTGGTGACGATGCGCGAAGGCCTGACAAGCAGCAGTACCCAGATTGCGCTGGAAGATCAGGAAGGCTCGCTTTGGATAGGACACCTGGGAGCGGGGCTGGAGCGTTGGCGAGGCTATAACTCGTGGGAAGGCTGGACCGATCTTGAGGGCCTCGAGAACAGCAGCATTCTTGCGATCAAGACAGCTCAGAACGGCCCCGACAAGAATGGGCAGGACAAAAGTGGGGATTTGTTTCTGGGCACGGATCGCGGACTGGTTCAATTTCGTCCTGGACTGGGAACGGTGCGCACCTGGCTTGAGGCTGATGGTCTCGCCGGCGACCATGTCTACGCCCTGGTCTACGATCGAGACGGAAATCTTTGGATCGGAAGTTCTCCTGGCGGGATTAGCTGTTTGAACACACGGTCAGGTCGTGTCAAGCGGATCTACCCCCTCTCGGGACGAATGGATATATCGATCTCGAGCCTTGCAATGGATGCCGAGGGTTCGATCTGGGCGGGGTCACAAATAGGATTGATCAGATTTAGAAGATCCCTCCAAGGTGAATACCAGCTTAGCGTTCCTCCGGGAACCCCGACTGCCGGAACATCTGGGTTGGTAGCGGATGGTGCCGGTCGGGTGTGGGCGGCAGTCAACGGCAAACTCTACGCGCGGGTCGATGAGAATTGGATCACTCTCGGGCCGTCGCAGGGTCTTACCGGTTCCGTCTTGCTCGTTGCCGCGTCAGATGACGGCTCCATTCTAGCGTTGAACGCTGCTGCGCAAGCCTTACGACTTACCGATCGACAGGGTAGCTGGAGCGCCACTCTCCTGCCTCCGCTTCCTGCACCGGGGCGCCTGGTGCCCTACTTCATAGGAACGGATAGCAGGAAGGCCGTCTGGGTGGGGACAGACCGCGGAGTCTTTGTACTGGAGCAGGGAAGTTCGGGCTGGCGATGGCACGATGAGGACGATGGGTTGGTCTGGAACGACACGAATGTTGGTGCGTTCCAGAGAGGCGAAGGGAAAGACGTGTGGATCGGCACGAGCCGCGGACTTGCGCACTTCACGCCAACGAATTCGGACCGCTCGACTCCGCCGTTACGGACTCTTATTTCCGCAGTCCAGATCAATGGCCAGACGCTCGATGCTGCCGGCGCGGTCACTTGGAGTTATCCCGTTACAAGTGTGCAGCTCAGAATGACCGCTCTTACGTTCATGAATGAGAGCCGAACGCGGTTTTTGTATCGGCGCCGTGGAATCGACAAGACGTGGCTTACGACTGACTCACATGTCATCATGTACTCGGATCTGAAGCCGGGGACCTATACGTTCGACGTGCTTGCCGAATCTACCGACGGCGTTATCGGAATCGAGCCCGCGAGCATGACACTGACGGTTCTTCCTCCCTGGTACCTCACATCTTCGTTTCTCGCTTCAAGCGTTGTAGTCATCATTCTGCTGGCGATCGGCGGCTACAGATGGCGTATCCGCAGTTTCATGATTCGTCATCGCGAGTTGGAATCCGCGGTCGCGGCAAGGACAATTGAATTGGAGGCTGAACGCAAATTGGAACGAAGCCAGCACCGAGTGCTGGAGATGATCGCGTCCGGTTCCTCCCTGAAGTTGGTCTTTGAAGGAATCAGGGATTTAGTGCGGTCGCGATTTAAGAATATCGAGTGCTCGATTCATCCCGGCACACCGCCCATCGAGGCCCCCGCGCCGGGAATTGTCCGCCGGTATATTCACACCAGCTCTTTGGAACCAGTTGGGTGGCTTGAATTCAGCCTCGCGGCATACGCTTCTGGAGAAGGCGATTTGGAGAGGACGTTGGGGATTGCCATTCGCCTTTCTTCCATCGCGATTGAGAGTGCGAGCGTGCAGGAGAGGCTGAGCTATCAGGCGAACCACGATCACTTGACGGGCTTGTCGAATCGATTGTGTTTCCAAGGGAGCCTGCGCAAAGCTCTGACTGACGCCAAAAAGACCGGCGAGGGTTTTGCACTTTTCTATATCGACCTGGACCATTTCAAGCAAATCAATGACCGGTTTGGACATCGCATTGGCGACCTCTATCTCAAGGAAGTCTCCAATCGCTTTCGCGCGTGCATTCGAAGAGTGGATATTCTGGCGCGGCTCGGAGGCGACGAGTTCGCCGCAGTTGTTTCTGGAGCGGATATGGCAGCGGCGGAAAGAATTGTGAAGGCACTCCATCTATCGCTAGCGAAGAACCTGATCATTGAAAAACTCGAACTCCAGGCGAGTGCAAGCGTCGGATTCAGTCTCTATCCGGATGGTGGCACAGACGCCGAATCGCTGTTGCGTACCGCGGACGAGGCCATGTACGCGGCTAAACTCGCCAGCAGGGTTGCCTGAGCTGATTGACGCCGGGGTGAAAGACGCGTGCGCAGTTCGTCCCTGCCTCAAGCGATCCGTCATCGTTTTTGATTGACTCGTCACAGTACCCCATCTAGAATCTGAACATGCAGCGCCCATCAACGGCCGTTTTGTCCCACATCGCACGATGTTAGTGAAGGGCTAGTGCCTTCCATGCGGTCTGCATGTCGCTTCCCGAGAATATTGATCATTGATTCTTATTGCAGTTCTTGCGGTCGAGCCCGACCCGCACTCCTCAGTAGTCAGCTTCTTTGCACGAATCTCGGGGCCAACTAGTCGGCTCGTGAACCTCTTTTATACGGACGTGTAGGCCCGCGGGCCACTGAGTCCGGCCATCTTATTCATTCGCTGGTTTGGGGGTGTCCGTGGAGGAACTCTTGATCAGTGATGAGGCCCGTGGAAGTGTTCTCGAAGACCTAGACAAATTGTTTTGCTTGTACAACCACTTTTCAAGGAGATGCCAATGCGTGTCGCACGCTCACTAGTATTCACAGCGCTAACGCTTATTGCTCTTGTAATCGTTTCCTCCGCAATCGCCAGGGGGCAGACCTTTCGTGGCAGCATCAATGGAACGGTTACCGATGGCTCGGGTGCGGTGATCCCCGGAGCCAAGGTAGCGGCAATCGAAGTCGCCACTGCGACCGTCCACGATACGGTTTCATCGGGTGCGGGCGAGTTCTTGTTTAACGACCTACCGCAGGGTATTTATACGGTCAAGGCGGAGGCCCCCGGCTTCCAGAAGACTGAGGTCACCGGTGTGCAGGTGCAGGCGGGCAAGATTTATACACTGCCGGTAAAGCTGAGCGTTGCACAACAGGCCACTACCGTCGAAGTGGCAGCCGATTCACTTACGCTCGACACCACTACCGTCACGCAGACCACCATCATCGACAGCGAAGCGCTGCAGGATGTGCCGCTCAATGGCCGCGACTTTACGCAGCTTCTCGGTAGCTCGGTGTCCTTTTCCGGCTATAACAACTCGGGCTCAGTCAACGGTACGCGCAGCAACCAGATTAACTACACCATTAACGGGACCGACAACAACGATCTGTACCTGAACGTGGACGCGGTCAACCAGGGCGGCATCAGCGGAATTGCCGGCGTTGTCTATCCGATTGACGCGCTCGATGAGTACTCGCTCCAGACCACCGGCAACAGCGAATCTGGCCGCAGCCCGGGCGGTAACCTGAACGTGACCACCAAGTCCGGCAGCAACACGATCCACGGCGATGCGTACTACTACAACCGGAACGAGGCGCTGGCCGTAGCTTCGCCTTTCGCGCCTGTCGGCGGACCCTCGCTGCCGCTGCGCAACCAGAACTATGGCGCTTCGGTCGGTGGCCCCCTCTGGCATGACCACACCTTCCTCTTCCTGCTCTATGAGGAGCAGAAGTTCCTCATCGGGGAGTCCAATACCGTCACCGAACCCTCGCCGGCCTACCAGACGCTGGCGCTCGCGGAGTTGACCAAATACGGAGTCGCCCCCAGTAAGGTTTCGCAAAACATCCTTGCTACGTTATGGGATCCCACTGTTATTGCCGGCCTTGCCGCTACACCGGGCAACTACTCCACCGGCGCGCCGCAAGCCGGTTACAGCCACAACGTGGTGGCCCATCTTGACCATAACTTCAGCGACAAGAGCCACCTTTCAGCCATCTGGTATTTCGGCCAGGGTTACGCCGATGCTCCGGACTGCGTATTCGTCTGCGGGTACCTGCCGGAATACTTCCAGACCGTTCCCACACACATCCAGAACTACAACACGGTCTGGAATTACAGCCTCCGCCCCACCCTGAGCAACCAACTTGCTGCCGGCGTGAACTACTTCATGCAGGACTTTGCGGATTTGAATCACAGCCAGAATCCCTTGACACTGGCCGGCCTCAACACCGGCGCCTCTCTCGCCGGCGCTCCGCAGATCGCCATCAACGGTTTTGACTCCATCGGGATCACGCCGACCTCGGGCCGCAACGACATCTCCGGCCAGCTTGCGGACACGCTGTCCTGGACCGTGGGCAAGCACCAGTTCCGCTTCGGTGCTGAGTATAGGCGTGCCTACATCGACCTGTACTACAACTGGGGCGCACGTGGCGCATTCAACTTCGGTACCGGCCCAAGCCCACAGGGGCCTTGGGCAAACGATACCTCCGTCACCGACTCCAACGTCCTGAACCTAGCCGACTACCTAGCCGGCTACACCTGGACTTCCGGCATCACCCTCGGTACGCAGGAGCGCTTTATCTACACCCACACCGGGTCCGCCTTTGCTGAGGATTCCTGGCAGCTTACGCCGAAGCTGAACGTCAACCTCGGCGTGCGTTACGACTACCAGCAGCCCTTCTACACCAATGCTCCCAACCTCTCGATCTTCGACCCCAACAGCAGCACCGGTTTGGTGGTAGCAAGCGGGGGATCGGGCACGCCGGATTACATCTACAACAGCAACAAAGTCGACATCTCGCCTCGCGTTGGGCTTTCTTACCAGGCGCTGCAAGGCACCGTCATCCGCGCGAACTTCGGCATGTACTATGACCAGCCCGCAGGCCAGGCCTACTTCGGCAACATCGGCATCCCCAACGGCGGCGCGGGCGGCGCAAATAACAACCCAGTCGGCAGCGAACCCAATGAGTCGATCGTCAACGGGGCCAGCGTCGACGCCAGCGGGAATCCGATTCCAGTGTGGAGCTACAACCAGGCAACACCGATCTTTACGCCCGCCCAGGGTCAGCTCACGGGCAACAACGTGGTCTCCGTCTACTCGGTCAGCCGCAACTTCAAAACACCCTACGCCGAGCTCTATGGCCTGAACATCGAGCAGAGCATTGGCCACGCGTGGCTGTTCAACGTCGGCTACGTGGGCTCGGCCAGCCGCCACAACCTGGTTCTTCAGGACATCAACCAGAATGCGCTGGGAGGCGACCAGTGCGTTCCTGTCACGCCTCCCGCAACCGCGACCTATCCATGCACGGTGACGGGTACCGTAACGGTGGGCGCAAACACGTTCACAGATCAGCAGGCTTCGCGGCCCTACTTCTCCAAGTTTCCCAACATCGGAATCATCAACCAGATCAACTCGGCCGCCTCGGCCAGCTACAACTCGCTGCAGGTTACGTTGAAGAGCAGCAGCTGGCACGGTCTTACCAGCCAGTTTGCCTATGCCTGGAGTCACAATCTTGACGACTCCAGCGTGTTTAACACGATCCCGCAGAACTCGCTGAACCTGAAGGGTGATTGGGGCAACGCGAACAACGACATTCGTAACCATTTTGCGTCCTATCTTGGCTACGAAATCCCCACCTTCGCGTACGGGCCTAAGGTCCTGACGCATGGCTGGGAGGTCAACGGCATTCTCAAGTTTCAGGATGGCCAGCCGGTCAACGTTCTCACCGGTGCGGACAACAGCGGTACGGCCGAAGGCGAGGACCGCGCCAGCATTGCCGGACCGGCTCTCACAGGCAATGAGACGGTGGTCGGGCACTCCGTTGCGCAATACCTCAACCAGAGCAGCTTTGCCGTCCCAGCGAGCGGCAGCTACGGCAATCTCGGTCGCAATCAAATCATCGGACCGGGCTTCGGCGACGTGGACCTATCGCTCATCAAGAACACGCCACTCTACAAGGAGCGCGTCCGTGCTCAGTTCCGCGTAGAAATGTTCAATGTCTTCAACCGAGTCAACCTGGCTCAGCCGCTGAACAACATGGGCTACGGAGGCTTGTTCGGCGCAAGCACCTCGACCATCGGCGTCTCCTACGGGGCGCCCGGCATCGGATCCGGCGAACCGTACAACACGCAGCTTGCTCTGAAGATCATTTTCTAAGAGCGAGTAAGATGACCGAATAGACGATGGGATAGACAGTGAACCGAAGAGCACTTGCTCTTCGGTTCGCTGTCTGCGTAGAGACGATGAGTTATTAGTTCCCTTCCGATGATGTTTGATGGGGCATTTTCGACTTATTCGCGAATCTCTATCATTTTCCTGCTGGAGATTCTGGAGCAGGCAATGCCCTTACATGCAAGATGATTCGCCGATAGGAAGTGAGACGAGGCGTTCCCTCATCTGTGACTTCAAGAATGATGTGCGCGACGCCCTCTCCGCGGCACGGGATTCCAGGAAGCCACATTGCGCGGCATGGGGAGTTAATCGTGACCTTAGCTTGAGGTCTGTCCACACCGTCGATAGTGACGTCCGCAGCGTGTGTACCCGTGAGTCCTGCTTCTTGGTAAACCCACCACTTGTAATGGATCGGCTGCCCATCCGGGTCTTTGCTACCGGTCGCATCGAGAGTCACCGTTTGTTTGGCGTTGAGAGATAGCTCAACTGGGGCTGTACCTGGTTGCCCGTTTACAACCACTTCAGGATTGTGGTTGGCGTGAGCAAAATCCTTGATGGTCCAGTCCATGCGTGCGGCGAAATCATTCTGATAAGCGTTGCGCCAACGCCAGACGGTCGCTTGATCGGAAACGTGTTCGACGCCGTCGACGCCGACCACCTTATCCTGCGAGGTGGCGCGGGGAAATTCATCGCCACCTTGCGTCCAGATGGCATGCGTCTCGCCATAAGGCTGGCGATAGATATAGCGTCCGCCCCAGCCGCCCCAGTCCGGCCGACGATATGCGTTCAGGCCGTTGTCGATCAAGCCAAGATAGGACGGTGTGTCGCCTTCCATGATGAAGAGAAATCTCGGATACCATTTTCCCATTGGACCCTTGGCGCGAATGTTGGCTTCCAGCCATTCATTGGTCACCAGGCTCGCGTCAGCACCGGCGCAGTTGCGGTAGTAAAGGTCGCCACTGATGCCAGTCCAGGTGGCGTCATAGTACTCCTCACTATCAGGAGGGCTTGGCTTGACGACGTAAAAGAGCGCGGGAAATTCGCGGCGAATCCAAGGGCCAGCGTCATCCTGATCGGAGATGGAGGAGACACGCAAGCGGGAAATGAACCGTTGCATCTCCGCCGGGGAATGCGTTGCGCGTAAGTCGATGAGCGCCTGGGAAAGCGTGTTGACTCCACCCCAAAGGCAGATCCAAAGTGGACGAGGGTCTTCGCGTTCGATCGCCTTCATGAGCGCTTGTGAGCCGGCGGATGCCTTGCCTGCGCCGGTTGCAGCCATACCGTAGGCAGGCTGACCAGCAAAGACGCGCTGATCGAGTTCATCGGCAGCAGGCCATCCTTTTGCGTGCAATAGCAGGTTGGGCCTCACCTGCCTGTAGGCATCAATGATGGAGTGCATCGTCTCGGGATGAGTAGCGGTCTTCTGCCAGGTTGACGTTGCGGCGATCATGGCTTCAAGATCGAGTTCGTGGGAGTAAAGCAGCAGCCGGACAAACGACATTTGGTCATCTGGCTCGTTCCCGATATCGCTGATGATGACAACGCGCGGATGACCTGAGAAGCTGTCAGGAGTGGGCTGCGAAGCTGTCTGGGCTTTGCAGTTCACTACGAAAGCCAGCGACACAAACAAGCATTCCCAAAGACGTAACCGTTGCATCGGGAAATCTTCCATTTTTATCGTTTCCTCCGAGCGGGTTTTACCGAATCCACTTGAGTCACCTTTTGTAGTCACGATCAGTTTCGCACGTGGATTCGACTCAGAGCGACGTTTCCCCTTTGGATTGGCTGAGGGTATCGATTGGTTCGATCTGCAATTTATATGAATCGGGCAAGTGGCGGGGGGCATCGAAGGACATCATGAAGCTCAAGCTGAAATGCGGATTCCTTGTTGCGCTGACCTTGGCCGCATCGATGGTGTGGGCCGATACTTTGGAGTTGAAGAACGGCAGCCTGATCAAGGGAAAGTTCCTGGGTGGCACGGAGTCAGAAATCAGCTTCCAGGTTGGCTCGACGGTACAGAAATATAATGTCGCCGACATTGCTTCACTCAAGTTCGATTCCGAAGGCGCGGCAAATGCCCCGGGGCCGCAATCGCAGAGTTCGCTTCCAGACGCTCCTGCGCCGGCAGCGCATGTTGAAACGAAGCCTGCCTCTGTAACTATCCCAGCCGGGACACGAATTTCTGTGCGCACCATCGATGCCATCGATTCCAGCGATAGCCTCGCGGGAGACCGCTTTCAAGCATCGCTAGACGAACCCCTGACGTCGGAGGGCAACGTATTAGTCGCGAGAGATGCGATTGTTTATGGCCGGCTGACACAATCGAAGGAATCAGGAACGTTCGCCGGCAGATCGCAGTTACGGTTGGAACTGACCGGGATTCAAGTGAATGGAAAGACGGTGCCCGTGGTGACGGGAGAGTATGGAGTGAACGGCAGGTCGCGCGGCGCGAGCACTGCGAGGAGAACGGTGGGCGGAGCGGCTCTTGGAGCTATCATCGGTGCCGTTGCCGACGGCGGCCAGGGAGCAGCGATCGGTGCGGGCGTCGGCGCTGGTGCGGGCGCAGGATCGGAAATCATCACTGGGGGCGATCAGGTGAAGGTGCCGAGTGAGACCTTGATCGATTTCACGCTGCAGCAAGATGTGTCGATACCGACTCCTCAGAGCTGATTCCGGGCACAGCCGCGAGAGATCAGTTTGCATCGTGGCAGCAAGTCTGGCGCATGCCGAGCAAGCGCATTCAGAGTGCTAGCCTTTCGATGTGATTCAACGCGTCATAGCGTTTTTCGCAGCCGAGAACTGGACGGAAGAATTGCGCTGCGAGTTCGAAGGCCTGCAGTGCGATATCAATTTACGGAGCATTTCCGATGAATGCGTTTCTAGAGACTCCAGTATGCCAGTCGAAGGAATAGTTGAACTGAGCTCCGGCAGTCATGCGCGTCAGGCTTCTCTGCGACCCCCTGGCCGCGTTACTCTGATAGACAAATTCTCCGAGCGTTGGCCCTATGCTGAAGTTGGCCGGTAACTGAAAGAGAACCGATCCGGAACTATTGAATGCGTAGTGGGTCAAGATCGATTCGTTTCTATTGCCATAGGCGAAGTAGTTGCCGTAAATGGATTCCTGGAGAAGGATGCCCTTCAGGTGTTTCACAAAGTAGTTGTAGAAGAGATCGACGTACGCGCCCTGCTGATGAAAGGCCGCATACGTGGCCGTCATGCTTGAGCCGTTTGCGGGATAGATACCGCTGGCAAATGTCGCGGGCGTTTCGTTGCCGGTGAGCGGGCAGGCATAGGATTTTCCGCTCGTTACACTCAGGCATTTGGGTGGTGTGCTGTTGGGAAAATTTGGGCCTGGCACAAATGTCAAAGCGGACAGTACGTTGGTCTGCTTCTGGTCGATATACCCGAACTCAATGTACTGAAAATCATTTCGCTCGTAACGCGCTCCCGCGCTTGCGCCATAGAAGTTGGATTGCGCTTGAGACAGGAAGAACTCAAAGGATCCTAAGCCTGAGCTGCTTGAAGGGACAATACAGGTTGGGCTTGTCGCGGAGCACCCGGTCAAGTAGTTCGGCAGCGCCCACAGATTGTGGGAATAGAGAAATCGGGTCACGAAAGGCTTCCAGTCGGGATGAGTGCGAAATTGAAACTCAAGGAATGGAGAGAAGCCCAAGGTATTGCCTGTGATGGAGGTCGAATTGGCCGGAATGGGTTGCTGGGTGGTAGTCAATTGCGCCTTCTGGGGAGTGAGCGAGCCCTGGATACTTTGTGCCAGATTGACTTGTGTATCGACCCCTATATCTTCGAACCATGGGAACCCAAGAACCTGTGTGTTGAGACGAGGTTCATACCATTCAAGCCGGCCGCCTTGCAGAAGCGACCAATTGCGGCTGTACGGTGACGCGACGTTGGGATTGGTCACGCCTGAGAGATTGGTGCCGATGCCGGCGCTGGTCTGGTTGGGCCTGTTCAGCGCATAACTGAAGGCTAGCTGTTGCATGGTGGCGCGGAAATAGGGCCTGCCCTGAGCATCGTTCTCAGTCGAGCTATCCGCCGCCTTATTGTAGGCTCGATTGGAATATGTAAACGCCGGCCCAGAGGATTGCGGTTGCACAGCGGCGGTAATTGGCTGGTCGTAGTGCGTTTCCAGCTCCGCTACTGTCAGCAGATGCGACTGACTATTGGAGCATGACACCGGGTTTGATTTGAGTGCCTGCGCGCCGATGTATGCAATGTTGCAAGTGTGGCTGCGGATTTGAACGCTATTCTGAGTCGGGTGAACCTGAATAGGGTACAGGTCCGGATTGTCGAGATCCTTCTGGGCTAGTTGCGGGTAGTCAGATGTGGAATTGGCGAGTTGGTCACTAGTCGCGACGGAGTAAATTTGAGACGCCATCAGCGGCATGCCGTTAATGAAGTAGTTGCCGCTTCGGTCCTTATAAATGCCGTCAATCTTCAGTTGCTGCGATTCGATTGTTTCGCGCTCGGTTTGGTAGGTTTTTTTCTGGAGGTTATCATTCTGCTTCAGCAGAGTACGGAGCGTAGACCCCAGCAACGATACGCGCGCCAGACGGCCCGCCTTCCAGAGAATCTTCGCGGCGGCCGGAAAGTCCGAATCTTGAGGTGGGATGGAGGATAGTCCACGCACGAAGTCGAAGTCCTTCTCTTCTAAAACCGCAACATCGGTTCCATTTTGGACAATTCTGGGCAAGGCGCTGGTGTCCAGGCGCATGCTGGACAGCAAGTGGCATTCCCAGTTGTTGATCGGATTTGGCGCGACTGGCTTCCCATTTTGCTCGTTCACGTCATTGTCGCTGCAATATGGGGTCTTCCATGCATCTGCACGCTTCGGGAGGCTTGATGGAACTTGTGTGGCTGGCAGGTTGTGGGTTGCGTCGGTTTCGAAATCTACCTCGGCCATGCATCCCCTGGTACTCTCGGGAGATTGCCAGACCAGAGAAAGACAGTCGAATCGGTCGAAGAGCGGAGCGGGGGTGAAGACCGGAACGAATTCAGGATTGGATGCATTGCCCGGCGTAGACGCTTCGCCTTGTCCGGCTGGGTTCATCGTCAAGCGAGTATCCACAGAGGCTTCATAGACATTGGCTTCGGAAATGACCACACGGATCTTGGCGTCATTGGGGCCGAAATATGCGGCGCTGGAAGCGAAATCGCCCGCCAGGCTGCGTGCTTCGCTAGGGGTCATCTGCGCCAGCACCACGCCATATTTCTTGTGCTTCGACTGACTGTGCAGCAGATTGTAAGTGTGCAAGGCTTGCAGGATGGCCGAAGTTGGGTCGTTGACCTGGACCTGGTGGGTGAGATCGGTATTGTTCAGAACCGACGGGGAACTGCCAATTTGAGGTTCGTCTTTTTTTGCGCCATTCTTCGGCGCGGTGATCCAGCTTTTATCGGTGTCTGACACACCATTGAGCGTATCGGGGGCTAGAGCTCCGAAGATGACATAGTCGGCGTTATCCGAAACCCGCCATGCGTAATTGAAGAGAGGCGTTTGCACCGTGAAGTTATCGGTGCACTGGTGGTCGGTTCCATTTGTACTCTTCGTATTAACGAATGTGTAGCACAGTCTTGCTTGCGTTGCTGGGTAGAGCCGGTACCGCGCCTTAGTCGTGGTTGGCGGATCGGCGATTCTCCCCGATTCGTCTACCAGAGCGAATGGAGGCGGAATCGTAGGGTCTGAGCTTGGGAGCAAGCGCTCAGCCCCACTAACTGTTTGTTGTGTGTCTGGAGTGAGCGGTGTGCACGCAGCTGTATTTAGCGATTCATCCTGAGCCTTTGAAACCGCTCTCTCCTCGGGGCGGCATAGCCAAAACAAAATCGGTACGGGCTTATGGGCGGAGTCTTCGACGTCGACCGTATCGATGGTGAACTGGCTGGTCCAGGGATAGACGTCGTCTTTGCTCGGCCAGAGCATATTCGGCTTGGGAAAATTCGCTGTCTCCTTTTTGCTGAGCGGGTGCTGCTCAGGGTCTGTGACCCCAGGGGTGCAGCCGGACGCGGCGCCGCTGGATGCTCCACCGCCGGGGGAACCTGCGGCTCCCGCTGAACCGCCGCCTCCGCCCTTTCCGCCTTTGCCTCCTTTGCCACCGCCACCAGAACCCGCGGACGCAGCGGCAAGGGAGACCTGATCGGGAAGAAGGGGTGCGGTGGGCGTTAGCGCAGGAGAGGAAGCGCAGGTGCTCTGCGGGATCTGCTGCACCACCAGATTGTTGGCGATCATGGGTGCCGGTTGATTCTCCATATTCGCAGGTAGTCCAAGAGCCCGGAGAAAATTCACGCCAAAGATGAAGTCCTGCTTGCCCGGAACCACGGCATCGTAGTTTGCGGCGAGAAACCTGACCACGTTCAATTGCAGTGGGTGTGGTGTGAGCCTATCGGGGAACTTGCCCGGCGCGAAGCTTTCTGGGTCGGGCGCCAGATTGTCACCGAGACCGACGAGGA
>Ga0187847_10000505_pt1 | contig 42776 bp, 37 predicted proteins | sample June2016WEW_4_10_FD_132458 | JGI IMG/M metagenome (GOLD analysis project Ga0187847, IMG submission 132458) | Peatland microbial communities from SPRUCE experiment site at the Marcell Experimental Forest, Minnesota, USA - June2016WEW_4_10 | ecosystem: Environmental > Terrestrial > Soil >...
CGCCCCTTCAATCCGAGATCCATGCGCCGCGTTCCCTCAGCGTCTCAGGTAAGCGTCGGTGCCGGTCAACCAGTCCTCGCGCGGCGGATCGAAAATGCCCACATCGAGCGTGTCCTCGAGGGCGAGCGCACGGTGCGGCACATGGGAGGGAATGACGACCACCTCGCCCGCTTTCACCGTAAACTCCCGCTCGCCGGTGATGAGGCGCCGGGTGATCCTGCCCTTCAGTGGCTCCGCGGGAATTTGGTCCCAGCGATGATGGGTAACGCTGTTGAAGTCCGAATCGCTCATTGTCCGAATACCCTCATCGTTCGAGAGAGATGGGCCGTCGTCAGGATCAGAGAAACGCCGGATCTATTTCGACGCCAAGCGCAGTCACCAGACGGTTGGTCTCGTTCGCAAGACCGACGATGGCCAGCAGCTCGGAGTATTGCGACTCCGTCATTCCTTGCTTTCGGGCCGCAGCACCGTGGGAAGCAATGCAATAGTGGCAACCGTTCGAAGCGCTCACCGCGACGTACAGAAGTTCCTTGGTCAAGGGGGAGAGCGTCCCCGGTCCCATGACCTCCTTGATATTGGCCCAGATACGTCTCAAGGTCGGTGGATCATGGGCCAGCACTTTCCAAAAATTGTTGACCCAATCCGTCTTGCGCGTCGTCATGATGTCGTCATAGACGGCGCGCACCTCGGGGCTTGCGTCCGCGTACTCAATGGGTTGCCGCTTTGCGGTCATTGGGGTCCGTCGAAAATACCGGGGTTTGGAAGCTAGCACCGATTATATGAGTTGGCAAAGGTCTGCCGCGGGCGGCATGCAATGAGGCATGGCACGCCCAGCACCAGCCAGGCAGAATGATCAAGCCGTGCAGCAGCGCGACCGGCGTGTGGCGTCTCCGGCGGGGAGACAGACTAGAGGATCTGTATGACCCAAAATATGAGTCGCTCGACGCTCACCATCCAAGGCGTCGACGTGTTCATCGAAGGCGAGGGGGCCGATGCCTTGGTGATGATTCACGGCTGGCCTGACACGCATCATTTATGGGACAGCTCAGTGCAGGCACTAAAGCCGTTTTTCCGTTGCGTGCGTTTCACGCTGCCCGGATACGACCTCGAAAAACCGCCACGTGCTACCTCGTTGGCGCAAATGACGGCGCTGCTAGCTGACATCGTGGATGTCGTAAGCCCCGCGCGACCGGTACATCTGCTGCTTCACGACTGGGGCTGCGTCTTTGGTTATGAATTCGCGGCGGCTCGCCCGGAGCGGGTCGCGCGCATCGTGAGTGTCGATATCGGTGACTACAATTCGCACGCTTATAGACGATCACTCTCTCTCAAGGCCAAAGTGCTCGTGTTTGCCTACCAGTTCTGGCTCGCCGTGGCGTGGCGCGTCGGTGGAGCAACCGCTGACGCCATGACGCGATGGATGGCACGCAAGGCCGGATGCCCGGCACCGGCGTCTGCCATCGGCTGGCAGATGAACTACCCGTACGCGATGATTTGGTTCGGCGTGATGGGCGGATTTCGGAGCGCGGCACCGGTGAGGCCTGCCTGCCCGGTCTTGTTCATGTATGGCCAACGCAAGCCATTCATGTTTCATTCACTCGATTGGCTGACCACGCTTGGCACCCGACCCGGCTGTGCGGTACGGGCGTTTTCCACCGGCCACTGGGTCATGGCGCAGCAGCCGGAGGCGTTCAACCAGTGTGTCCTCGAATGGCTTGTGAGCCAGCCGTCAGCGAAGTGAACCGGGAGGCGAAGGGGAACCCGTCCGGGGCTTGGCCTCCACGCCGATGGCGTTCTATTGATAGGCTGTGCCGTCGTGAATAGCATTTGTGCCCTATTGCTGAGCGCCGTAGCGACCATGGGAATCGCCCGGGCTGCAGTCTCCGAGTCCGATCGCTGGCACGACCATGTGGAGCGCACGGAAATCGTCCGCGATCCGTGGGGCGTCGCCCACATCTATGGCAAGTCGGATGCCGACACCGTGTTCGGCACCATCTACGCTCAGGCCGAAGACGATTTCCGGCGGATCGAACACAACTACCTCACGAACCTTGGTGTGCTGGCGCAGGCTGAGGGCGAGAGCGCTGTTTACTCCGATCTGCGTCAGCGGCTGTTCATCGATCCTGCGCGATTGCAGCGGCTCTATTCAGGCAGCCCGCCCTGGTTGAGGTCCCTGATGACGGCCTGGGCCGACGGCCTCAATTACTTCCTGTCGACGCACCCCGCCGTGCACGCGCGCGTGCTCACTCATTACGAGCCGTGGATGGCGCTGGCATTCACGGAGGGGAGCATCGGCGGCGACATCGAGGACGTCGACCTCAAGAAACTCGAGGAATTCTACGGCGGACACCCGGTCGCCGCGTCTCGGCCGCGGGCGGCGGCGCCCGGCGGATCGAACGGTTTTGCGATCGCGCCAAGCCGCAGCGCGTCGGGTCACGCGCTTCTCTGGATCAATCCTCACACGTCATTCTACTTCCGCTCGGAACTGCAGATGGTCAGCGACGAGGGTCTGAACGTCTATGGCGCAGTGACTTGGGGCCAGTTTTTCGTTTATCAGGGGTTCAACTCGTACAACGGCTGGATGCATACGTCATACGGCGGCGACGCGATCGACGAATACGCCGAGACAATCGTTCAGAAGCCCGATGGCCCGTACTACAAGTCTGGCGACGCGCTGCGCAAGCTTCGGGTCAGTCACCTTTCCATCCTGTTCAAACAGGGAGGCGGCTTGGCCAGCCGCGACTTCACGGTCTTTCATAGCCACCATGGGCCAATCATCCGCGAAGAGGGCGGTAAGTGGATCGCCATCCGCCTGTTGCAGACACCGATGCCGGCGCTGCAGCAGTCGTACCTGCGCACAAAGACGCACAACTATCGCGAATTCCGCGCGATCCAGCAATTGCGCACGGATACGTCGAACAATACCGTCTACGCAGATCGCGACGGTACAATCGCGTACTTCCACGGCAACTTCATCCCGAAGCGAGACCCACGCTTCGACTACACGCACCCGGTTGACGGCAGTGATCCCGCGACAGAATGGCGGGGTCCGCATTCGCTCGACGAGATCATCTCGATCGTAAATCCGAAGAATGGCTGGTTACAGAACACGAACAACTGGCCTTTCTCGGCTGCCGGCGCGGAGAGTCCGCGACGCGAGGACTACCCGCGTTACATGTGGCGAACCGGCGAGAATCCACGTGGCTTGCACGCAGTGGAAATGCTACACGACATCCACCAAGTTACGCTCGACACCCTGATCGCTGCCGGGTATGACTCGCACCTGACCACGTTCGACGTGATGCTGCCGCGGCTTTTCGACGCCTACGACCGCCTGCCGGCCACGGATCCGCGCAAGGCCGACCTGAAAGAGCCGGTCGAGCTCCTGCGACGCTGGGACCATCGGGCCAGCGAGGAGTCGGTTGCTACCGCGGTCGCCATCTTCTGGGGCGAGGGGGTCATCAATCGCAATCGGCAGGCGGCACTCTCCTTCGACGAGCCTGTCTATTCATACCTGGTCGACGGAGTGACCAACGAAGAACGCCTCGATGCGCTCGGCGCTGCGCTCGATCGGCTGCGGAGGGACTTCGGGCAATGGAACACGCCTTGGGGCGAGATCAACCGGTACCAGCGGCTCGGCGACGACATTGAGCCTGTATTCGACGATGAGCGGCCAAGCGTACCCATCGGCATGACCTCTTCGGAGTGGGGAGCACTGGCAGCATTCGAACCACAGGAGCCTCGTAGCAACAGGAAGCTATACGGGGTGTCCGGCAACAGCTTCATCGCGGCCGTCGAATTCGGTCCGACGGTGCGCGCGAAGGTATTGAGTTGCGGTGGCGAGAGCGGCGATCCGGTCTCGCCTCACTTCGCCGACCAGGCGGACCTGTACCGCCACGGCCAGTTCCGCGATGCGCTACTGACGCGCGAAGAAGTACTCGCGCACGCCGCGGCCCGCTACCATCCGGGAGATCCGGGCGCTCACTGATCAGACTGCGTATCGGGCTCGCTCGACCGCACATCACACGGATCAGCGGCGCTTGCGTCGGTGGCTGGGCCAGTCGCGATTGATGCGATTGAGATCAAAGCCCCGCGGATCGAATGCGCCTCCGATCCATCGCAGCATGACGACGTGCTCATCGTCGGCCCGGTCACCGATCGTCTCGAGGAAACGCTGGTATCCATGCGGGCCACCAACGTCCTCGGGCGGGCACGCATTTTCGCCGGCGATGCACGCCGGTAGCGGAAGGGCCTGCTCCGCATAGTTGGGCGGCGGCGTTTCGATCACGAGACGATGCCGCCAACCATCGCCCATGTCGTAGCGGTATTCGATCTGCCCGCGCATACCGAGCTCCGTGACCGCGGCCGCGACCGAAAAACGCCGCTCGTCGCGATATTCCGCGGCCTCGTGATCGAGCTCGCTCTCCGCTATCCACCAGTCGGGAGCCACGAGGTAATTGCCCACCTGAAACTCGTGCGCATGCGAGTCCCACCAGCCCAGGACCCACTGCAGATAGTGGTGCAGGGTCGTGAACGTCCACTGGTTGGGGACGACGACTCGGCGCCACACCAGTGGCGTCACATCCATCAGCTCGATCCGCAGCGCGACGGGTACCGGTTTCGCCGGCATGATTTTCACCCGCATCTTTGCCTTGAATCCCATAATACCGTGACAGCACCGCCCCGCGCGAAGGGCTTCCCCCTAGCTCCTTTGATGTCTTCTTACGGCACTGTCTGTCATAACCGACAGATTTCCTAATAAGCCAACCGCACTTATTCTCCCACCGCAAATTGCTCTTCGTGCAGAGCGAATATTAATAAGCCTCAACCCGGATTCGCCACGATTTCAACGATGCAGCAATTGCCATGACAATGCGTTCGACCTTTACTGCAGCAGCAGCCGCCGCCTCCTCGGTAATCGTTATGGGATGCGGTGGTGGTGGGGGATCCTCCGCCGCCACCTCGCCTGACGGCGCCACCTCATCCACGACCACGGCGTCCTCAGGCACCACATCCACGGGGAGCACGTCTACGGGCAGCCCCTCATCCGGCGGCACCACCACATCCTCCGGCGGCACCACTACATCATCGGGTGGCGGCACATCATCCGGCACGTCCTCCAGTACGACGAGCGTGCCGTCCGGGAGCTTCGGCTGCGGAAGCGCCACGCGAACTGCGCCGACGGGCTCGCCCAGCGGCCCGTCGCTGCGGATAACGCTCCAAGGCAACGACCCGACCCAAACATATACGGCGGGATCGACTTTCAGCGTAAAGTTTCAAACCGAATCGAAGGCCGCGGATGTCATCGCCTGGCAAATCGCGGATTACACGGGCAAGGTCGCTGCGTCGGGCTCGATCGATGTGTCTGCGGGTGCGACCACTGCCAGCGTGAGCTGCTCGTCCACGATTTCGGGCTATTTCGCGGTGTCGGCGAAGCTGAAAAATTCAGGCGCCACGGAGCCGCAGCAGGGTAGCCGCCCGGAGGGCTATGCGGCTTTCGGCGTGCTTCCCAACGTGGCGGACTATGTTCCGGCGTTCAACGCATCGCTCGATACGCGCCGCGTAGGCTTGGTGGCGGCGAATGATGTCGAGCCGGGCACCCAGCTACAACCCCTGAACGAGAACCTCGGCACATCTTGGGTCATGACCTCACGCGCCCTATCGCTGACCGAGCCCCAACGTGCGGGACAGTACAACCCGGCGAACTTTCCGATCGACGACGCGATCAAGGAAGGCAACCTCGGTCGCATCGTTTACATGAACGGCCTCCCGTTCTGGGCAAGCACGGCCCCCTCCCCGGAGTCCGCCGGATCGTATCCCCCAAAATCCTTCAGCTACTTCCAAAGCTATTCTGCGCAAGTCGCCGAGGAGAGTGTGCGGCTCGATAAGGAATATATCCATAACGAGCATACGAACTACTACCAGGCCAGCTGGGAGCCGGATCCGGGCCCCCCGACCGAGTGGAAAGGCACCGATGCCCAATTCGTCGAGCTCTACAAGGCGACCTGGGAGGGCGTGCATTCGACCGATCCGAACGCGAAGGTGATCGGCCCGGCGACGCAAAGCATCGGCATCTGCCAGAGCTGGCTCGAACGTCTCGCGCCGTTGGGATTCACCAGCTATCTGGATGGCCTGTCCTGCCACGGTTACTACATCCTTGGGGCGAGCTCCGCGCTGCCGCCGGAGGTGGGGAATCTGCCGACGAAGCTGCAGTCTCTGCGCAAGGCCATGACTAGCCTGATGCCTGGTAAGCCGCTCATCGTGACCGAGACCGGCATTGGATATCCGATGAATACGAACTACGCTGCGAATTATCCGACCAATTCGGTGCTCACAGAGCATGCCGAAGCCGTGGTGCGAGCTCATCTCATCATGTTGGGAGAAGGCGTGGACAAATCCTTCGTTTTCTACGGGGCGGACTTCGGTTCGCCCGTGGGATTCGGCATGTACTTCAACCTGGACATCTCCAACTACGCCTCCAGCAACCTTCAACCGAAACCAACTGCCATGGCGATTGCGGCGGCGACGAGGCTGGTCGACGGCTCACGCACCCTCGGAGGGCTGACCAACCTGCCGTCCGGCGGATACGGGTACACGTTCCTGCTGGCCGACAGCAATCACACGATGACGGCTCTCTGGGCGCACAACGCCTCGTTCAATGCGAGTGAGTCGTACGAGTTGACGGTCGACTCTCCGGGAACCTCCGGCAAAACCGTGATGTTCGATGCGATGGGAAATCCGGAAGCCGTCGAGTACTCCAATGGCGTCGTCAAGGTGACGATCTCGGAGATGCCGATTTACGTGCTGTCCTCGAATGTGTCGGCCTCGAAGTCCCACGTGCGGGCGCCTGAGGGTTATCGCACCAGCTTCTAGACGATACGCCGGCTGTGGCCGGCCACGCTGCGGCCGAAAAACAGCGCCTGAGCGTACAGACCGTGAACGAACGAGGCATACCGTCTATTTGATATTTCATGATGCCGCGTTCCGGCGAACGGGGCTCTCTCTTCGATTGAGGGGTCGGCGACTTTTCAATCTTCAGCGCCTAGGTCTGCTTCTGAGCGCCCTTCAGAAAATAGGAGCCGCCTACAATCACGAGCAGCCCAGCGAAAATGAATGCGCTCGTCTGGCGAGCTGCGTAGGAGCCTGTGCCCTGGGGGGGCCGCCTGTTATAAATGCCCGCACCAGGATGGCACCGTATGCGACATAACTCGCAGTATTGCAGCGACCCCTTTAGGAACCGTGTTTTGCTGACGTCGCGTGACTTCGGCCGTTCGCCGACGACGACACGAACAGCAGCCGCCAATTAACTCAGGTGCCTGCCCACGGCGAACGGTCAGTGATCGCGGCCGGCCATCCCCCGAGCATGGTTATCCACCATCTGGCTCACAGAGATTTGGACGTTGGCGCGGCCGTCTCCTGCCGATCGAACACGTAATGGTATTTCCAGACACCATCCGCATCCTTCCCAGAGATCGGCCCCCGCAATGTTTTCCCGCTCGCCGAAATCCTGAACTGGGCCGCCTCCACCCGCTTGCCCGCCTTCTTGAACACGAATTTGAACGTATTGGGCTGCGGACGCGTCGCGACCACCGCATCCGCCTCCCCGTTTCCAGTGATCGCCGCTTCCTTGCCGTCAAACATGGACGTGAATTCCATGTGAATCGGAGGACCATCCGCCTCTTGATACTCGATGACCTGATGGACGCCACCGCCGGGTGCATCCGAAACCGTCAAGGTCTGGCTCTTGAGCGGCGGAGGCGGATCAAACTTCGACTTCGCAATGTTCAGCACCCACGAACCCACAAGGGGATTCGAAGCGTCTGCCGACCACGCCGTACCCGACACGCAGAATCCCGCCGCAACCGAACAGGCCAGTACTGCAGGAAACAATATTTTTTTCATGGTGGACCCCTCGTTGGTTGTTGTCCGATGTGAGGATCGATTCGGCGGCTCAGCGCAATCCCTCGATAGATTGCAGAGCTTCATCCCTGAATATCCCCGTTAATACTGCGCCCACGCCTCGCCCCGAGTCAAAACTCGCCCAGCAAGCCGCTCCGCTAGTCGGTTGCATTTCAAGACCCCGGTGCTATCGGGTCCCTCCCCCTCAGTCAACGATTCGCAGTTCGGGGTGTGCCGCGTCAGGTCTATTGCGTCGTGGAGTACCCGCGGTACAGAGGCTTATTAATCAATCACTAGCAGCGCTTGCTAGGCCTCTTCCCTGGCGCACCAAAGCGCAATCCTCGCACACCCAATTTGAGTGAGTCAGGTTCCCGATGAAAAATCTACGTGCATCTTGGATGTGGATGGCATCATGTCCCGTATTGGCATAGTCGGAATCAAGGTCGCCGGCCGAGATCGAAGCTATCCGCTCCTTCGTGATCGACCGTGCGCCGGCCAAGGCTCAAAAGACGCAGTCATCGTGTCCCGGCGAGAGGGTAAATCAGATGCCGTACATTCGCATATCGTGGCAAAGTGGCTCCGTGGCCGCGGCGACACTGTGCTTCATGGGCTGTGCGGTCGGTCCCAACTACCACAAGCCCACGGTGCAAATTCCCGAGAGCTTCAAGGAAGGCGTCGACTGGCAGCGGGCGCAGGCCAACCCGCAGGGCTCGCTGTCAAGCACCTGGTGGCTCGATTTTCACGATGATCAGCTATCGAAGCTGGTCGATGAAGCCCTGCACGCGAATCAATCCATCATCGCGGCGGATGCCGCCTACCGGTTGGCGCAAGCGACCGTCTCGGCGAGCGCGGCCTCTCTGTATCCCACGGTGAGTGCGAGCGCGTCCGGTACCCGCGCCGAGTACGGCTCCGCGGCGGCGGCGTCAAATGACGCTCCGCAGGGCGTGTATCACTATGTCACCGCCAGCGTTTCTGCGAGCTGGGAGCTTGATCTTTGGGGGAAGACCCGTCGCCAGATCGAGTCCAGCAAGGCCAACGCGCAGGCGAGCGATGCCCAGCGCGCAGGTCAGCGCTTGTCGATCGCAGCCAGTGTCGCCAGTGATTATTTTGCGTTGCGCCAGGCGGATATCGATATCGATGTTCTGCGGCAGGAGCAGCGAGTCTACGGCGACCTATTGGCGATGACGCAGGCCGGTTACACCCAGGGCGGATCCTCGGGCGATGACGTGCTCGTTGCGCAGGACACGCTGGAAGCGGTGATCGCTGCCCTACAGACGACACAGACCCAGCGCGAACAGTACGAGCACGCGGTCGCCGTGCTGATCGGTGTTCCCCCCGGCAGTTTCTCCATCGAGCCGCGCAAGGACTATGCATTCGTGACGCCGGCGGTACCGATCTCCCTACCCTCTCGACTGCTGGAGCGCCGCTACGATGTGGTTTCCGCCGAACGACAGGCTGCGTCTGCGAATGCGCAGATCGGCGTCGCGGAAGCGGCTTTCTATCCGACTCTCGATCTTGCGGCGCAAGGCGGCTACGTGCACAACCAGTTTGCTCATCTCATCTCGATGCCCAACCGCTTTTGGACATTGGGCCCCACTCTGGCCGAGACCCTCTTCGACGGCGGAGCCCGAAGGGCCGCGGTGCGCGAAGCGCGCGCGACCTACGACGAAGAGGTAGCCACCTACCGGCAAGCAGTGCTGACGGCGTTTCAGAGCGTCGAAGACAGCATGTCGTCATGGAATCATCTTCAGCAACAGACTCAGGCTTACACCACCATCTATCAGCGCACCCAGACGCTGTTCGACCACACGCGCGCACAACGGGAAATCGGTACGGCGAGCGAGCAAAGCCTGCTGAACGAACGGCTCACGCTCTTGTCGGCAAAGCAGAATCTTGAGGACAGCCAAGCCTTGCTCACTCAGAGCAGCGTGACCTTGATCAAGAACCTCGGGGGAGGCTGGCAGTGGGATGAGTCCCGCGAAGCGGCCACCGCCACCACCTCAAGGGATCAACACACTGGCACAGGTCCTGCAGAGAGTCTCGCGGCGCGGTGAGTACCGAAGCTCGCGCAGCGATGGTGCTCAACCACGATTCAAACAGTATTGGAGTCGCTATGAAACGGGCACCGCAGACGTTGTTACCGTGTCTCGTCATGATGGCCGCGGCGGGATGCGGTTCGGGCAAGAAACCCGCTGAGGCGGCGCCGCCCAAGGTCGGCACGGTGACGGCCGAGCAGCAAACGGTGCCGCTCACCCGGGACTTGGTCGGCCGCCTATCGGCGTATTTCAGCGCCAACGTCGTCGCCCGTGTTTCGGGTGTGCTGGTCAAGCGCACGTACAAAGAAGGCGATGAGGTCAAGGCGGGCCAGATCCTGTTCGAGATCGACCCGGCCTACTACACCGCCGTCCTCAACAACAACCTGGCGATCCTGGCCGAAGATCAGGCGACGTACATCAACAACCGGGTGACCGCCGAGCGCGATCACAAGTTGCTGCCCATCGGCTCGGTATCGCAGCAGACCGTGGATGATGCCGATGCGGCGGAGCGCAGCGCCGCCGCGAAAGTCAAAGCCGATCAGGCGGCTGTCGAGACCGCGCGCATCAACTTGGGTTACACCCGAGTCGCCTCGCCGATCAGCGGCACGGCCAGCCAGCAGCAGGTCACCCAAGGCGCCTTGGTGGGCAGCGCCACCAGTGACACGGGCTCCGGCGGCACCCTGCTGACGACGGTCGAGCGCATTGATCCGCTCTATGTGAATTTCACCATCAGCGCCGCCGATCTGTTGACCCTGCGCCAGGCGCGCAACGTCGCGCTCGCGCACCAGAGCGACACCAAGGTCCAGATCACCCTCCCCAACGGCAGCCCTTATGCAGAGGCCGGCGCATTGGACTTCTCCGATGTGGCCGCGAACCCAATCACCGGCGCGGTGAATCTGCGCGCACTGGTGCCGAATCCGAAGCACGACCTGCTGCCGGGTATGTACGTGACCTTGAGGATCACGCTCGGCGAGCAAAGCCACGTGTACCTGATCCCGCAGCAGGGGGTGCAACGCGACACCGTAGGCGCCTATGTGCTGGTGGTGGGGCCGCACAGCAAGGTGCTGCGCAAGGATGTCACCACCAGCGAGAGCAACGGCAACGACTGGATCGTCACCGGCGGCCTCGATAGCGGCGACCGGGTGATCGTTACCGGCTTGCAGGGTGCGAAAGAGGGTGACGAGGCCACCGCGGCTCCGTGGCAGCCCCCACCCACGGCGAGCCCGGCAGGAACCGGCGACTCCAATGCCTCGAGTGCCGGATCGCGACCCGTAGCCCGTAACCCGTAGGGAAATCCGCGTCATGCCCAATTTCTTCATCGATCGCCCGGTATTCGCATGGGTCATTTCCATACTCATCTGTCTCGGCGGCGTCATCTCGATGTTGAACATGGGAGTAGCGGCGTATCCCGACATCGCCCCACCCCAAGTAACGGTCAATGCCACCTACCCCGGCGCCAATGCCGCCACCATGGAATCGACGGTCACGCAGGTCATCGAGCAGCAGCTCACCGGCATCGATAATCTGTTGTATTTCACCTCGACCTCCAACAGTAATGGCACCGCGACCATTACGCTGAGCTTTGCAACCGGCACCAACCAGGACATCGCCGAGGTACAGGTGCAGAACAAGGTCGCCCTGGCGCAGCCCCTCTTGCCCACCGAGGTGACGCAGCAGGGCGTTATCGTCGCGAAGGCCAGCCCCGACATTCTGTTGTTCGTGGCCCTGTCATCCGACAACCCGTCCGTCAATGCGGGCCGCCTGAGCGATATCCTCGCCTCGCAGATCCAACCGGTGCTGGCGCGAATCAGCGGCATTGGCAACACGTTCTTGCTCGGCTCTGAATACGCGATACGCATCTGGCTGGATACCGACAAGCTGCAGGGTTACGGGCTCTCTTCCGCCCAGGTGCTGAGTGCCATCAACGCGCAAAACGCGCAGTTCGCCACCGGCTCTCTCGGTGCGGATCCGGCCGTCAACGGTCAGACCTTCACGGCGACCGTATCCGGGGATACGCTGTTCTCCTCGCCGCAGCAGTTCAACGACATCCTGCTGCTGACCACCAGTGACGGCACCACGGTGCACCTGAGCGATGTCGCCCGCGTGACCTTCGGGGGCCAAAGCTACGGGAATGCCGCGGTCTGGAACGGCAAGCCGGCAGGCGGTCTCGGACTGTTTCTGCTGCCCGGCGCCAATGCCCTGGCGATCGCGAAGACGGTCAAAGCGCAAATGACCCTGTTGGGGAAAGACTTGCCGCAGGGGGTGAGCTGGGACATTCCCTATGACACGACCCCCTTCATTACTGCCTCCATGACCGATGTGGCGAAGACGCTGGCCGAGGCGATCGCTCTGGTGTTCGTGGTCATGTTGATCTTCCTGCAGAACATACGAGCCACCATCATTCCGACGCTGGTGATTCCCGTCGCCCTCCTGGGAACCTTCCTGGGGCTGTCCGCACTGCACTTCTCGATCAATCAGTTGACGCTGTTCGGCATGGTTCTGGCGATAGGCATCGTCGTGGATGATGCCATCGTGGTGATTGAAAACGTCGAACGCATCATGGATGAGGAGCGCCTGGATCCGAGGTCCGCCACACGCAAGGCCATGGGCCAGATCACCGGCGCCATCATCGCCATCACGGTGGTGCTCGCCGCGGTGTTCGTCCCCTCGGCCCTACAGCCCGGCGCGACCGGCATCATCTACTCGCAATTTGCGCTCACCATCGCCCTGTCCATGGGCTTCTCGGCCTTTCTGGCGCTGTCGTTCACCCCCTCGCTTTGCGCGGCCATCCTTAAACCGCGCCACGAAGGCGAGCAGAAAAAGAACGTGGTGTTCCGCTGGTTCGACACAGGGTTCGAGTGGACCCGCGAGGCCTACATCGGCCGGGTCGGTGCGGCCATTCGTCGCGCGCCGCGCTGGATGGTGGCCTTCGCACTGATCACGGTCGTGGCAGGATTTCTCTACACGCGCCTGCCCACGAGCTTCGTCCCCGATGAGGATCAGGGCTTCATGCTCGGCATCATCACCCTGCCCTCGGGCGCAACCCTGCAGCGCACCGCCCAAGTCATGGACGACGTGCGCACCACGCTGAAAAAGAGCGCCATCGGCAAAGACATCGACGGCGTATTCTCCCCGGAGGGTTTCAGTTTCGTAGGGCAGAGTGAAAACGTCGGCATGGCCTTCATCAAGCTCAAGGATTGGAGCAAGCGTTCCCAGACGGCCATGCAGCTGATTCCGCAGGCGAACAAGATTCTGCACGCCGTCACCGGCGCTCAGATCTTCGTGGTAAATCTGCCGACCATTCGCGGCTTGAGCCAATTCGGCGGCGTCGACATGTACTTACAGGCCCGCGCCGGCCAATCGCGGGCGCAACTCGCCGCGGCGCAAAAGACGCTGCTCGATGAGGCCGGCAAGAGTCCCCTGCTCACCGGTACCCGCGCCAACTCGCTGCCGGAAGCGCCGCAGCTACAGCTCGCGGTGGATCGAGTGCAGGCGCAAACAATGGGGTTATCGCTGAGCGACGTCTACCAGGCCATTCAACTGCAGCTGGCACCCAACTACATCGATCAGTTCACGTATGGAGGACGGGTCAAGCGTGTCTACGTCCAGGCGGATGCGCCATTTCGGCGAGGCACCGACGCCTTCCAGCACATGTACACCCCCAACGGACTCTCAAGTGTTGCGGCCGCCGCGACCGCCGCGAGCGGCGCTGCCGGCCAAGGCTCCAACACCAATGGCTACGTGACACCCGCCAATCCCACGGCCAGCAATACCTCGATCAGTCCCTACAACCTGGTGCCGCTATCCAGCGTGGTCAAGGCCAGTTGGGGTGTGGGACCGCAGGCATTGCCCCGCTACAACGGCTACGCCGCCGTGGAGATCGTTGGTAATTCCGCGGCCGGGTATTCCACCGGCCAGGCCATGCAGGCCTTGCAGAACATCATCAACAAGTCCCTGCCCCGGGGCTTTGCCTCCGATTGGACCGGACAGTCCTATCAGGAAATCCTCGCCGGCAACTCGGCCACCCTGCTGTTGGTGCTGTCGATCGTCGTCGTATTTCTTTGCCTGGCCGCTCTTTACGAGAGCTGGTCGATTCCCGCGGCCGTGCTCCTGGTAGTGCCGTTGGGCGTGTTGGGCATGGTGACACTGTGCAAGCTCGCCGGCATACCCAACGACATCTATTTCAAGATCGGACTCGTCACGGTGATTGGCCTCGCGGCAAAGAACGCCATCCTGATCGTGGAGTTTGCGGTTGACTTGCAGGCCGAGGGCAAGACGCTATTCGACGCGGTGATGGAGGCCGGGAAGCTGCGGCTGCGCCCCATCCTCATGACCTCGTTGGCGTTCATCTTGGGCGTATTACCGCTGGTCCTCTCGAGCGGCGCCGGCGCCGCCTCGCGCCACGAGATTGGCACGGGCGTGATAGGCGGCATGCTGTTCGCAACGTTCCTGGGCTTGCTGATGATCCCCATCTTCTACGTCGTCGTGCGACGCCTGCTGGGCGACAAGCTGGACGAGGTGACGCGGCCGCCGCGCCAGGGGAGTTGAGAACCGTGAGCCCCCGACACACGGATTTCTCAGCCTGATTGAGGCGCTATAAATGCAAAGGTTTAGATAACCAAAGAGTGACCGGCCCGGAGGGCTTTGCCGTGACTCCGTTGGAACCTCTTGGCGAGATCATCAGCCGGCTTTACCGCTCCGAATCCCGGCGCGTGCTGGCCACGTTAATTCGCCTGCTCGGCGATTTCAATCTGGCCGAAGATGCTTTGCACGATGCATTCCGGGCCGCCGTAGAGGAGTGGCCGACAAAGGGGATCCCAGCCAATCCGCGGGCCTGGCTGGTGTCGGCTGGTCGATTCAAGGCGGTCGACCGACTCCGCCGCCAGGCCAAAGTCGACACACCGTTGGACGTGATCGAGGAGCCGGGGTCATGGGATGACGATCCCGCTCAGCAGCACGAAAAGTCCATCCAGGACGACCAGTTGCGGCTGCTCTTCACCTGCTGTCATCCGGCACTCTCGCCCGAGGCGCGCACGGCGATGACGCTGCGCGAAGTTTGTGGCCTGACCACAGAGGCAATTGCCCGCGCCTACCTCATGACACCGGCATCGCTCGCCCAGCGGATTGTTCGGGCGAAATCGAAGATTCGGGAAGCGAAGATCCCGTACGAGGTGCCGGAACTCGGGGAGCTACCGGCGCGCTTGCACGCCGTGCTGCAGGTCATTTACCTGGTGTTCAATGAGGGCTACTCGGCATCGTCGGGCGCTTCGGTAACGCGTGTGGACCTGTCGGACGAGGCCATACGATTGGGACGCCTGTTGGTGGATTTGCTTCCGAGCGCGGAAGTGCTGGGACTCCTGGCGCTCATGTTGCTCCACGAATCCCGGCGCCTGGCTCGCACAGATCCCCAAGGCGATTTGATCTTGCTGGAAGATCAGGATCGTAGCCGCTGGAATCAGGATCTGATCAAAGAAGGGGTTAGCCAAGTCGAAGCGGCGCTGCGTTCGGGCCAGTTTGGGCCGTACACCCTGCAGGCGGCCATTGCGGCCGTGCACGCAGAAGCCAAATCCGCGGAACAAACCGACTGGCCGCAGATCGTCGCCCTGTACGATCGTCTCCTGGATCTGGAACCATCGCCGGTCATCCGCTTAAATCGGGCCGTGGCCGTGGCGATGCGCGAGGGCCCCGCGGCCGGGTTGGCACTGATCGATGATCTCGGCAGAGAAGCCGATTTGACCGGGTATTATTGGTTTTTTGCCGCCAAGGCGGACCTGTGCCGGCGGATGGGTGATACCGAGGCGGCGGATGCCGCGTACCAAAGGGCTCTCGATCTCACGCAATTGGAGCCGGAGCGGCGCTACATGCAGAAGCGGCGAAGTCAGCTTCGTGAAAAATAATCGTTGGCGCTGTCGAAAACCAGGATGCCCGTCCGACTAGGGGTAGCCAACCCAGTTGAGAGAGGAGACTTCTCATGAAATTCATGATGTTGATGATCCCCGCCGTTTATCAGGGCGCAAAGCAGCCGGAGCCCGGTTTCGTGCCCGACCCGAAAAAGGTCGAGCGCATGGGCCGATTCAACGAAGAGATGGCCAAGAGCTTGAAGCTCTTGGACCTCAACGGCTTGCACCCGCGGTCCACCGGAGCGCGGGTGGCTTTTCACAACGGCAAACCGACCATCACCGATGGTCCGTTCATCGAGGCGAAGGAGGTGCTAGGCGGATTTTGGCTGGTGGAGGCCGATTCGAAAGCGGAGGTGGTGAAATGGGCTGCAAAATGCCCGGCTGAAGACGGCGACACCATCGAGGTCCGTCAGGTGTTCGGACCCGAAGACTTCAAACTCGCCCAATAGGGGATCAAGGTTATGAAATACATTTGCCTGGGTTACATCGAGGACAAATACTTCGGACAGCTGACCGAGAAAGAGCAGCGCGATTTCATGGATGCCTGCTTCGTCTACGACGAGGAGCTTCAAAAAAGGGGCCACTGGATCGGGGGCGAGGCGCTACAGCCGGTGAGCGCGGCTACCACGGTACGGTTCCGCAATGGCAATCCGCAGGTCACCGACGGACCGTTCGCCGAAACCAAGGAATTTCTCGGCGGCATCATGATTCTCGAGGCTCTCGACCTGAACGAGGCAATTCAGCTGATGTCGCGACATCCGAGCCTCAAGATGGGCGGCACGTTCGAAATCCGGCCAAGCGCCGATTTGTCCGCGCTCATAGCCGACAGCAAACGCCGTCGAGCCGCGGCGGCGCGCAGCGAATCGGCCTAAACACCGGCACACGGCTTTGCTCACGGATGGAGACATCGATGACTAAAGTAAAAGTTGCCGGCTTCAGTGTCTCGCTCGATGGCTTCGCTGCGGGAACCGCTCAGAGCTTGGATCATCCGCTCGGTTTGCGAGGCGAGGAGCTCTTTCGGTGGTTTTTCCCAACGCGGGCGTTTCGTCAGATGGTCGGAAAAGAGGGCGGTGAAACTGGCCTGGATGACAAGTTCGCCCGACACGCAATGGAAGGTTTCGGCGCCTTCATCCTCGGTCGCAACATGTTCGGACCGGTCCGTGGGGAATGGCCAGACGATCAATGGAGAGGCTGGTGGGGTGACAATCCACCTTATCATGCGCCAACTTTCGTACTGACACGTTATCCACGACCGCCAATCGAGATGCTAGGCGGAACGACATTTCATTTTGTCTCTGACGGCATTGAGGATGCGCTGCGAAAAGCGCGCCAAGCGGCAGGCGCAAAGGACGTTAAGATTGGCGGCGGTGTCGAGACTGTGAGGCAATACGTTCAGGCTGGCTACGTGGATGAAATTCACCTCGCTTTTGCTCCAATTGCCCTTGGCCAAGGGGAATCGCTCTTTAGCGGCTTGGATCTCTGCGCACTGGGATATCGGATAGTCGAGCATGTTCCGACGGACCGAGCCACGCACCTTGTCCTGGCGAAGTAGAGTGATTGACTGATTCGCACGAGCTCGGACTCGCCGACATGCGATGTCCGACCCCTTTCTGCCGGATGCGCTACATCGATCTGATGGGCGGTCTCAAGCCGCATCTGCTGGTGAAGGTCACCAACAATCTTGGCGCCGAGACGCTCATCCAGTACGCACCCTCCACCAGGTTCTACGTCGCGGACAAGCTCGCCGGAACTCCCTGGGTCACCAGGCTCCTCTTCCCGGTCCTTGCAGCGATCCGAGATTCATTTTCGCAGGAACGTGCCGCCAACCCCAATAATCGCGTTTATTCCAGATACTGATGCTGGACCATTTGCTGCATCGGGGTTAGGGCAATCGCTCCACGGGTTCACGAACTCCGCCGAGGGGCCGCTTGCGGCGGTATCCGACAGGAACTCGCCCACTCCCACGAACTTTACCCCTATCCGGTCACCGCGAGCCGCACGATACGGCCACAGGCTTCATCGACTGTGACGCAAAGGCGCAGTCTTTCTCGGCACGCAAGAAGAACCAGTTCGCCGATATCACGTTCCCGCGTTGTAAATATCTGCTGTGCGCAGCATTCATCGAGCACGAATCCACTGAACGAGCCGTGGCAGTCGAACAGCACTTCCGCGACGCGGCCGCATCGGACGCATTCCGCTGGTTTGGGGCCGGGACCTCCATCCTTGCCGCCTTTCACCCCCGGCGGCACCCAGGTGAGCGAGGGCGGCACTTGGGAGGCATTCCCGCCGACCGCGTTGTAGCGCGCGGAGCAATAGGCGATGTAGCGCTCCAGTACCGGCACCCAACGGTCTGAAGGCGACATCTGCTCCAGCCGCCACTTCATGAACGCGAGCACCGTCCCTTCCGGCGCCAGCATGGCCGTAGATGTGCTGACTGGGATCCGTATGGCGAAGCTGCCGACGACTTTGCGCCAAAGCGGCGCCCGCTGCGCGCCTATGTTGACATCATCTATTCTTGGTGCCACGAGCGACAAGGACTGCGATCGCTTCGCCGGGGTACTGGTCCGCGCTACTGCTCTACCGCGCTGGGCGGGCGCGGACACGGGCGCGCCCGACTGCAGCGTTGGCGGCGGGGGCACAACCTCACCGACTTGAGTAGAAACGCGGCGGATCAGTACTTCGAATTGCTGGCCCGTCCGGATGCCGAGAGGCAACTCGAGCGTCAGGAGCCCGGCGAAATTCTGACCATTGCCCGACGGGATCGGGATGTAGCTGATGCCGCCCTCGATCGGGATATTGAGCGTGTGCGCGTCGCTCGCGGAGATCTTCGCTGTCCCGCCCCATTGCCGGATCAGCATGATCACTTCCGCCGCCGAGACCGCGGGCCAGTACAGGGAGGCGACCGCGCCCTTCGGGATATTGCCCCAGTCGATCATCAATTCGTCCGGCGGCAGGCCGGGGCCACCGGGCTGGCCAATCGGGCCGCTTGGCTTGGTGTCGAACGTTTGCGGCGCGCGATGCGCGGCCGCTGGGCCGGGGTTGTCTACCGTCGTGAATTGCAGATTACGCTGAGCCAGCTGATCCCACCCCAGCGGCGACACGCCGGTTGGAATCGGCGCGTCATCGTAGCCGATCTGCGCCACCAGACAATGATGGGTACCGTGCAAGTACGCCTGGATTTGCTGACCGCCGATTTTATAGTGGGGATCATACAAGTTCAGGAAGCAACCGTAATACGCGTACAGCGTATTCTGCCCGTTGGGGATCACCAGCGTCTGGTTGTTGACACCTTTAGTCTGGTAATCGGTCTCGGCACCGGGATTGCCGGTGGCAAAAAACGGGATTGTGCTGTTGCCCGCTCCGACCAGCGGCGTACCTGGATGTCCCGCCGCGTCGGGCTGCGAGGCATAGGTGCCGGTTGGATCGTAAGTAGTATCGTTGGTCTGCGTACCGAACAGGCGGAAGAACACTCGCACATTCTGCGCGGTCGCGGGTGAACTCGCCGTTCCAATGCCCCTCAATCGCACGCGTGCGATCGCGAAGCTGTAGCTGTTGGCGGTGCCCGGAAGCAGGCCGCCGGAGAAATCGAACGCATAGGGCGCCACCGAGCTGTCTGTCTGCCCCTCGCCTCCCTGAAATGGCAATAGCGTGAGTGGATCGGTGCCGGCCGGATTGGTGAAACTGCTGGTCGTATTGAGATAATGCAGCAGCTTCTGGATGTAGTCGTAAGCGCCCTGCACGCTGTCGTTCGCGAATGTCGGGCCATTGGGAAACGGCACGTTGTTGATGGCGGGAACTGCCGGAAACACGCGCAGATCCTGGCTCAGATAGGGTTGATTGCCGGTTGAGTCGACGTTGTTGAAATAGGGGTCGCCGGCGGCGATGAACTCGAACTGGGTGCTGGCCGCCGAGCCGCTGGCGGTCGAGCCGTTAGCCGTCAGCGTGACCGCCAGATCGAGCGGCGCGGAGACCCCACTGCCCGGAAACTTTGCCAGCACCGGATTGCTAAAGGTAATGTCGTAGGGAATGCGGATGGTTTGCGGCGTGGTGCTGTTGACGCCGTTTTCGAATTGCGGGCCGGCCGGATTCGCGGTGATGGTCACGCCCTCGTGGTTGGTTTGCAAATCTGCAAACGCGCCGGTAAACGCCCCGACCGTGATCCCAAGCTGCTTGAAGGAAAATTGGCTGAAGCCGGTGACGACAACCCAGAATGCCTGATTGATCAGGCCGCCCTGATTGTCGATGATGTCCTGCATCTCGTCCTTGCCGAACGTATTCTGCCCCATGTAGAACTGCACTTCGGCGATCGGAAATGGATTGTTGGGTGGCGAGCCCGTAATGCTCGCTGTCGTTCCGACGGGATAGACACTCGCCAGCAACCCGGCGTACAGCGGAAACGGATCGGAGCTGTCGCCGGTCAGCGTGTGGTAGCAGCTTGCGAGGTTACCGTTGTAGCTGGTGATCACCTGGTTTATTGGGAATTGCAGCTGTACGGTTAGATAATATATAAAGCCGACGGAGCAGCCGATGCTGACCGGATCACCGTCGCCATGAACGAACGTGCCGTTGACATTGATTCCGGTGAACGTGGTATTCACCCAGTCGGAGCGCGCGGCGTTCGGTGAGACCGTTCCCTGATTCGTGACAATCGCGCTGCCTGTGCCATTCAGCCAATCATTGACAAAGCTCTCGCCGTAATAAGCGTTGTACCCGACGCTGAATAGCCGCGATCCACTGTATTGCGACAGGCCCTCGCCGCTGCTGTCCCCCGCATTCCACTGGCCGCTGGTAAGAGACATCAGGACTTCGACCCATTCATTCATCCAGACCATCGCCACGATCGGCCCAGCGGAGCTGGTGTTGTTGAGGTACTGGCCATCGACATGGATCGGATTACCGTAGCCGTTGTTGTAGGCGCCGCCGTTGTCGGAGAGATCGAGCAGTATTTGTTGCCTGTTCGACGGGCCGAACTTGGTCGTGTCGGTGCCGAACCAGCCGGTTGTGGTGGTGAAGGCCGTCTCGATGATTGCCGGCGTGCCGCTCAACAGATAATTGGCGTTGGCCTGCACGTTGGCCTGCCACGGTGCCAGTTGCGCCGCAGGTAGGTTGGTGAAGTTTGGGTATTCCACTTGGAAATTCGTGGTCACGCCTGCATTGGTCAGGCCGGAATCAAAAAGCCATTGCGCGTAGAGCGTCACATTTGCGGTGATCGGGAAGGTGGCACCAGGTTGATAGGAGGTTCCGCTGCCGTTCGCCGCAGTGTTCCAGGCGACGAAGGGGCCGTTCGATGAGGAGAGAGTGACCGGATTGGGCAGCCCGGAAATCCCTTGCACCGTAACGATCGCGTTGTTGGCATAAGTGGCGGCTGCCGGCAGCGTGCCGACATTGTTTCCGTTGCTGTTGTAGGTGACCGTAAAGGACATGGGAACTCCCCGTTGTTGGCCTAGGGCTAAACCAGATAGTGAACGGAGACGTCGCAACGTTACAGCGACAAGAATTGTGGAGTCGACCCGCGAGAAGGGAGTCCAGGCGATGCGACACTGGCACCGACAATTCCTCGGCCGCACGCCGCTGCCTACCACCTTAAGCGCACTCCCGTAGTCGTACAATCCCAGACTAGCGGTATGCACCAACTGCCACGTCACTCCGGCAACCGTGTCTAATATCAGCGCAGGCGAGCACGGCATGGCGTGTTACCCACAGTTAGTTTAGCGGAAAACGGCCGCTGAACCCGACACTCGGGTAATTTTTCAGCTCTATTTATAGCATTCTATTTCCCATCATCGTTCGGGTCCTTGGCAACGACCATGCCGATTTCCCAAACGCAAATCGGTGTCCCGTATCTGCGCGCCGCTTACGGAGTCGCGGGGTTCCCAAGTCCGACAGGGTCTTTACTAGCCTTTCCCAGCCGGCGAGATGGTGCCTTCGCTCGACTGGCTTATCTACGCCTTTGTGCGCAAAGAGGCCGTCATCTCCTCGCAGATTGAAGGTACGCAGGCCACACTTATAGACCTCCTCGAGTACGAAGCGGAGCAAGCAACCAGAGTTGCCGTCGAGGACGTTCATGAGGTCTGCAACTACCTCGACGCGATTAAATATGCAAGAGCGCAGATCAAGGGCTCTCGCGGGCTGCCGATCTCGATTCGTTTACTGAATGAGGCTCATCGTCGTCTGATGCGCGGAGTCCGTGGCGCCAATAAGCAGCCAGGCGAGATCCGCCGCAGTCAGAACTGGATTGGCGGGACACGCCCGGGCAACGCCGTATTCGTTCCAGCCCCATCCGAGGAGGTCCCCGCGCTCCTGGCGGACCTCGAGAAGTATCTTCACGCGGAAGGTGGGTTACCGCCGCTCGTGCGCATCGGGTTGGCGCATGTTCAGTTTGAGACCATCCACCCTTACCTCGACGGCAATGGCCGTATCGGTCGGCTGCTCATTACGCTGAACCCCCAAAAGGATCGGCTGTTGGTGGATGTCCTCGGACGGTCCCTGCAAAGCAGTGCTCCGATCTGCCGTAGTGTCCTAAAGGCCGCGGCGTCTTTGGCCGCGGCCTTTTCTATCTAGTGACCGATAGGCGTGCGCGCGGGCAAAGGCACGTTGCAGAGCTCGATGGCGCCCGGGTTACGCTTGAACCACGGCTCATGCCGGTCGCGCCGCTGCGCGGCAACTAAGCGGAACGTCGCGCTCCCGGTGCGCAGCACCTCGATTGGCGTGCGCTCGGACTGCGGCACGTCCGAAGCTATCCGGACCGAAGTGATGGGTGTTGGAGGTTCCGAGGCGACATAGAAGCCCATCTCGCCGCTCCCGCGCGGCAGCGTCGAGAGGAGTTCCATCCCTTGCAGGACGCGCCCGAACAGCGCGACATTGCGATCGAGCTGGCGGGGCGCGTGGCCGATCACCGCATACATCTCAGCGCCGGTACTTTCCGCCGGGTCGTCGCGACCCGCGCCGACCATGCCGTAGCAGTGTGCCAGCCACACGGTGTGCGTACGCGGATCGCGCCCTGCCGGGAACCCGTCCAGGAAGCCGACCTGCGGCGCATACAGATCGTGGTCCGGCAGCGGCTCGAAGCGCGCCGCGGCGCGCGCATCGACGGTGAACTCGATGGATGGACGCACGTCAGCTGGCATGGAGCGGCCGTGAGTCTCATCGTCCCACTGCACCACGTAGTTGTCCTGGGCGCGGATGATCGCGAGACCGTCGAAGTAATGCGCGCGCGCCAGCGACTTGATGTTCGAGGCATGCTGAGGCACGGCCCGTGTCGCGAGCTCGATCACGACGCGCCCCCGCGGAAGCTCGAGATACAGCGTGTCGTCGGGGTCCGGCACGCGCCAGTCTGCGGCCGGCGATCCCGCGAGCAGGTCCGCGACGGTGACGGGCTTTGCGTCGAGAACGGGCGCGGCTCCGAGGCTAAGCATCGTCGCGTACGCGAGCCCGGCCGCCGACCCGAGAAACCGCTGCAGCCTCACGGCGTACCCCCTTGCTTCGCAGGAACCGGCTCGGCCGCCGCGGCCGTTGCCACGCCACGCAGCATCCGATCGAGTGCCGGACGGTCGAAATAACGTCCCGCGAGGACGACCCCGCGGATCTTTTGTGTGTTGGCGATATCCTCGAGCGGATTGGCATCGAGCAGCACGAGATCGGCGAGCTTGCCTTTCTCGACCGTACCCATATCCGCGGTTCGGCCCATAAACTTCGCTGGGTTCAGCGTCGCCGTCTGCAGGGCCTGCATCGGCGTAAGCCCCGCGCGTTGGAATAGCACGAGTTCTTGATGCAGGCTGAAGCCCGGGAAGATATGCACGCCCGCCGCGGTGTCCGTGCCGGCCATGAACGGCACCCCGGCGCGGAACATGGCGAGCGTCATGTCGAGCTCCATCTGCACGAATTTCTTGCGCACCGGTAGAGGGTCGGTATCCATGTCCTTCTTGATGTCGCTCACGAACATGGGCCAGGTGTGGTCCTTCCACGACGACGGCGCATACTTGGTGAGCGGATCGTGGCTCAAGTCGATGTCATCGACCAGCCATTGCCCGCGCTCCCACACGAGCGTCGGCACTTGCCAGGTTTGGTTTTTCGCCATGAGTGCGATCAGAGTCTTGGCGCGGGTGGGGTCGTAGTTCTTGACGTTGAGACCGAGGCCTTTCGGACCCTTGATGAGATCATCCTCGATGGCCGTGCATCCCTCGAAGATGCCGGTAAAGTGCTCGATACTCTTCTGTCCCGCGTTGGACGCCTCGGAGGCCCGCACCGCGTCCGGCACGTGCCCCACGAACACGATGCCGAGCTTTTTCGCTTCGTCCGCCGCCGCGAAATACCCGTCGCGCGGAATGAGCGATTGGATCTTGATGAAATCGACGCCGCGCGCCTTCAGATCATGGACTACCCGGCGGCCGTCCGCCGCATTAGCCACCGGGGCAGAACTCGGAAAGCGCGGCACCGGACCATCCAACATCGGCCCCGCGATATACATGCGCGGCCCGAGCAGCCGTCGGGCCGCGATCTCCGCGCGCCACTCCTTGAGCACGTCGAGATCACCGCCCATGTCGCGCACGCCCGTAATGCCGTTCGCGACAAAGAGTGGAAGGATCACCTTTTCGTCGCGCGGCAGCCAGTCGCCGAACACGGTATGCACGTGCATATCCCATAGTCCCGGGATCAGGTATTTGCCCGAGCCGTCCACGACCTTCGCATCGGCAGGCGCATGTACCGTAGCGCTCGTAGCGAGTTCGGCGATGCGCCCATCCCGTACGATGACGGTCATGTCTGGCTGGGGTGGCGCCCCAGTCGCATCGATGACCACGATATGCGTGATCGCCAGCGTGTCGGCCGAGACCACCCCCGCGCCGAAGAAACTTGCGAGCGCGAGGAACGGTGCAAAAAGTCGTCTCATATCTCGAACCTCGGATTTTTCAATGTGATGCAGCTTCCCCAATCATGATCTTTTCCATCGCAGAGGCTTTAGGCAATGATCGCCTCGCCGTCTTTCGTAGTGGTCAGTCGCTTCGGTACGAGCAAAATTACCGGCAGAATCAGGACGTAGACGATGACCGTGACAATGACGGCAGGAATGAACCCGCCATGCTTGTCATAGATCCAAGTGCCAAGCAAGTCGCCGAAGCGAACGGAGAAATAGTAGCTGGCATAGAACAGCATCATCACGGTGCCCTGGCTGCCCAGTGGGGCCGACCGGATCACGAGATCCACGAGCGAAGCCTGCGCCATCCCGCCGAGAATTCCCATCATCGCCGCCGCGACGATCGCACCAGTGGCGTCGTTTACGAGCAGCAGCGGGCACATCTGGAAAACCGCGAGCGTAAACCCGAACCAGAGTAGCGGGCGCAGAGCGAACCGGCGGCTGAGAAATCCGTAAGCCGCGTACATCGGAATGAACGAACCGAAGAAGACGCCCTGCCAAAGGCCCCACTGGCTGTCCGTGGCGTGCAGGTGATCGACGATGTGATACTGCAGCACGGTACCGGTCGCAGGCGAAAACTGCCACAGCAACTGCATCAACATGGCCGGATAGATCGGCGAATGCCGAACGATCCTTTTGAGATCCGCGAGGATATGGATCTGCGCACCCTCGCGACGCGCTTCCTCGAACACCCACTTCGGTCCCAGGAGACCCATCACGGCGATCGCGAGCATCAGCCCCGCAGCGCATAAAAACAGGATGCGAGCGGCGGCAGCCGCGCCCTCGCCTTCCAGGGTCTGACTCAGTATCCCACCGCCGATGAATGAGAGAAGTTCCGGCAGACCGCGGCAAATGCTGATGACGCTGCTCATCTGGCCAGACACCGCGTGCTTCTGTGCAATGGTATTCGTGATCCCGTAGGCCGCGCTGCCGACCATCTGGAATGCCATGGTGGCGACGAAGAGGCCGACCAGAAACACGCTGTAAGTCGGGTTGATGAAGGACACGGAGCCATAGATCAGCGCAGTCGTCACTCCGAACACGATGAGATGCGCCCGGTCGCCTCTTCCAAAAGGACTCCAGCGGTCCCGGATGAAGCCAAATACAAAACCCACGATCAGCGGAATGCCAATCCAGAGTTTGAACACGGCCAGTTCGTTGGCATTCAAATGCATCCGGTTCTTCAAGAAAAAAGTGAGCGGGATGTCGATGACGCCGCCCGCCGGACTGGCGAAATTCATCAGGATCAGCATGCCCCCCCCGAACAGGAAGGCCTGGCGCGTACGCACTCCAGAGAGTGGCGGCGCCAAAGCCAGGGATTCATGGGTCATGCCGGCAGATTCTCTTTGGGTGCCCAAACCGCAATCGCGGGCCGCGGCGCATGACCGCCGCGGCCCGCCTGGATCAATGGCCGCCGAAGCGATAGTTCAAGTCAATGCCTACCGTGCGCGGCTGACTCACCGCCACCCGGTTGAAGGTGGGAATGTTCTCGGCGGCCTGCGTGATGTTGCTGATGAGCGCCCGCTTGTCGGCCACGTTGTTCACGAACAGCACGGCGTTCCAGTGACCCGCATCCAACCCGGCGCGAATGTTGGTGAGGTCATAGGAGGGCAGCTGGTTGATGGAGTAGGTCTCATCCGTGCGGCTCCCGGTGTAGGTGTTGTCTAAGCGCGCCGAGAGCGCGAGCTGATCCGTCAAGCTGTGGCGCCAGGCGGCCGAAACGGTCGAGGTCCACTGCGGCACGTCCTGGATGGCGGTTCCCGGGTTGAATCCCGCGTCGATGAGAGTGGAGCTCACCAGAGCCGCATGGCTGTAACCGACGTTCCCGGACACGGTGACTTCGGGCACGACGATGGCCTGGATCTCGAGTTCGCCGCCTCGCACGTGAGCGTCGCCTGCGTTGGCCGTGTAGACATAGCCGCATTTACTAAGTGCGTTGGTTTGCTGCACGCCGCTCCATTTCTCGAAATAGAGAGCGCCGTTCACTGTCACGCGCTTGTCGAAGAGGGTCCATTTCTCGCCCGCTTCGTAGCTCCAGATGTTGTCCGACTTGAACGAATCCGGTCCCGACACGAACGCCCCGTTGCTGCCATATTCAACCTGCAGCTGCGGCTCGCAGTTCACCGTGCTCGGGCCCGAGGTGGGCACGGGCCCGGTGCCGCCGCCGGGCCGGAAGCCCTTCGCGGCGGTGAGGTAGACCATCAGATCCTTGGTGAACTCGTACGACGTCGAGACCTTGGGCGTGACGCCCTGGTCCCTCTCGGAGGTCTCGGTCACCACCGTGGCGGTGAGCGAGCCGAACTGGTCGAGGCTCACCGGCGCATCGTAGCGATAACGGCGCGCGCCCAAAGTGATCGCCCAGGGCTCCGTAACGTTGTACGTGACCTCGCCGAACACCGACTGCTGATAAATGGGCATCGGACTGAAGTAGCTGAACAGATTGTTCGAGCCGAACAGCGCCGCACCGTTCTGCGACGGAAACACGATGTCCCAGGCCGAGTGGAAATCCTCGTAGTAATAGCCAACCAGCCACTTGAGACTCGAGTCCCCGACCGAGGAGATGCGAAACTCCTCCGTGGTCTGATGGGTCGGGTTGTACTCGATCGCCGAGGAAGCACCCAGTCCTGTGGGCGGATAGTAGCCGTTGACGTATGGCCCGAGTCCCGTGGTCCAGGACTCCGTGGCGTCCTGAGTCACCGGCTCATTCCTCGACCAATAGGAGGTGATCGAGGTCAACGCCAGAATGGGCGTCTTATACGTGATGTTGATCGAGGAGAGCTTGAACGTATCCGAGTAGGCTTCGGAAATATCGTACGGCTGGTAGTGGGCGTCGGTGCCCGGATTGCTGTCGATGTAAGGCAAACCGCCCGAGCTCAGCTTCTGGTAAAAAAAGGACGGCGTGATGCTCAATCCTTCCACCGGGTTGACGACCGCGCTCACGCGAATCGAGGTCTTCTCCACATCGTTCACATCGTGATAGTCGGCGACAACGGGAGCGGCGAGCACATCACCGCGCGTGGTGCCGTTCGGCAGGGGGAACTCGCCCGGCGCGATGACCACGCGATCGATCCAGCCCGCATCGCGGGAATAGGATCCCACGAGGCGCAGCGCCGCGAGGCCCGCCCCGAACGGCAGATTGACCATGGCATTCTCGGCATGATCGAAGCCGCCATGATCCGTGTCGCCGAAGACGAGCTCCGCGGAGGCGTCGAAGGCGTCGGGGTTCGGCGCGTTCGGCACGACCTTGATGGTTCCGCCCATGGAGCCCGATCCGTACAAGGTCCCCTGGGGCCCGCGCAGCACCTCGACGCGGTTCAAATCATAAAGCGACGGAGAAATGACGATCTTGCCCTCATTCGCCGCCGATGGCGCCGTGAGGGAGGTATCGTCGTAGTAGAAGCCGACCGTGGGCGAATTACCGCCCGTGGAGGCGACGCCGCGCATCTCGAACTCGGTCATGCCGGGACCGCTGCTGCGGATCGATACGCCCGGAACCGATTGCACCAGATTTCCCAGATCGGTAAGGCCGCGATCCTGAATATCCTGGCCCGAGACCGCGGTGAGGCTGATCGGCGTCGTCTGCACGGTGCTCTCGCGCTTCTCCGCCGTTACGATGATTTCCTCGAGCTGTCCCGAGTCCGAACGCGCTTGCTGGGCAGCGGCGATCTGCGCAAACATTCCGCCCGAAAGCGACAAACAGAGCGCGACCGCGCGCGCCATACGATAGTTATTCATAAGGCTCCCTTGATGCCGCCATACCCAGGCGGTGATTTAGTATAGCGTCTGGGGATTGCGTTGTTTTACAATCGGCGGCGCTTCGCAGGTAGCCAAGGCGTCTTCGACGCGCGTGCCGAACCAGCCGTCGCAGATCTCCGATGGCCGACTCTACACGCCGGCTCGGAATGTGCTCATTGGCGTGACCCTTCCCAGCGGCATCAACGCGCCACGGTCGTCTTCGCCGTTTGCGGTTCGACGATCCGTTGCAGAAGATCCGGCTTGGAGGGATCGCGCTGCAGATGCGGATACTTGAGCCCGTCGTGATAATCGAGCGAGTGCGACTCCGAAGCGCTGCCATTGGCCGCCTGCAATTGCAGCTTTCCGTGATTGGCGGTTCCGCGCACCGCCGCCTCTAAAACGGGCAGAGAAAAGGCGGTGCCGTTGACCTGGGTCAGCCGCATACCCGGCACGATGCCCGCAGCATAGCCGCTCATGCCCGGAGCCGAATCGAGCACGGTGCCGTCGTCCTGGATCAAGAGTCCGATCGAGTACCGCAGATCGGCGAAGCCCCAGCTCTGCCATTCGGGCCAAAGAAGATCCACCTTGTGAACCTTCTCCATGTCCTCGATGAGCTCCGATTTGCGGTCCGTGTAAACCAGCTTCCAGCCGCTTTGCTCGAGCCCTGCGAGCGGAGGATCGGCAGAGAGGGAATCCAAATGACGGCGCAGAAACGACGACCAATCGTGGGGACTGACCTGGTTCAACGCGTTCGCCACATCCTCGAACGTATAAGGCGCGGAGATGTGAGGAGCGAAGAACAGCCTGCAAAAATCATCGAGAGAACGCCGGCCCCCGCTCGATTGGCGGATGATGGCATCGGCCGCGAGCCACATGAGCCCGGATTCGGGATAAAAATCCGTGTTGCGGCGCGCGGAGACCCAGGCATTGGGCGACACCAGCAGCATCTGGGCGCCCACGGTCGTGTCCTGCATCGAACGCCAGGTGCGCCCGGTGTGATAGGTCATTTCGGCGGCGTCGATGGCGAGCGATTGGCGAAGCTGATCTTCGCTCCAGAAGCCGCTGCGAACCGCCATGATGCCCGAGATGTAGTCGGTCAGACCTTCGTACACCCAGATGAGCCTGGCTTTCATCGGATCCTGATAGGTGGTGATGTCGAGGCCCACGGGCGTGCGATATTTTCCATTCCAGGAATGGATGTATTCGTGCGGAATCATCGTCGCCGTGGTCAGGAGCACGCGCGGGTCCGACAAGCCCGTCGAGGGCAGCCGATTCTCGCTCGATTCGAAATGCTCGAGCGTGTAGTGATCGATGGCATCTCCGAGGGAGATCTGCAGATTGTATCGGGTGTAGCGCGGCCCGCCGAACTCCGCCTCGGTTTCCGCCACCATGCGCTCGAAGTGCTCAACCACGTCGGGCGGAACCTCGAGGCTCGCGGCGGATTCGGCGGAAATCGCCATCAACGCGGACGACCGGCCTCCCAGGGGAAAGGTGCGAAGGTTTTTCGCCGCGATCAGCGGCGAGTCCACCAGGGTCTTGAGCGGCACTTCGCCGAATTCCACCGTGTTGGGCGAGGATTCATGCGCCAACGGGAGCGACGTATTGTATTTCCATCCCGCCGGCAGACGGATGCTCGCGAGAAACGGATCGCGATCGTTCGGCAGGCTCGGAGGGTAGAGCACGACCAGCCACCAATTGACCACGAGCTGATCGTAGGAGGAACAAATGTCCGATTGAAACCCCTCCTGGCCCAACACGCAGGCGAAGTCGAGATCCGCCCGCACCTCGCTCACGCCCTCGGGGACATCCACATGGAAGAGGAAGATATCGAGGTCATCGCGATGCCAGGTGAGCGGCACGCCACCGGCCGTGAACGTCAGCCGGACGATCTGGCTCAACGGACCGCTCGGACTGTGTTCGCCGGGAATCCATTTGGGGTACGCGAGGGTGAGCACCCCGGGAGTCGCCGGGAAGGTCATGTGGGAATGAAGCACTCCCGTCGGCGCTGCGGTTGCGTCGAGTTCGAGACGAACCGGAGGGCTGTCACCGCCGCGAGCGGTGAGGGAGCATGCGAACATCAGGGATGAGAGCAGAGCGATCGAGGAGCGGCGCATGCCCAAAGTTTAACACGCGGTGTTGCGCCGCACCCCGACTCGAACTGCCGGATGAAATTCTAAGCGTGCGCCACTCGCGACAGCGTGATGGCCTTCTCCGGACAGGCGGCCACGCATAACCCGCATCCGCGACACGCATCCGCATTCGGCGTGTGGGCCACCTGCATGCCATGCACACGCTGCTTGAGTTTGTGCATGAGACTGAGGCGTGCGTAGTCCGCATCGTCGATGCGTCGAACGCGAAAGACATCTTCCGGGCAGACGCGCACGCAGTCGCCCTTGCCCTCACAGCGGCTGAGATCGACCACCGGCATGACGGTCGCCGGTGGCTGTTTGCAACTGGCTGCGAGCACCTGGCTCAAGCTTCTTTCTCCGGCGCCCGACCGCAACGCGATTGCGCTCTTTGCTTGAATTGTTCGCGCTCCTCGGGCGTCATAGCCTCCCATCGACGCCAACGGCGGCCTTCATGCCAACCGCCCCGCCCACGGAACCCGCCAAACAGGATTCGGCTCAGTATCAGCAGGCCTAGCGCATGCGGATAATCCACCAAACGGGCACCCGAGAACACGAACGGAACGACCGCGTTCCAGAGCGCCATGACAATCCCCCCAAGAACCGCGATCGCGGCGACCAACAAGAGGGCCTTGCCCACGAACCTAGCTCGGTACTTCACTGTCTGCTCCTTCCAACGTCCAAGAGGCGAATTGCCGATCCATTCAAAGGTCCCACTCCGCGTGAACCGTGTGCAAACGAGCGCGCAGGCTCAAGACCGCATAGCGCTTGCGCGCCAGCAAGGTGTTGACGGCAACGCCGGTGCGCGCCGCGATGTCCTTGAAGCTTTGTCCGTCCAGTTCGTGAGCGACAAAGACCTCGCGCTGCTCGGCCGGCAATTCGTCGAGAGCCTGCTGCATGGTCATTAACACGGCCGATCTCGCATACATCGCCTCCGGTCCCGTATCGATCGGGGGAAGTGCAAGATCCAGCCAATAGTCACTTTCATCGATATCCGAATGGCTTAGCATCTCGGTCGCTGGCAAAGAGCGGTTCTTGCGGAAGCGATCGATGAGGCGGTTGCGGGCGACGCGGAACAGCCATGCAGCAGCCTGTTCGATGGGTTCCGGAAGGCGGTACGCACGCACGAAGTCGAAAAAGACGTCCTGCAGTATGTCTTCCGCCTCGCCCGGGTCCGGCACCCGCCGCCGGATGAACGACCAGAGCTTCGCGCGTTCGCGCAACACCGCTGCGGTGATCTCGCTGTCTCGGTCATTCATGGGCAATGCATGGGCTGCGTCCATACCAAGGAAGACGTTTCACCAGCACGGATATTGTGATGCGCCGGTAATTTTCGATCCCCACCGACACGGGGCCACGCAATGCAGCAAGCCCGGCGCGACCGGTACATCTGCTGCTTCACGACTGGGGCTGCGTCTTGGTTTATGAATCACGGCGGCGCGCCCGGAGCGGGTCGCGCGCATCGTGAGTGTCGATATACGCGACTCCACCGTGGGTGGAACAGCCGCTCCTGAACGCGGGCATCAGTGACCGGTCTTGATCCAGATCAGGACCCCCAGCACCATCAGTGCAAACACACCGATGCGCAGGGTCCGCGAGACGGGGGTCTGCTGCGGTAACTCTCCACGACGAGCGACTTGGAAGATTTCGCCCATCGAGTGATGCAACAGGGGGGAGGGGTTCACCCAAATCGCCAACACTGCCCAAAGACCTGCGACATAGAACACAATCGAATGCTCGAAGCCGTGGCCTTTACTGTACACAGCACCCAACACCCGCCCGATCAACGCCACAGTGCGATCGCGATCGTTTCCTTTCGCTGACTGGTCATTTCAGTACCAGTCATCCATTTCGCAGACATCAAAGTCGTCGTATTCGATCACGTCATCCCAATTGGTGACCGGATCTCCTATCGTGACCGTTCCAGTCGGCGTCAGCGCTTGCTGCCACATGTTTCCCATGTAATCGATCATATCGGCAAAGAACCCCGACTGACACTTTCCAAGCCATCGCCGCGACCGAGCCTTCTATAGGACCGTTCGACCAGATCACGACACGAACCCGATCAAGATCGAGGTCGTGCAGGGAGGATTGACCGACGACAGCAAGTATCTGGACCCCATCACTCACGAACCGACGAGCCTCACTGGTCTTCGGCACCGCAACGGCACGATTTCCATTGCGCGCGACGCGGTAGGCACCGGAACTGCCGGCGCCTTCTTTGTATGCATAGGCGATCAACCGGCGCTGGACTTCGGAGGCAAGCGCAACCCCGACGGCCAGGGCTTCGCCGCATTCGGGCACGTGACCAACGGCATGAGATTGATCCGCGAAATCTGGTCATCGAAGACCCAAGGACCTCCCGGGTCGTCAGAGGGGGAATTGATTGCCTCACCGGCCCAAATATTGGGCGCGCGTCGGGTGTGAATCGCCATCGCTCGAGGCATTTGTTTCATGAATTCTCCGCACGCTCGAGTCATTTCCGGCGGTACGTGCACCATGAGCCAGCGGTGGGCTGGCTTGAACGCGAAGTCCAAGAGTGGCTGGCGCAACGAATCAAAAGCAGCCGCGAAGGCGAGAACTAGCGCTTTGAAGCCGTCCGCGGCCGATATTTCTTCGGCGAGGTCACCGGCAAACTCGACTGGATCAGCGCCTCTCGCTCCTTCCGATTTAAGGGCGACGCGGAAGCCTCCACGAGATCTTCCTCCGCCAGCGTATCGGACGGGATTAGCTGGCTGCCGGCGGCCTTGAAGGGGACTGTTTCGACCGCAGTCACCTTGTTACAGGCGCATGAATTTTGCTCAAGCAGGTGGTTAACTTGCAACCAACCTTCCTGGATGCGGTACCTACACCTGCCGGAATATTCAAATACAGGGGGTGTAGTCATGTGCCAATTGATCAATATGAAGATTTGCAAAACCGCAGTTGCCGCTTGCGTCGGTATGGCTGTTCTCATCGTATCGACCTCGGCCCAAGCACAATATCGCCTCAAACCCTTAGTTTCGAATCAAGTCCACCAAGCCCCGACCATCGATCCACTGCTCGCCAATGCCTGGGGATTAGCGCGCGGCGCTACAGCGCCTTGGTGGATCAGCGATAACGACACCGGTTGGTCCACCCTCTACACGGCAGCCGGAAAACAGGTGTCACTCAGGGTTTCGATTCCCACCGCCGGGAACGGACCGACCTCGCCGAAAGGCCTCAACGGCCCTGGCACACCGACAGGAATCGTTTTCAACGGGTCGTCGACGGACTTCCAGGTTCAAGGCTCGCCATCGGCTTTCATCTTCGCGACGCTGGATGGCACGATCAGCGCATGGGCGCCAGGATTGAACGCCAACCAGGCGACCCTCGCGGTGGATAACTCCGCCAAGAAAGCGATGTACACGGGCTTGGCGATCACCAGCAAGCCCTCGGGGAATTTCCTCTACGCGGCGGACAACACGAACAATGTCATCGATATGTACGACGGCAACTTCAACCTGGTGAAGTCGTTCGGTGATCCGAACATCCCATCGAGCTTCTCAGTGTTCGGCATCCAGGACATCAATGGCCTGGTCTATGTGGCCTATGCTATCCCGAACGTCGGCGCCGGCGGTTTCATCGACCTGTTCACGGAGGACGGTACCTTCGTTAAGACACTGATTCAAGGACCGCCACTCAACCAAGCCTGGGGGATCGCCGCGGCTCCCGGCAACTTTGGACCGCTGAGCAATACGCTGCTGGTTTCAAACAACTCGGTCAATGGCACCATCAACGCGTTTGACCCCATCACAGGAAAATCCGTGGGTACGATCAAGGGCGAGAGGGGAAAGGCGATCGTCCTGAACAACCTCTGGGGAATTGCCTTTGGCGGAGGAAACTCGGTCAACGGAGCAACCAACGAACTTTTCGTCACCGTGGGTCAGGGCATCGGCGCCGACGAATTGGCCGGCACCTTTGCGTCAATCGTCTTCGATCCAACCCACGATCATGATGAGGAGGGCGGCGCGAAATAGAAGTCTCATCAGCGGCCGCTGTCGTCTTATCCTGTTCGCCACGTAATGTGATCTTCGGGCGGTGGCTTGCCACCACCGCCCGGAGTCGTACGTGGACCCCCGCATCGCCTGGGCCCGATAGAACTCCGGGTTTTGAAACGCCGCCAGCCGGATGAGCTGCGCCACCCTCGTTGAGGGAAGCGCTGTACGATCTCGCCGGTTATCCCGCGGGCATCCTCCGAGGAATGCTCATCTATTCAGCTAGAGAAGCAGCTCGGAGAGACACGGATTGTCCGCCAGGGTAAGTTGGATCGTCCAGCGTGGAAGTGGCCGGCGCGGTGATACCGCATGGGAAACGCAGAATAGAAGTGACAGCCGTCACGCCGGTAAGGTCACGACAAAGCAGCTGCGTCCGCCCGCCACGACTTCGCAGCGCGCATCGCCGCCATGACGGCGCGCGATTTGCCGGACCAGCGACAAGCCCAAGCCGGTTCCGGCGGACTTGCCGGCGACCGTCGGGCGATAGAATGGCCGAAAGACGTTTTCGAATTCCGCCGCGGACACGCCGGGGCCCTCGTCCCAGACGGTGACGATCGCGGTGTCGGTGCGGCGCGCAATTCTCACATGGGTGGGCGGCTCTCCATGACGGCGGGCGTTCTCCAGCAAATTGCTCAACAGCCGCCGCAACAACCGCGCATCGCCGCGGACGCTGACGACGGCACCCTCGAGCTGAACGTCATCGTAACGCGCGCATTCCTCCGCGGCGAGCGCGAGGAGGTCCAGTTCTTCGGCGGCCAGGGGCTCGGTCACAGCGTCGAGCCGGCTCGCGAGCAGGATTTCATCGACCAGCCAATCGAGCTCAGCGATGTCCTGTTGCAATCCTTTGCGGCGCTCGTCATTGGCGGAGTCCTTCATCAATTCGATGGCGAGGCGAATCCGGGCCAACGGGGTGCGCAGCTCATGCGAGGCGTTGGCGAGGAGCGTCTTTTGACTCTGCACCAGCTGCTCGATCTGATTGGCGGCGCGGTTGAAGCTTGCTGCGAGCCGTGCCACCTCGTCCTGACCTTCGATGGGGACGCGCGCGGTGAGGTCGCCGGCGCCCAGGGATTCAACCCCGCGCTGCAGGCGCTCGAGACGGCGGCTGATCTGGCGAACGATCGGAAAGGCGCCAATGCCGATGGCGACCGCCAGCAGCAGCAGCACGAGATGGAAGAGGAACCTCGTGTGGCCGTAGCCGATCGGTACGCCTGCCACCAGCCATCGGCCGTCGGCGAGGTGTACGTAGGACGCGGGACCGTAATCCGACGGGAATACTCCCATCATGTGGTGGTGCTTCGCACCGGGCGGGGGCAGCGGGCGCCCGATGGCGGCGGTGCGGTGGCCGTCCGGGTCGAACAAGGTCACGTCCGCGTTCAGGCCCGCGGCGAGCCGGCGCAATGCTTCTTGCTGCTCGGCGTCCGGCGCGGCGGCGGGAGGAAGCACGTTCTGCACGAGCTTTCCCAGGGTGGCGGCTGCCTGCTCATTGGAGCCGCTGGTGAAATGCCACAGGGCTGCGGTCGCGAGCCCGAACAGGAGGAGACTCGCCACCAGAGCGAGATAGAACCTTAGGTAGAGACGAAGCATCAGTCCTGCACTTTGGCGAACACGTAGCCGGCCCCGCGCACGGTGATCACGCGGCGGGGCTTCTTCGGATCGTCTTCGATGGCCGCGCGAATGCGTGACATGTGCACGTCGATGGAACGGTCGAAGGCCTCGGGCTGCTCGCCCTTCACGAGGTCCATGAGGAGCTCACGGGACAACACGCGCCCGGCCTTGCGCGCGAGCGCCAGCAAGAGGTCGAACTGGTAGCCGGTCAGATCGCACGAGTCACCGTCGAGCCGCACCGTACGCGCGGCGGGGTCGATCTCCAGGCGCCCGAAGCGGAGCGTCTCATCGGTGGAGGCCCTGCCGCGGACACCGCGTCTCAGGATCGCGCGCAAGCGCGCGAGAAGCTCGCGCGGCTCGAAGGGCTTCGGCAGGTAGTCGTCCGCGCCGAGTTCGAGTCCGACGATACGGTCGATGGCATCGCCGCGCCCGGTTAGCATGAGTACCGGCGTGTCGGAGGTCGTACGCAGCTGCCGGCACAGATCGAGTCCGTCCATGTCGGGGAGCATCAGGTCGAGCACGACGGCGTCGTACTCGGCCGCGGCGAGCTGCTTCAGCGCCGCGGCCCCTAACGAGGCAACGCTGATCCGAAATCCCGCCTGACCTAGATACTCCGACAGCATCTCGGCCAGGCGGGGATCATCTTCGACCAAAAGAATACGCTCGGCCATTCTGCGAAGGACTCTACGGCCTGGCGGTCGAATTCACCAGCGCGGCTCAGGACTACGGCATGCCGTGGTGCTGTAGATGCTCGATAAGTGCCTTGCGCTGCGACGGTGTGAGAACATCGCCGACATCGCCGAAGAGCTGCACGAGGCGCTTGGAGGCCTGGTCGGCAAGATCAAGATGTTCGGCGCGTGCCGCCTCCAGCGAGGCGCGATCGATGGTGGTTTGTTCGAGGGCCTGTAGCGCGTTGCTGTGCGCAGACTGCAATTGCGCTTGCAGCGGCATCAGGTCGCTTACTGCCTGCTTTACCAGAGGTCCGATCTGAGCCTTCTGCGCGTCGGTCGCATCGACCTCCACGTAGAAGTGCTTGAGCATGTGATCGACGTGCGCCGAGACCTCGGCAGCGCTGTGCGTACCGTCCATCACGCCGTGATGCCAGCCGCCCATGGCTGCGCTCCGCGCCAAACCGCCGACGCCCGCCACCAGGGCGGCGCCCGCAAGGAAGGCGGCGGCGGTGTAGCGGCTGAAGAGACGGCGGCGCGGCGGCGCAGTCGGGCCGGCGGGTGTGGGATTGTTCATGGGTTACTCCTTGTCAGGTGAAGGGATACCCGGTGAAGCATGCCCGGCGTCGATGTGCGGCGGTTGTAGGGCAGGTAAAGTTATATGAAGAGCGGCGTTGCGGCGACGGCTCCCTTTTCGAAGTGGCCGTTGGCGAAGCCAGCCATTCCTTCGGTCTTGACCAGTCCCGGGTTCACGGCATTGACGCGGATGTTGCGGGCCACTCGCCGTCCCGGTCGTCGTCCAACCGCCGAGATTCGACGCCTGCCCTTGCTGAGTGACCCCTTCGCCGTATCAACTAAAGGCGCAAGCAATCCCATACAGCTGATAGGGCAAGAGGACCGCCTCAACTCAATCTGATGGTCTCGGCGATGCCTTGTGCCTAAGACCTGGGCGATAGTTTGGTACCTGGGGAAACGAAGTTTCGTGAAACAATGGCAGGGAGGCCCTTTAACTGAGTGACAATTGGACAATTTCGGCACAATTAAGCGCATTTTGTTGATTCTAGATACCCCAAAAGAATCCCCACGCTATCAACGTTGTCGGGGTTCAATTCCCGAATAGCGACCAAGCTCCCGAATTAAGGTGACGCGGCCGAGGTCACTGGGTCAACTGTCGCCTCCGCTTATTTCATCGCCTTCGAGCTCGACGGCATAATCCATAAACGCCTGCATCCACTCCGTTACCGCACATGGGATTCTCAGATATCCGACACGCGGATTTTCAGGCGTTCGGAGAGGGTTAGCGGGCCTTACTAATGAATTACTTGCAGCGCTTGCCGCGTCACTTTCCAGGCTGATCACGGCACAATCCTGGCACACTAAATCGGAGTCAGTCACAAATTAGGGCACAACATGCTTGGATTACGATTACCTCGGCTCACAGCATCTTAGTATGGGACATCTCAGGCGGATCCAGCGCCGCGATCTCTCTTATCGCGCGCCAGCAGGGACCTCAGCTCCCTTTTGAGTGTCTTGTCCAGGAGCCCCTTCGGAAGCTGGGGGACAAAGCGAATCTCCCGCGGTTGTTTGAATTTGGCAAGCGCCTCTGCGCAAAGGGCCAGAATCCGACTTTCGAGCTCGGGCGAAGGTTCTTTCGCGACGACGAAGGCGACGGGTATTTCCTCCAACATATCGTCCGGTTTGCCTACGACAGCGCACTCGACCACGCCGGGAACGCGGTTGATGACGGACTCAACCTCCAAGGCGGCGACGTTCTCTTCGCCCACTCGCAACATGTCCTTGGCGCGGCTTACGAAATGGATATTCCCATCAGAGCCGAGCTTGACCTCATCCCCAGTGTTGAACCATCCGTTCGCATCGAAGGCAGCATCAGTCGCTTGCGCGTTGTTGAGGTATTCCAGGAACAACGATAGTCCCGGAATACCGCGGATCCAAAGTCGACCCACCTCGCCGGGTGCCACATCCGCGCCACTCTCGTGTCTCACGGCGACCTCGTACTCATGCGCCGGATGGCCGATCGCTCCGGCCGGAGTGTCGAAGCCGATGAACGAGTGGATGTTCTGCGTAATCGTCTCGGTCATCCCATACCAACTGATGGAGGGGATGCGCCAACGCTCCTGCACGCCCGGATTCTGGCTAAGGAGAGCCCACAACCGAAAATGGTGATGCGGTGGATCGGGCAGGCTCTGCAGAGCACGGATGGTGAAAAGCACCATGTTGGCCCAGGTACAACGATGTCGGGCCGTGATTTCCCAGAAGCGACTGGAGGAGAATTTCGGCATGAGGACGGCAGTCCCACCTGACCATAGGGTCGGCAGCACGGTGTACGCCAATGCATTCGCGTGAAACAACGGGAAGAACACGGGCACGCTGTCGATCTCGAGCAGTTGCGCGTGGTTGCTGGTCACCTTTGCTGCCCATAACGCATTGCCATGCGTCCACACAACTCCTTTCGGGCGGGATGTGGTGCCCGAGGTGTACTGGACATGATTCGGCCGCCGTGGGTCGCGGTCCAGATGCGGAAGCGGCATGGCCTTCGCACAGAGCTCTTGGAACGGAATGACACCCGGGGGGAATGGCACCGCGGAGGGAGCCCCGCTATCGGTCGAGCAACACCCTATCCAGCTCAGGCTTCGCGAGGCGCCAAGCACTATCGGAAGGTACTTCGGCTGCGTCAGGATCACCCTCGCATTGCTATCGGAAAGGAAAAACTCGAGTTCCTCCTGTGAGCTGCCAGTGTTGGTGGTGACTGCAATCGCGCCAATGCGTGCACACGCGAACCAGGCAAGCAGGAATTCTGGACAATTGTCCAGATGCAGGTTCACGAAATGCCCGCTGCGGACTCCCCACCAGGATGGCCGCGGGTATTTTCGCCTGCAGCAGCGCGGCATGCGCGAGGAGGGTTTCCCAGTCGGGGATTTCCGTTTTCTTGGTCACTCGGCAGCAGCGTGGTGCGGTTTGCCTGGGAGCTTGCGCAATAGTGCGGCAAAGGCTCGCGCTTTCGGGTCACGCTTACCGAGCGCTTGAGCCACGTCAGTCACTCGGCGGGCGATGCGACCGGTCTTATCGGCGTTCATCGCTTGAAGGAGTTTGCGCCAGGTACCAATAGTCCCCCGGGTGATGATGTCATCGATAGCTGCCTTGGTGAGCTCGCGGCCGGCTACCTCTGAGAGATGCCGATGCGCCATCAAGGGTCGCTTGAGTTCCAGTGGCCGGGCCTCGAGCACGAGATCCACGGCGGCACAGAGCCGAGCTACTCGTTCAAGCCCGAGTTCGGGTAGTTTGCCGGCCTCGAGGGCCGCCAAGGTTGAGCGGCCGACCGCAGCTTGAGCTGCTAGTTGAGTAAGCGTCAGGCCTTTGGCACGCCGCCGCTCAGCGATGAGATGGCCAATGGTTTGTAGATTCATTGGTCCAGTATATTGGATCATTACCGTATAAGTCTAGTATATTGGACTACGACGCGCCCGTGCTGCGGGGGCAAACGGAAGGGAACTAACGTTCGCACTCCCGGCAGGATGAGCGTTTACTTACACGGTTGGCGTTTGGCGTTTCGGGTTGCTCACTGATCAGCGGGACATCAACTTTAGGCGCCGCACAGCCACTTTTGGATCTGACATTCGAAGGAAATCAAAAACGATCCGGCCATGATAATAACCGCCAATTATCGTGGGCAACGCAAATTCCGGCGCCTCTAAGCCCCTGTTGCGCTGAGTCCCCGATTGATATAACCTATGAGCAGTTATATAGTGGATGAGAGATCGCCAGGTGAATTTCAACATCTATCTCGATACCAAGATCGGGGCAGCGCTCAAGCGCTTGGCGAAGCGCCGAAAATTAACCCGTAACGCCCTCATCCGCAAGGCGGTGGAGGAACTGCTTGAGAAGGAAACCCACTCTCAAAGATGGTCCGAAGCGGTGTTGCAGTGGCAGGGCGATCCAAAATTTGCGCCCTTCGAGTCGCATCGCGCGGGGCTCACTGAGCCCACACAGGACCCGTTCGGGTGAGGTATTTGCTCGATACCACTGTGCTGAGTGATTTTGTCCGCGGTGTTCCAGCCGTTCTCACTCGCCTGAAGGCCACAAACAAAGACGATGCGGCGATCTGTACAGTCACAGCGATGGAAATTGAGTACGGGTTGATGCTCAATCCCGCTCGGGCGCACAAGATCGAGCCGGTGATTCGTTCCTTGCTACAGGACCTACACGTATTTTCTTATGAGCCGGAAGACGCGACCGCCACGGCCGCCGTTCGTGCCGCGCTTGCTAAACGCGGCACGCCCATCGGCCCCTACGATGCCATGATCGCCGGAACCGCGCTTCGTCGCGGCCTCGTCATGGTCACCTCCAACGGTGGGGAATTCGCGCGGATTGATGGGTTAATCCTCGAAGATTGGCGAGCAAGCGAGAATGACTGAGTAAGGCGATTTTTCACTCGCGCCTACCTTTTCTTACCGGCTTCTGCGCGCCCAGAATCGGAACCCCGTTTGTGGGTTTTCCTACTTAATGTCCGCAAGCGTTCAGGCGTTAAGTGATCAATTGCGCTGCCCGCGCGTCACATTTCCCGAGAACCACAGCGCAACCTGTCTCTCGAATCAGGCGGACTCTTGAAATCTCCCGGACATCTCGTGGACATCTGAACTTAGCTTAGGCATGCAGCACGACAAGTAAATTGGAGTGACGCGGCACCATCGATTTCTGCTTCCGCATTAAGCGATCGTTTTCGCCTCTAGAAACGCCTCCATGCCGAAGACGCCGAATTCTCTTCCGACGCCCGACTGTTTGCGTCCTCCAAAGGGCGCTACTAACTCAGGTCGGATGCCATTCACGAGTACGGTCCCAGCCTCGAGCCGAGCTGCGACGAGGCGCGCACGCTCAGCATTCGAGGAGAACACATAAGCCTGCAGCCCATAGATCGAGTCATTCGCGAGCCGAATGGCCTCTTCGAGATCGTCATAGATAAGAATGGATAGAACCGGCCCGAAAATTTCCTCGCGAGCGATGGCCATTGTGCTGTTGACGTTGGCAAAGACTGTGGGCTTTACGAAGTAGCCCTTCTTAAGACCTTGCGGTTGGCCCTCTCCGCCTGCTATTACCGTAGCCCCTTCCTCAATGCCACGTCGGATGAATCCTTGCACCCGCTCATGCTGAGTACGGTTGAACAAAGGTCCGATGTCAGTCGCCGGATCTTTAGGATCGCCAACGCGAAGTTTGGCCACGGTTGCCGTTACCAGTGCTGCGGCCTCCTCCCAGCGCGAGCGCGGAACGAACAGGCGCGTCCCCGCGACGCAGGCTTGTCCGTTGTTCATGAATGCGGCCTGCAAGGCCAAGGGTATTGCCTGTGACAGATCCGCATCGTCAAGCACCAACGAGGCGGACTTGCCGCTCAACGCGAGACTCACCCGTTTCATGGTGTCGAGTCCGGCGCGCGCGATGAGCTTGCCCGTGGCCGTGGAGCCGGTGAATGAGATTTTGGCTACATCAGGGCTGATGCTCAGTTCATCGCCGACATCCGCGCCGCGCCCCAAGAGGATATTGAATACACCCGGCGGCAGAGCTGCCTCATGCAGGGCTTCTGCGACCACCTGGGTTTCAAGCGGGCTCAGCTCGCTCGGTTTGATGATGGAGGCGCACCCGGCCGCGATTGCAGAGGCCAATTTGCTGCAAATGGTCCCCGCGGTGCTGTTCCAGGGTGCGATCAGCGCCGCAACTCCCACAGGCTCCATGATGACCGTCGCACCGCCGATCTGGCGCGTAAGATCATAGGACTCAAGAACCTTTGCGGCGATCGCAAAGCTCTGCGACGCGTATTGACTGATCCACCGCGCGCGAGACAGCGGCGCGCCATATTCTTCGACTGTCGCA
>Ga0187847_10000507_pt1 | contig 42727 bp, 26 predicted proteins | sample June2016WEW_4_10_FD_132458 | JGI IMG/M metagenome (GOLD analysis project Ga0187847, IMG submission 132458) | Peatland microbial communities from SPRUCE experiment site at the Marcell Experimental Forest, Minnesota, USA - June2016WEW_4_10 | ecosystem: Environmental > Terrestrial > Soil >...
ACTGTGTTGCGAAGTTTGTTCATTGCGTTCTCCTTTTCGATTGTTGAGTCACGATCACCCAGGTTGTTTCTTGCTAACGCTACTCGGGTAAGTCCACTTGACGATCAATATGGAAATTGCTAGTCACGGTGGGCGCCCTGTGTCCGACTCGCCCTCCGGGCAAATTGCTTACTGGAAGAGCCTGGGTGCGAAGTCTTTCAGGTCGCGGCGCCACGTTTGCCACTCATGCGAGGTTCCTGGCGACTCATAGAAGACGTGCTTGACGTTGGCCTCTGTGAAAGCGTCGTGCAGTTTGACGATGCCGGCGTGCATCTGAACCGGTTCTTCGGTTCCCACGCCGATCCAGAGCAGGTGAACCTTGGTAGCAAAGGCCGCAGGATCAGCGAGAGCGCCATTGAAGGCGGTCTTAAGATCGGGCTTCTCTGCACTGCGCATCATCATCATTCCGCCGGCGCCGCTGAAGCCGCCAATGTAGGAGAACAGGTCGAGGTGATCGAATGTGACCTGGAAGGTCTGCATGCCGCCCATGGAGAGTCCGGCCATGGCGCGATGCTCACGATCGGCAACGGTCCGGAAGTTTGAGTCAATGAACGGAATCAGGGCCTGGGTCAGATCGTCTTCAAAGGTTAGCGACATTTCCTGCATGGCCTTCATCATCTCGGGTGACCCGAAGGGCTTTCCTGTCAGGTCCGGGTCAACATGACCGGCGCGCCGCGCATAGCCGTAGGCCATCACAATGATCATGGGCTTCGAGATTCCGCCGGCGATCAGGTTGTCAAGGATGAAGTTGGCATGGCCTTGCTTGATCCAGCCCGTTTCATCTTCGCCGCCACCGTGCTGAAGATAAAGAGCTGGGTAGCGCATTTTGGTCTGCGTGTCGTATCCAGGCGGCAGATAGATGAGGGCATGCCTCCAGTTCCCGGTAATCTTGGAGAAATACCAGATCTCCCTCACGGCGCCGTGAGGAACATCCTGCGGAAGATAGTAGGTGGCCCCTGGTTCGGGGATCTCGATGCCGCTTGCGTCCCTGCCGCCGCCATAGAAAGCGTGGCTTCCCGCATCGTTCACGTCCACTCCGTCGATGACAAAGTTGTAATAGTGGAATCCGGGAACAAGGGGTGGAGTGGTGGCCGTCCAGAATCCGTCGGAGCCCTTCACCATGTCCAGCTTCGGATTACTCCAGAAGTTGAGTCTCACAGCGGTGGCGTTCGGGGCTTTGATGCGGAACTCGGCTTGGCCCTTGGCATCTACACGGGGGTATTCCGCGCCCCACACATTGGTGGAAGCAGGCAGGAACTCACCGGGAGTTTGTGAACTGCAGTAGCTCGAAAGCAAGAAAAGTGCAATTGCAAGTCTCTTCATTCAATTCTCTCCATCTCGCACCCCGACCGCGGAACGCTTGCCGCGAAGATCGGCCTGTTAGTCTGGCCCAACCATGACCGGGTGCGCAGCCAGGAATCGTTTTCTGTATCACGCGACTTATGCGGCCAATCGTCGCCTGTTTTCCCGGACAGCGGCATAGTACGCGATTGAGGCAGTCGAAGGATAGTCCATTTTTTCCTCAAGTACATCGATTTATCGCTTGCTCACTGCACCAACGCTTCTGTATAGTCCGGATTCCAGAGAACGTTTACGCTAATTGTCCGTTATTGGGACCGTCGCTCGGAGCGGAGAAGGTCGCTGGCGGCCAACGCGCGGCGCTCTCCCACGGAGGTCGTCGTGAAGTTTGGCGCTGGTACACGGTTCGTCGTTCGAGTCAGTCTGCTTTTTCTGGTCTCGTCTGTGCCTCTTTTGGCGGCAGAAACAGCTCATTTGTCCATCGATGCTTCCAAGACCGGAGCGAAGATCGACCGCAACCTTTTCGGCCAGTTCGCCGAGAATCTGGGACATGGGCTGTACGAGGGCATCTGGGTTGGTCCGGATTCGCCGATCCCAAATACCCGAGGCATCCGAAATGACGTCGTTTCCGCTCTCAGGGAACTGAAAGTGCCGAATGTCCGCTGGCCGGGAGGATGCTTCGCCGACCAGTATCACTGGCGCAAGGGGATCGGGCCGCGCGACCAGCGGCCCGCTACCGTGAACTCGGCATGGGGTGACGTGATCGATACGAATGCCTTCGGCACCGATGAGTTCATGGATTTCATACAGCAGATCGGCAGTACACCTTATGTGTCCATCAATCTCGGGTCCGGTACGCCGCAAGAGGCCGCCGAGTGGCTTGAGTATATGACCGCCGCAGCGCCCACAGCACTTGCCAAGGAGCGTGCGGCAAATGGTCATCCCGAACCCTACAAAGTGGGATTCCTGGGCATCGGTAACGAAAGCTGGGACTGCGGCGGCGCGATGACTCCCGGCTACTATGTGAGCCTGATGAAGGTGTACAGCCGTTTTGTGCTCAACATGAATCCTGCGCAGCGGGGCAAGGACCAGATGCTGAAGATTGCCGTGGGTCCTGGCACGCCGGACACCGAGTGGACTGACGCCGTGATGAAAGCCTGGAAGAAGCACACGTGGGCCTGGGACATCAATGGTGTCTCGCTGCACTGGTATACCGTTCCCAACGGCTGGCCACCATCAACGCCCTCCGAGAATTTCGGACTGGACGACTATGCGAAGAGTCTTAAATCGACACTTTTTATGGACGAGTTCCTGCGAAAGCAGGAGGCTGTAGTGGACAAATATGACCCAGAGAAGAAAGTGACTTTGAGCGTGGATGAGTGGGGTGCCTGGCACGCTCCGCTGCCCGGCTCAAATCCCGCATTTCTGGTTCAGCAGAACAGCGTTCGAGATGCCATTCTCGCCTCGCTCAATCTGAACATCTTCGCCCGTCACGCCGACCGTGTCCGCATGGCTAACATTGCTCAGATGATTAATGTGCTTCAGGCGATGATCCTTACGGACAAGGAAAAGATGGTTCTCACGCCAACCTACTACGTCTTCAAGATGTATGTCCCATTTCAGGACGCTACCTTCATTCCAGTTGCCTTTGATGCGGGTTCCTACATACACGGTGGCGTATCCTTGCCGCGCGTCGACGCCATAGCCGCGAAAGCATCGGACGGAAGGCTATTGATTGAAATCACCAACATCGACGCGGAAACCCCCGTCGCCATTGATGCAGATGTGACCGGCTTCAAGGCAAAGTCAGCCAGGGCAGAAACATTAACTGCCCCCACAGTCGACGGTATCAATACATTCGAATCCCCGGATACAGTTAGGCCGAAGCAGACAGCAGTGAAGCTACAGGAAGGCAAGATCTCGCTGACTGTTGAACCAAGATCAGTCACAGTTGTTTCGATCGAACAGTAGCCACGAGCCGGAGAATATGCTGTCATGCACTCGTTCAAAAAGATCGTAGCCCCAAAGACACTCTCATTGACTCTCGGATTTCTCTTTGTTTCTTTGTCAACCTCGCCGGGTCCCGTACTGTCACAGGCACCCACGGTCAATGCCACTATCGACACGACCAAGACTGGCGCGCCCATCTCGAAGTACATCTATGGTCAGTTCCTCGAGCACGGCGGTGATATCGTAAACACCGGCGTGTGGTCTGAGATGCTCGTGGATCGGAAGTTCTATTACCCGGTGGCCGCTAACGCGCCCACGCCACCGCCGGTGATGGGCAATGCGGGTGGGAATCCGCGCTTCAATCGCATTCCTACGCGTTGGTGGGCTCCCAGAGGGGGCGACGGGGTCGTCATCATGGACACCAACGCGGCTTATACCGGGGACCATACACCGTTGGTCAAGCTCGATGCAAAAGAGCCGCACGGTATCAGCCAATCGGGTATCGCAGTTCGCAAAGGCAAGTCCTATTCGGGGCGCATCGTGCTGGCCGGCTCCCCAGGCGCGGTGGTCAAAGTGACGCTCAGCTGGGGTAAGGAAGCCGCCGATCGTCAGACCGTTACCCTGCATACGCTTGGCGCGGCTTACCGGAGGTTCCCGCTTCGCTACACTGCCGCAGCCGACACCGATGACGCAACTCTCGAAATAACTGGTACCGGAACTGGCTCCTTTCATGTTGGTACGATCTCACTGATGCCGGCCGACAACATGGAAGGTTTTCGCCCGGAGGTCATTGCCGCGTTGAAGCAATTGCGCTTTGGCGTTCTCCGTTTTCCGGGCGGCAATTTCGTCTCCTCTTATGAGTGGCGCTACGGTGTGGGCGATATCGACAAGCGCCCGCCGATCTTCGATCCCGTGTGGCACGCGGTGCAGCCGAACGACGTTGGCACTGATGAGTTCCTCACACTATGCCGGTTGCTCGGTGTCGATCCTTACATCACTGTCAATGCGGGCTTTGGAGATGCATGGTCTGCGCGCGAACTGGTCGAATACACCAACGGAGCCGCCAGCACGCCCATGGGCAAATGGCGCGCCGCAAACGGACATCCACAGCCCTACAATGTGAAGCTATGGGGTGTCGGCAACGAGCCATGGGGTGACTACCAGATGGGCTCCATGTCGCTTCCGCAATTTGAGTTGAAGCACAATCTCTTCGCAAGGGAAATGAAGAAAGTCGATCCGTCCATCAAGCTCATCGCTGGCGGCGCCATGCCAGATGTGATGGAGGGTGCGGACCAAGCCAGACGCATCAACGGCCAGTATGTTCCCGACTATCTTTCGGCAGCCGACTGGACCGGTCAAATGCTGCTCAATTGTCTCGACAACATCGACATGGTGAGCGAGCATTACTACGCGTCCGGCACGCAACATACCGACATGAAGCTGCAGAAGAAGGTACCTATCGATCCTCCTCTGTCGTTCATAGAGTGGCAACGCGCGCCGGCAGTCCAGGTCCGCGCTAAATATGAGCACTACGAGGAATATCTGAAGCGCATTCCTGCGCTCCGCGCGAAGCCTGTTCCCATCGCCATAGATGAGTGGGCCTACTTTGGCGGGGTGCCGAACTCTTATAAAACCGTGCCCGCGTACGCATGGGCCTTTCACGAGATGTTTCGCCACTCCGATGTTTTTCAGTTGGGAGCTCTCACCTTCGCGACGGCAACGATGAGTTCCAACCGCACCGAATCCATATTGAACCCCACTGGAATGCTCTTCAAGATGTACCGAGATCACTTTGGCACTGTCCCCGTAGAGGTGACGGGAGACTCGCCGCAGCCGAAGCCGACGTTTCCCGCGGGGGGCGATCAACCTGCGGTGAATCCCGGGAGCGACACTTATCCGCTGGATCTGAGCGCCGCGCTGAGTGAAGATCGCAAGACCCTCGCCATGGCAGTGCTCAATCCATCCGACTCCGAACAAAGCATCAGGATCGTGATCAGCGGAGCGAAGCTCGCGGGCGCGGGAAAACTTTATCGCATGGCTCCGGACTCCATCAACGCAACGGTGCAAGTGGACAAGAAGCCTGAAGTTCAGGTGGAAGAACAGACGCTGGGCGCGTTACCCGATACCATTACCGTGCGCCCGTTTAGTGTCAACATCTATTCATATCCTGTGCAATAACCGAATTGTCGAAAGGGTCCAGATGAAACTAGACAAGCTCTTCATTCCCTGCGCAATTGCCTTGTTTATGGCGCCGGGAGTAGTACTCACAGCTCAGGTGCAGACGATTGTGCCCGATCCGGTTCCGGGCGCGAGGCCGGTTGCGGTGGAGCGCATCAAGATTCATGGCGACGCGCTCGAAGGCAACCTGGAAGGTGATGCTGTTGACCGCGATGCGATTGTGTTCCTGCCGGCTAGTTACGAGAAGGACAAGAAGAGGCGCTACCCGGTTGTCTACGCGCTGCATGGCTACTCTATTGGCGCCGAGCAGTGGTCGCACGAGATTCATGTGCCGCAGACGATCGAGGGCGCATTCGCAAAAGGGTCGCAGGAGATGATCGTCGTGCTGCCAGATTCCAAGACGATCTACAACGGATCGATGTATTCGAGTTCCGTGACAACGGGCGACTTCGAACGGTACATTTCGCACGATGTGGTTGCATACATGGATGCACACTACCGCACCATTCCGGAGCGCACCAGCCGTGGCCTGGTAGGTCACTCGATGGGCGGCTACGGAGCTTCGCGGATCGGGATGAAGCACTCCGATGTCTTCGGAGCGTTGTACATTATGAGCCCCTGCTGTATGTCGCCGATGGGCGCCGGCGGGCCCGGTCCCTCGGACCGTATGAAAGAAATGGCAATTGCCAACGAGAAGAAGGTTGACGCCGCTAAGTCTCCTTCCGAACTGGCTGCGGCATCGCCCGGATTCGGAGCTGCGCAGTTCGCGACTGCTGCGGCATGGGCTCCCGATCCGAAAAACCCACCGCTTTATTTCGATCTTCCCACAAAAGACGGTGTTCCGGTACCGGAGGTCCAGGCAAAGTACACGGCGAATGCGCCCCTGGTCTTCGTCCACCAGTACATCGGAAATCTGAAGCAGTATCGCGCGATCGCGATGGACGTAGGCGATCAGGACGGCTTGCGCATTGATGCCGGCAAGCTGCATGATGTCTTCGACGCGTACGGAATTGCGAACAGCTTCGAGATCTATCCCGGCACGCACACCAGCGCCGTCGCAGATCGCTTTCAGAATCACGTGATGCCGTTCTTCAGCAAGAATCTCTGCTTCAAGTCAGATTGCCAATAGCAAAATGGGTAGGAGCATCGCCATGATGGATAGATCTCGTCGCACCTTTCTCAAGACGTCTGCGGGCGCTGCCAGCCTCTGCCTGTTTGGCTCTTCGGTCGCCGCTCGGGCTTTGTCTGCCGAGAATTCCGAACACCCCACGGGTAAGCTCGAGCCGTTCCCACTTGCCTCGGTTCGCCTGTCGCCCGGCATATTCCGCGAGCAGGAGGAGATCAACGCACGTTACCTCGACTCGCTCCCGGTTGACCGGCTCCTGCACACATTCCGCATCACCGCCGGCATATCTTCAGAGGCCGCGCCGTACAGAGGTTGGGAAGATCCGACCTGCGAGCTGCGCGGCCATTTCGCCGGCGGGCACTTTCTTTCAGCCTCAGCGCTGGCTTACGCGGGTTCTGCAAATACCGAATTGAAAAATCGCGGGGATCAACTTGTCGCCGGCCTCGCGGCATGCCAGCAGAAGATCGGAACCGGTTATCTGAGCGCATATCCAAGCGAGCTTTTCGAACACCTGGCGCAAGGCAAGCCAGTTTGGGCACCCTTCTACACGTATCACAAGATTATGGCGGGCCTGCTCGACATGTATCTCCTGGCCGGCAATGCAGACGCGCTCAAGGTGGCCGAGGGAATGGGGCAATGGGCGCAGGAATTCATGGGCATCTTCAGCATTGACCAACGCCTCCGCATGTTGCGCACCGAATATGGTGGCATGAACGAAGTGTTGGTGAATCTGGCCGCAGTCACGAAAAAGGACCGCTACATCGACGCTGCCCGCCTTTTCGAGCAGCCTGGCTTTCTTGATCCTCTCGCCTCGCGTCGCGATGAACTTCAGGGTCTGCACGCAAACACGCACGTTCCCAAGATCATTGGCGCGGCTCGTATGTACGAGGTCACGGGCGACCGCCGCTATCGCGCGATTGCCGAATACTTCCTCACTGAAGTTCTCGCTGCCCGCAACTACTCAATCGGCAACACGAGTCTTGACGAACACTGGACCACTGCCGCGGACCAGCTCAATGGCACCTTGGGATGGACGAATGCGGAGTGCTGCGTGGCTTACAACCTGATGAAACTCCAGCGATACGTCTTCAGTTGGACCGCCGAAGCGCGCTGGATGGATGCGTACGAGCGCGCCCTTTTCAACTGCCGGCTCGGTACGCAAGACGCGCAGGGCCTCAAGCAGTATTTCTTCCCACTCGCTGCTGGCTACTGGCGCGCATACAATTCTCCCGAGGAATCGTTCTGGTGCTGCACCGGCACCGGGGCCGAAGAATTTGCCAAGTTTGGTGACTCGATCTATTTCCGCCGCGGTGGCGACCTTTACGTCAATCAATTCGTCGCCTCCACGCTCGATTGGAAAGAAGAAGGACTCGTCGTCGAGCAGGCCACTCAGTTCCCACGGGAGCAAGGCACGACGCTCAAAATAAAATCCACGCGTCCCGCCGCACGCACTATCCACCTGCGCATTCCCCATTGGACGACCGAAGATGCGCACGTGAAGATTAACGGGCGACCAACCGAAGTGATGGCCGATCCTGGATCGTACCTGGCTATTCGAAGGACATGGCAGGACGGGGACACAATTGCTATCAGCTTGCCAATGGAGCTTCGTCAGGAGCCGCTGCCAGGCGATGACTCTATCACTGCCGCCTTCTACGGGCCGCTCGTACTCGCGGCCGATCTTGGCGCAGCTCCAACCGACGAATCATTCCGCATTATCCACAGCGGAAACACTGTGCCTAAGAACCTGCCTGCCGCAGACCCATTGCCGAAAGTCGCCGCAGAGCCAGAAGGCAAAACAGAACAGTGGATTGCAGTCGACTCGAAAGAGAATCTGCGCTTCACCTCAGCGGGGGAGAGCGGAAAGCACCCAGTGATGCCTGTGTATGAAATTGACGATCAGCGATACTCCGTGTACTGGCAATTGCAGAGCCCGAAGAAGCAGAGCCAGGGTTAGCGCTTGCCTGGAAGGGTGAAGACTCACATTCACCCAGGCCAATGCTGAAATTGGTGGACTTCATTGAGAAGGAAAGCCGCTATGAAGAAATCGAACCTGTTCCTGCTCGCGATGATCCCGATGTGCATTGCTGCTGTCGCGCGAGCAGAGTCGGCGGGGTCCTGCGCAGACCTCGTCAATCTGAAGATTGACGGCGTTGAGGTTTTGAAAGGAGCACCTGTTCCAGCAGGAACCTCAATCTTGCCTCCTTATCCCGGCGCTCCGAGCATTGGTCCGTTGCCTGCTCATTGTCGCGTAGACGGTGTTATGCATCGTCGCAAGGGTGCAGATGGCGAGGAGTTTGGGATCGGGTTCGCGGTTACGCTGCCGGAAAAGGATGCCTGGAACGGCGACTTCATGATGCAGGGCGGAGGCGGCGGTAATGGCACGGTCGCCTATCCAGTTGGCGCTTCGTATTCCGGCGAGAAGCCGGCACTCGTGCAAGGATTCGCGGTGGCGAGCACGGACACCGGACACAAGGCCAAAAGTGGCGGGTTTGATTTCTCATTCATGCGCGATCAACAGGCTTCCCTGGATTTTGCCTTCCAGGGCAACGCCGAAGTCGCGGGAGTGGCAAAGCAGATCATCGCGCATTATTATGCGAAGCCAGCGTCGTACTCCTATTTCGTTGGCTGCTCGACCGGCGGGCGCGAAGGGATGATTCTTTCGCAGCGCTATCCCACGGTATTCAATGGGATCGTCTCTGGTGATCCAGCAATGCGCACCGGACTATCAAACATCGCAATAAGCAAGTGGATACCGGTGGCCTACAACCAAGCAGCGCCTAAAGATGAGACGGGCAAGCCGCAGATTGAGAAATTCCTCTCCACAAGCGAACGAAAGCTGTTCATGGATTCGCTGATGAATACCTGCGATGCACGAGATGGCGTTGCGGATGGGATGATCTTTGATCCGATGGGATGCGACTTCGATCCCGCTGTCCTGGCGTGCAAAGCCGGCCAGAACGGGGGGTGCATTGCACCGGAAAAAGTTGGAGCTATCAAGAAGGCGTTTGCGGGACCGAAGAACAAATACGGAACCCAAGTCTATCCAGGCTTCTTATATGATGCGGGCATTGCTGCCACAGGCTTTGTGCCGGGGTTGCTGGCAATGGGTAAGAACGGACTCTTTGGGCCATATCCAACGGCAACGGAGATCGACGTCGACAAGGAGGCGCTACATGCAAGCGATCCGCTTGTGGAGCCCGCGTCAACAAATTTATCGACCTTCTCGGGTAGTGGCGGCAAGCTTATCTTCTTTCATGGCGACAGTGATCCGTGGTTCTCGCCGCTCGACACGCTCGGTTACTACCAATCATTGGGTCCGGCAAACGGGGGAGCCGACAAGGTGGCGGAATGGAGCCGGCTTTTCCTGGTACCGGGAATGGCCCACTGCGGTGGCGGCCCAGCGCTCGACCATTTCAACATGTTGGGTGCCGTCGTGAACTGGGTGGAGAAGGGAACCGCGCCTGATGAAGTGATCGCGACAGGACAGGCGTTCCCTGGACGCAGCCGTCCGCTTTGCGCCTATCCTAAACACGCCCAGTACAAAGGGAGCGGAGATAGCGAAGATGAGCGGAACTTCAACTGCAAGTGAGGGCGAAAACCATAGCAATTCCCGCTTCGTTAAGAGAGCCTTCTTTAAGAAAGCAAAGGTCTAGGCTCATTTCGATTCTAGGGCGGTTCTCATTCTTAACCTGATTTTCGTATTCTGCAGACGCAGAAATCTCACTTCATGCTGGTCCGGCGCCGCATCGTCGAGATAATTTCAATCGGGCTTACCGGGCGCCGGGCCAATCTATCTCCAATGACCGACGCTGCCGTCGTCTGTCGCTGTCTTGCAGCTGTGGCACACATGGCACAGCGAATGCCAGTTAGAGCCGTCCCAGAAGCGCTCGTCGTTTGGCTTGCACGGGTCAAAGATGGCCGACGTCTGTCGCCAGCGTGACAATGCCTTCATGCCGATTACTTGGATTGACGCACAGAGAATGCTTGACGAGGTACGCTCGACGTACTGCTTGCCATCTGCGACCGTACCGTTGCCAGAGCGCTGGTTGGGCCGATGACGACCGTATTGGTCTGTACTTCTGCAACCGGGAAGCGCAATCAACTGCGATTTGGCCTTTTGTAACGCGGGTACTGGCGTGGCGTTGCTGCCGTGAAACACAATTCGGACGCCTTGGGGCATTGCTCGCGCTCAAGTTCGAACGCTGAGGGCCGGGCGAAGAATTCAGAAAAACCTCCACAATGATCGACGGCTGATCGACAACGCCAGACAAACCTTTGACCGCCGTCTTCGTTTCATTCGGCCTAAACAGATCGAATGTCACCTGAAGAGCGCCCAATGCCGGACCCGGATCCGGCCGCCGGTGAGGGACTACCTGAGGAGCCAATACATGTTTAGAATCAATAGATTAGATGGAACGTAAACGCAGATACCATCATAAATGCTATCAAATGTGTTCCGTGACTCACCCTCTCACCCAGGAGCGAACTCTCCCGGTTGCGAAGTGAATTTCTCTGCTTCCTGGTCCTGATCATCCCAATCAGGATTCTCAGCTCGAGTGCCTACGGGTCACACTTCGAGCAGCCAGAATTCGATCCTGTCTGAAACGTTGCAGTCCATATATTAGCCACTAAGATGTAAAATGAGTTTGAGGGGTCAATATATTGACTATTTATCTCAAGACGGTGCGAGAGGTCCAGACCGGAATTGCCGAGCGGTTCAGGGACCGGCGTCTCGCCATGAACCTCACGCAGATAGAACTTGCGGCGCGCTCCGGCGTGACCTTGAGTTCACTCAAGCGATTTGAGCGCGAAGGATTGATCGCGTTGGATTCGCTTCTGGATCTTGCCTTGGTGCTGAATTGCCTCGACGATTTTGACAAGCTGGCTGTGGAAAATCAGCCAATCTCCGCAGCTCAATCGCTGGACGCTTTGCTAGCCAAGCCGAACTTGCGAAGCAGAGCGACGGGTAGAATGGGACGCGCCCATGGCATATAGCCCCACAGAGTTGATTACACTCTATTTGGACGCGCGAAATCAGCGCCGCAAGGTGGGGCGTCTCGCGTTCAAGGACAGGCAGGTGCTTTTCGAGTACGACGCCTCGTTCATCGCTTCAGGCACCGAGATATCGCCGATCAAACTTCCGCTCCGACCTGGCGTGGCCGTTGCCGATACCATGATCTTCGACGGCCTGTTCGGCGTATTCAACGATAGCCTGCCTGACGGATGGGGCCGGCTTTTACTTGACCGCATGGTGGAAAAGCATGGTATTAGTCGCGGCCAATTGAACCCGCTCGACAGGCTGGCCTATGTCGGACGGCACGGCATGGGCGCCCTCAGTTACGAGCCAGAACTGGGACCAAACAATACCGACAATGCTCCGCTGGCGCTCGACAAACTCGCCGAGGAATCTGCGGCGGTGCTGGCTGGGGCAAATGAAGAGGTGTTCGAAGAGTTGCTGCGGCTCAATGGCTCTTCTTCAGGCGCTCGTCCTAAGATCGTGGCGCAGGTGAGCGCCGACAAGAAAGAGATCATTCACGGCAAGCAGGAGTTGCAACCTGGCTTCGCTCACTGGATGATCAAGTTCCCCTCTTCGCAAGACGCGCGGGATGTGGGCGCTATCGAATACGCTTACAGCTTGATGGCAATGGATGCAGGGATCGAGATGTCTGAAACCCACCTTTTCTGCACGAAAAGGAATAAATACTTTGGGACGAAGCGCTTCGATCGAGAAGGCGACGCCCGCATCCATATGCATAGCCTTGGTGGCCTGATACATGCCGATCATCGCAGTCCAAGCGTCGACTACGAGATGGTTCTCCGCGTGACCCGGGCGTTGACCAGGAATATCAATGATGCCGAAAAAGCCTATGCGCTGGCCTGCTTCAACGTCCTTGCCCATAATCGAGACGATCACGTGAAGAACTTCTCGTTCCTTCTCAACGACAAAAACGAGTGGACCCTGTCGCCCGCCTATGACTTGGTCTTTTCTTATGGCCCGGGCGGCGAGCAAAGCATGTTGGTCATGGGCGAGGGAAAGAATCCCGGCACGGCCCAACTTCTGGCATTGGGAAAACAGCATGGGTTAAAGAACTCGCCATCGATTCTGGCGGAGGTTAAAAGGGCAGTGGCCGACTGGCCCCGCTACGCCAAACAAGCAGACGTCTCGCGAAAATCCACTAAAGAGATCGCCAGCAAGATCAAGGCGCAGTGATCGTCCCATCGTGCAAACGATTGACGAATCTGCTCATGAATAGTGCGAGCCTGCTTCCCGTATTGATCGATCGTAGCGGTCTGTCAGAGCCTGTGTGCCGCCTTTGGTCAGAACGCAGACACCGAGCCCATATTCGATCAGGATTTCGATGGTAGGGCGAGTGAGCGACATGTCAAATGGGTTGTAGACGTCGGTAGTGAAGCTACGCATCACCTGTTCCCGGATTCCTGCGGCCTGGTATTCTTTGCGCGTCTCTGCGGAGTCTGTGGAGGTAATTAGGCCGATCGCGTTTCTGTTTGAAGGATTGTTGGCCGTCAGCACTTGAACAAGCTCGCGGCTCCAATCGCGACAGGAAACGAGCTGACAGCTCAATGATTAACGACCGTCCGCAATCGCGGGCAGGTATAAGTGAAAAGTTGCGCCGCTCTCAGCGGCGGTCTCCGCCCACAAGCGCCCACGATGGGACTCGATAATTGTCCGGCTGATGCGTAGCCCCATGCCGGTGCCGTGGGGTTTTGTTGTAAAGAACGGATCGAATATCTGTTCCGCGAACTGCAGCGGAAGTCCAATGCCGGTATCACTGACCGACACAAGAACCTGCTCGTTTTCAGTTCGCTGCGACTTGATAACCACTTCTCGTATTCGATCAACGTCTTTCATCGCTTCGATGCTGTTGACGATTAGGTTCATCGCGACCTGTTGCAATTGCACTCGATCTCCGACGATGTGAGGAAGATCGGCTGCCAGTTCTGTCCGGACCGAAATGTTGTGCCGCATTGCCTCGCCGCGCAACAGTGCGACGGTACGCTCGCCGCTATTTTTCTCGTCGTGTGCATTCGCGAGGACCCGGACGCCCATGCGCTACTACGCTCGTTCTGCGCAGGTCTTTCCGGACTCATCCGCGCCGTTGAGTTTCGGGACATTGAGGCGGGCCTTTCCTGCGTCGTTGGATTCGGGTCCGATGGGTGGGACAAACTTTTTGGATCTCCACGGCCCGCGGAGCTTCACCCGTTTCGAGAGATTCGCTCAGGCGGTCGCCACGCTGTCTCTACCCCTGGCGACATCCTGTTCCACATTCGGAGCTATCAGTTCGAAGTGGTGCGATCAAATAACAGGTGCAGTCGTGCTTATCAACGAGGGAATTGAAGTGGCAGGGCTCAAGATATGGGGATTTTCGATTACCCCGAATGACCGGGGCGGATTTGGGCCCAGCACTCCCGAGGAGCTTCAGAGGTTATATGACCGGATTCCCGACGGGACAGATGTGTTGATCACTCACGGCCCGCCATTGGGAATCCTCGACAGGGGATCCGGGGCGGATGGTCCTCAGGGATGCCCACAGCTGCTTGCAGCAGTCCGTCGCATTAAGCCCCGTATTCATGTCTTTGGCCACGTACATCAGGGATACGGTCAGATGCGTTCCGCCGGAACGCTGTTTGTAAATGCCGCGCTTGCCGAGCCCGGATATGCCCTGGCAAGACGGCCAATTTCAATCTCAATCGCCTTATAGAAGTGGGAAAAAGTCGAGCCAACCTTATATCGCGCGTAATGTGCTCTTACAAACATCCAGAAAGAAACACCTTCGCTAGAAGTGTGCCAGCCGGCTGGCCGGGGCCTGAAGCTTTTCTCTGTCAGCCAGCTTGCGAAGCTGACAAATCCCGATCTGCTGATTGGCCAGGCCACTTGCGATCCATCGCTATTGAAAGAGTTGGTGGACGCAGCACAACCATTGTGGGGGCACCGCTTAGCCGTGGGCACCTCTGGGCTGTGAATCTGGCGGGTGGACGGACCCACGAGAGGGACTCATTGGCCGCTCTTGCCCCAGATCGCGATGAACGCCTCACCCTGCAGGCGCGCCGTGGAAACGAAGTGCGGGACATTCTTCAGTGGCCGCAGGGATTGGTGCTGCGTAATCGGCGAAAAAGCTGGCTTCCGGCGTGAGGATTCTCGGCGATGGTGACAGTTGCATTCTTCCGCCATCCGGGGGTCGGGTATGGCTGAATCCCCGGGCCGATCTAGAGGTGCTTCCGTACTCCTTGCGGAGGCTTGTGTTTGATACCCCTGACACTCCGCGCGGCAAAGCGGCGTCTGTGCCTGCGTTATCTAGTCGCCCAGTAGCTTGCCGATCAACAGTGCAATTTCCAAAGCCGGCCTCAGGTCCGCGTACAGGTAGCACCATCTACGGCCACGTAGTCCGCAGAGGCTTCAGCACCTTCCGCTGGAGCTAAATGGTTCAAATTGTTCAATCTCAACTTACCGAAAACACTTCGCACCGACTACGTCCGCTTTTTTCCGCAGTTGTTGGCATCCGGGCCGCTATGCCAGCAGGCCGGGTGCACAACCCAAGACTCCCGAAACCAAGGAGGAAATATGGACAATCACACGCGCGCAGAAGAAATCGCGCTTCGCCAAATCTCTTCAGGTTCCCGTCAAGACAAAAGACGGCAGGTAAGGTCATTCACAGCCGCTGAACAGAATCATCGTTTTAACATGTCGCTCGCACGACGAACTGGAGGGGGATGTTATTGCCGCTTCCACGAGGGTGACCCCCAAGACACGATCGAGGGGCATGGGACGGAAGTCCTCGTTTATTGAGGATAAAGCAGGATTGCGGGTGGATTGTCGCCGATGCGGAAGATTCGAGTGAGCCAGTTCAGATGAGCGAGCCGTCGGTCCAAACTTTTCAATCACCGGTCATCCAAGCATTTGGCAGGCAATGAGTCGATAAAACCCAGGTGCGGCCGTTCGCTGATGTCGACGGAAATTTGGCGGAGACCGCGCCCGTGGAGGACGTATCTGACAAATCTCTTTTTCTGGCTGTTGCAGTCGACATTGCTCACCTCATTCATTGATCATCGGGAATTTAATCTTGCCGCGGTCTCTGAAACAGGAGCATCCTGCGTTCACGATACCCGACCTCTTTTCAGCCTCCGCGAATTGCATCGACCGTCCAATACTTCTTGTCTGTGCCGCCATACTTTTTGTCTATGGAGGAAACGCACCGGTTGCCGCCGCAAGGCGATCCGTGCGGTCGGAGTGAAGCATTGCGTCCTGTCGTCGGATATGGGACAGGTGGACAATCCTCTCCGTCCAGACGGATTGCAGGTGTTTTTCGACGGACTGCGGAATCAGGGATTCTCGGCAACCGAGATCGATCAAATGTCCAAAATCAATCCTGCCAAGCTACTCAGTCTACAGTAGTAGTTTTGGCGGGAGGCACCAGCAATCGCCTCTTCACTACAATCCCGCGCGCGGATCATGACATGCGAGGCGCCGCAAAAGATAGTCGATCTCGGCTCGTGAAGTTGCGCTGAGCGAAGCGCCGGGAGCGCGCTGCGTGTCATGGGCAATTACGCCCCGCCTTTTCAGAACATATTTGCGCACGGCCAGACCCGTACCTTGCTGCTGTTCGTAACGGATGAGAGGAAGATGCGCATCAAACAGGTCGTGCGCGGAATCGCGCTGTCCGTCCTGGGCGAGCTTTACAACTTCGACTAGCATGTCAGGAAAAGCGTAGCCCGTCATGGCGCCATCCGCGCCACGCTCAAGTTCGAAATCCAGAAACAAGCCCCCATTGCCCGTAAGAATCGAAAGCGGACGCAGCGAACTGTCACTTTGAAAGGCGCGCAATGTCGAGATCTTTTCAAGTCCTGGCCAGTCTTCATGCTTCAACATGACGCACGACGGGTTGTCCATCACAATCCGCCGGATGACTTTGGGAGTCATCACGACTGTCAGCACCAACGGATAGTCCTGAATGACGAATGGGATATCCGTACCGATCGCCGCTACAGCCTGCGTGTAGTAGTTGACAATCTGATCGTCAGTGCGCAGGTACGAGGGTGGCGCGATCATGACGCCCGCGGCGCCGAGATCCATCACTCCGCGTGCCAAAGACCGCATCGCCGCAAAGCCTGGTGCGGACACGCCGACAACAACCGGCACATTTGCCCGGCGAACAACCTGTTTGGAAAACGACAATGCTTCAACCGCATCAAGCTTCGGCGCTTCGCCCATCATGCCGAGAATGGTCAGGCCGGAAACACCGCAGGATAGATAGAAATCTGTCATGCGATCGACAGATGTCGTGTCGACTTCACCATCCGGCATGAATGGAGTTACAGCGATAGCATAGACACCGTTTGCGGTATGATCGAGTTTCTTCATGTCTCTCATTTCATTGTGGTTGCAAGACGATCAGGCCTCCTTGGCATGCGCATAGCATCGTGTTCGGTCTCAGAAGTCGGTTCTCGAGCTAACTTCGCGCAGAAGGAAATTGAAGTCGCAACCTAGGTCGGCCTGCAGGACGCAATCCTCGAAGAGTTTAGCGTACCCGCGAGTGGCTCTTTCGCGTTGTGGTGGCAATTCTTTCCACGCGGCAAGGCGGCCTTGCATTTCCCCATCGTCGATCAGAAGTTCAATCCGGCGAGCTTCTACGTCAAGCAAGATCCGGTCGCCGTTCTGCACGACTGCGAGCGGGCCGCCGACAGCGGCTTCAGGCGTGATATGCAATACGATGGTGCCAAAAGCAGTACCGCTCATCCGCGCATCGGAGATGCGGACCATATCTTTTACGCCTAGGCGGGCCAGTTTTACAGGGATTGGTAGATAGCCCGCCTCCGGCATGCCTGGCGCGCCCTTCGGCCCGGCATTGCGCAAAACAAGAACGTCATCTGTATTCACATCAAGATCTGGTGAGTCGATGCGCATTGTCATTTCCTCTACCGATTCGAACACCACTGCACGGCCGGTATGACGCATCAAGTCAGGCGAAGCCGCCGATTGCTTGATAATGGCACTGTTCGGCGCGAGATTGCCACGCAGCACTGCTATTGCGCCTACTTTCTTCAACGGCGCTGCCAGGCTTCGGATAACATCCTGCCCCGACGATGCCTCCGCCTTGGCAATCGCAACGCCGATAGTATCGCCTGAGACACTGAGCGCATCAAGATCGAGAAACGAGCTAAGTTCGCGCATGAGTGCTGGCAGTCCGCCGGCACTATGGAAGTGTTCCATATAATGCGTCCCAGAGGGCTTGAGGTTGAGCAGTACCGGGATCTCGCGTCCCAGTCGATCGAAAGCATCGATGTCGAGTTTCACTCCGGCGCGGCCTGCTATGGCTGTCAGGTGAATCAAGCCATTTGTCGATCCGCCGATCGCCTGCAAGACGGTCATCGCGTTACGCACAGACGCTTCAGTGATCAGGTCGCTTGGCTTCAGCGAACCGCAGATTGCCATTTCGGCAGCACGCTTGCCGCTAGCTTCGGCTATCCGGCGCCGTTCTGCGTGGGTTGCAGGCGCGGTAGCGCTCATTGGCATTGCCAAGCCAAGCGCCTCGACGAGGCAGGCCATGGTGCTTGCTGTTCCCATTACCCCGCAGGTGCCAACCGTTGGAACCAGGCGGCTGCTGATCAGATCGATCTCAGCTTCGTCGATCATGCCGGCGCGATACTGAGCCCACAGCCGCCGGCAGTCTGTACAGGCGCCAAGCACTTCGCCTCTATGATGACCCACCGCCATTGGTCCGGCCTGCAAAACAACAACCGGCAAGTCCACGCTAGCCGCGGCCATCACCTGTGCGGGCAGCGTCTTGTCGCAGCCTCCTATCAACACCACCGCATCCATTGCCTGCGCGCGAATCATCTCTTCCGTATCCATCGCCATAAGGTTGCGCAGAAACATGGAGGTGGGATGGGCGAAGCTCTCGTGAATTGATATCGTCGGAAACACCATTGGCAGGCCGCCAGCGAGCAATACTCCCCGCTTCACGCTTTCGATAAGATCGGGGACATTTCCATGGCAGGGATTGTAGTCACTGTAAGTATTGGTTACACCAACAATTGGGCGATCGAGTGCGTCGTCGGAATATCCCAACGCCTTGATGAAGGCTTTGCGATGGAACAACGAAAAGCCGGTGTCGCCATAACTAGTGAGTCCTTTGCGCAGCCCCTTGGACATTTCTTTCCCCTTCATACCATTTGCGGTTTTGATCGTGGATGTTTGTCCCTGGTTTGCCAGGCATCGTTAACGATTTACCAGTTTTGCCGGAACCAGCGCAACGATCAGAATCGCCGACGCCAGCATGCATCCTGAAACCAGAAACAATCCCGAATTCAGTGTGCCCGTATAGTCTTTCAAAAATCCGATAATCGCAGGGCTAAGAAAGCCCCCGAGATTCCCGGTGCAATTGACAAGTGCAATGCCTACGGTCGCGGCGGTGCCGCCCAGAAAAGAGGTCGGCAACGCCCAGAACATGGGGATTGCCGAAACCACGCCAACCACAGCCATTGTCAGGGCGATCATGGCAACCGTTGTGCTGCTACCCGCCTGCGTACACAAGGCGAAGCCGAGCGCCGCAACAATGCTCGGAACAACCACGTGCCAGCGGCGTTCGCGCGTCCTATCTGCATGGCAGCCGAAAAGGATCATGGAAATGAGTGCGAACGTGTAAGGCACCATAGTCAGCAGGCCGATATTGAAAGCATCTTTGACGCCGGTCAGACGGATGATAGTGGGCTGCCAGAATCCGATCGCATAAGATCCCATCTCGATGCCGAAAAAGATCAGACCCATAAGCCACACACGTGGAGAGGCAAGTACGGAAGAGATCGTGTTGTGCGTTTTCGCGACTGCTTCTTCATTGATCTCTGCAACGACGACGGCCTTTTCCTGGGGGGAGAGCCAGTTCGCATTCGCCACCCGGTCTTCGAGAAAGAACAGGATAACAATGCCCAAGATCACTGCGGGGGTGGCTTCGAGAATGAAAAGCCACTGCCATCCCGCAAGATCCAGGCTTCCAGCAAAGTAGTGCAGGATATAGCCGGAGATTGGTCCGCCAACGATCCCAGAAACGGCGCTTCCAGCCAACAGCACAGCCACCATTTTGCCCCGCCGATGAGACGGAAACCAGTAAGTCAGGTACAGGATCATACCGGGGAAAAAGCCGGCCTCGGCGATGCCGAGTAAGCAGCGGACTGCATAAAACTCCAATGGTTTCCGCACCAGAGCAGTGCAGGCTGAAACAACGCCCCAGGTGACAAGCACCCGGCATATCCACACCCTTGCGCCTACCCTTTGGAGCATAATGTTGCTTGGAATCTCAAAGAGGAAGTATCCGAGAAAGAAGATACCTGCGCCCAATCCATAAACGCCATCACTGAATTTCAGTTCGCCCATCATTTGCAGTTTGGCAAAGCCAACATTCACCCGGTCGAGATAGGAGATGATGTAGCCGACGAACAAAATCGGCATGATGCGCCAAGCGATTCTGCTATACAAAGAACTGTGAGGGTTGACCGGGGGCATATTCAGCGTAGCGTGACCTGATTGTGACAAGTCTCCCCCAATTTTCATCCCTATTGATTCGAACCGTTTCGCAACCGTCATGCCGCGATAAAAGAAACCCTATCCGCTGGGCGGTGACCAGAAAAGAGCGGGTTCGTTGACTACAATCCCTACCTACTGACCAACTCTGACGTGGCCTTTTCGGTAAGCTTCATATCGAGCTTTGGTTTCCGCATTTGGTGGGTAGAGACCCGGAAGACTACTGCCCGCCTGTACCTCACCGATAACCCACTCTTCCAGTTTCTCCTGCTCCACCGCTTCTTCCACAACATCGTCAAGCAACCCTCGCGGAATCACTACTGCGCCATCTTCATCGACGACGATCGCATCGCCTGGATACACTGCGACCCCTCCACATCCAATTGGATCTTGCCAATTGACAAAAGTAAGTCCAGCTACCGATGGCGGTGCAGCGGCGCCCTTGCACCATACCGGCAAATCAGTCCGCAGCACACCGGCAAGATCGCGGATGACTCCATCCGTGATCAGACCTGCGACGCCACGAACTCTCATGCGTTGGCAGAGAATATCACCGAAAATGCCCGCGTCGGTAATGCCCATGGCGTCAACAACCGCAAGCATGGTCTCGATTGCGGCGCGGGTCGAAACCGGAGAACTCCACGATGCGGGGGTCGCCAGATCTTCCCGCGCCGGCACAAACCTCAGCGTGAATGCCGGGCCCGCAACGCGCACCTGACCTGGGCGCAACGGTCTGGGGCCGCGAAGCCAGATATTGCGAAGCCCCTTCCTCAGCAATAGGGTTGTAAGCGTTGCGGTCGCGATGCCGCAGAGCGTTTCAATTGTCTGTTGGTCCAATTCGTTGTTCATGCGTCACGTAAAAAATCTTCGATACGATCTTAACCCACCGTCTAAACGCTGGCGATCAAGCCACCATCCACTCGGATCACCGCCCCGGAGATGTAAGCGGAACGCTCGCTGGCAAGGAACGCGACCACATCGGCATATTCTTCCGGATAGCCGTAACGGCCCAGCGGAATGCTGCTGGTGCTCTCGGCCGAAACGTCCTCCACGGTGCGTCCTTCACGCTTGGCTTTCGCTTCATCGAGGAATTTGATGCGGCCCGTTGCGATGCGCCCGGGCAGAATAATGTTAGCGGTAATGCCGTCTTTACCCACTTCGCGGGCGAGTGTCTTCGACCAACCAACCAGCGAAAGCCGGAGCGCGTTCGAAATACCGAGATTGGGAATTGGCGCCACCACACCGGAGGAAGTACTGGTGATGACCCGTCCCCAGTGCCGTGCTCGCATATTTGGCAGCACCCGGTCGGTTATAGCAATCACAGAGAGGACCATTGACTGAAAATGTTTGGACCACAGTGCCGGGTCTTGACCGCTGGCCGCTGTCGGCGGCGGCCCGCCGGTAATGTTTACGAGGATCTCCACTGGGCCAAGTTCGCGTTCAATCTTCGATATATTTTCATCGATCACGGACAGGTCGGAAATATCCCAAACAACACCGATGCATTTGCCGCTGGCCGCCGCTAATGCTTCCTCTGTTCCCGCGATGGCGCTCGGTTCGATGTCGGCAATGGCAACGCTTGCTCCTTCGTACGCCAGCGCTCTCGAGATGGCCCTGCCCAAGCCACCGCCACCCCCCAGGATCAATGCCGTCCTACCTGTCAGTCCAAGTTCCACAGCCCTCTCCTGTCTAATGGAATATACATCGCAAATCAGACTCGTTGGAATCTTTGCCGCAATGATCCTCATTCTCGAGGCCGAAGATTGCTCCCATGTGCGAGCTTCATGAAAGCACTCTGTGATGCTATGGAGACAGTCATTGAACCTTCGTGCCCGGTGCAGGAAAGTTCTTCGCAGCGTCGTCTAGGACCAGTACCCAATCATTGCCGGGGCCACTCGATGGCGGCGTAAACTCCTTGGTGATGTCGCCGCGGTGCAAGTCGGCCTCCCTGTCCCCCGCCGCAGTCTTAGGAAACTCTCCGATCAGAGACGCGGTGCCATTGCGGGGATCGAACCACCAGGCCCTGTAAGTCTTGCCCGACAGATTGTCGTATATCTTGTCTCGTAACCGCACGCGGATGGGGTTTCCCGTAGAGGTATAGATGAAGATATAACCTCCGTCCGAGGATCGGGTGGCCTGGATCCGATCGAGCGTGCTCATTGGATCGTTGACCACCAGCCATTGGTCTGGAATCCTCGTCAGCATCGGCCTGGACTCAATGAGAGCGCGGAGGAATTGCAATTGGGAACTAGCCGGCCTTGCCAGCGCCTCCTGCAGCGATATTGGGGGCAGGCCATAAGGTGAACGAGCCGTACCAAGCGATGCACCGGGAGCCGGGCTGGAGTAGTTCCAGACTCCCTGGCTGCCGTACGCAAATCCGGCAGCTCCGGCGAAGACGGCACAGTACGAAATCCTGCGCACGTCCTGGGCCTGGATCAGCGGCACGCCAGGCCTATAGGTGACCAAATCGTCTACGATTCCCTCGTAGGCCGATTCGCCATCGACTACCGGCTTGATCGGCGTCCGCTGCCAATCTTGCGCGATCATTTCGTACGACCGGTTCATCACGATATGGCGGGATTGAACCATGTTGAAGCTCAGCCAGGCATCGTTTTGGAACCATCTGCTGGAGCTTTGGATTCCGGTCGGATGGTAGGTGATCAGATGATTTCCGCCATCGCCGGTATTCATGCCGTCGGCCATCGCTCTCCAGACGTCTTCCGTGCCCTCCGGGTACCAGTCGCCGCCCAGAACAAAGATCACGCGCTTGTCTCGGTACCGGCTGCCGAGAAACCTGCCATAACTAAACGCACCAGTCTTGTCGAAAATCGAATGTCTCTCGTTGACGTACGACTTGCCCCATATTGCCACCATCGCGACATACATTCCCAGCGAGTTGGCTCTGTTCACCGCATAGTCGACGTTTCTGAAGTATGTCGGATTCGGAACGAGCTTTGTGCCTGCGGGTACGGTCTTGGTGAATACGGTGGCGCCATCCGGATTCGGTCTATCGAGGCCCGTGTAGTTGGCCGCCACAGCCTGAATGACCGTGAACTTCTTATCAGCTCGATCTTTCAGATAGAGATCGATATCTGCGTGATTCATACTAAACAGTCCCCACGCGGTGTCAGCGAGGTAAAAGAACGGCTTGCCGTCGTGGGTGATTAAGTAGCGGTGGTTATCAGAGACCCGAATTGGTGGGGGTGTTTGCGCATGAGTTAGGGAAATACTAATTCCACAGAATACAATGCAAGCAAAGAGCAGGCATATTCGATTGCTTCTTATGCGATCCGTTCTCATGTTATCAATCCACGCCCCTGTTCAGCCCGTCATCATCGCCGGCACTTCACCGCGAATGCCTGACCTACGCCACCCGGATACGGTACGACAAATGCACGAAACGCAGTGACCCGCAAGGCCGACCCGTTTTGAATCTATCGCTCTATTAATTGATAGCGGTGGAGACACGCCGAAATCTTCACTCTGAAGAGGCGCCAGAGGAGATACTAGGCGCGTGGAGGGGAACATGTAAACCGACTAAAGTAGGGCCATCGCAAACAGGAACCTCTAATTTGGAGGTCGAGCCATAAATACGTCTCCGTTGTCGGTATCCACCGATTCCGCATTGAGATCGGAGGATTTAGCCCTCCTCCTAGTTGCAAGATTCGTGCAGAGCTGACTCAGAATTCAAAAGTTACGTCGATGTTCCACAAGATGGAATCTTGGCGAGGCACAGACTACACCGCTGTGACGAGCCGCTCTTCCTTTGGATCAACTTCAATGCTGATATCCTTGTATTCATCGAATAGGCCGGCGTTATGCATCTGCAACGCGATCGGGCCAACTTTACCGGCGGTGGCCTCTTTGAAATCAAGCACCTCTACGGCTTTGCTCCCAGGTGGTTGAGCGACAGCCATGCGTGCCGTTCCCGTTTTAGCATCCACGAGAAGCTCGATCTGGCTCCAGGCGGAAACATCAAACGATCTTTTTTCTATCGTCGTGTACTCTGCGCCCCCATCTCTGTTCATCCCAGGTCTATAGTCCCAGTGGCCGCCGGATGGGACATCAAACTGAATGCCTCCAAGAGCATCGAGTGGCATCTCTCCCGCCTGTGGTCGAGTACAAAACACAAGGACGCAGGCAGGATGGTCGGGCTTGCCCGAGACGTGTCTCATCGTCAACATGAGACGGTAGCGTCCGTAGTCGTTCGCCGTATACATGACGCCGCGCCCGACGCCTTTGCTGGCTATGAGGCCATCCTTTACCACCCAACCAGTCGCCGAACTTCTCGCCAGTTCCGCAGGATATGCATCTTCGAGAAGGAGCATATTCAGGCGAGCAAGCTGCATGCCGTGAACATCTTGCTGAAGAAGCTGTTCGGTTTCGGGCTGGAGCGCAATATTGGCGAAGCGTGCTAAGTCGTAGATCGATGATCCGTGAATTACTTGATTGAGATCTTTCACAACTGTGGACAGCAAAGCCTTCGCATTTGCATTTGTGGCCGAATATGTTGCAAGATCTGCTCTCACCGAATCCTCAAGGCGGCCCCGCAAGAACAGAGAGACCGCATCCATCCCGTTTGTCAGCTTACCAACGAACGCGGCTTGATCTGCAATTGCACTAACAGTCAATGATATGGCGCTGTTCTCGATCTGGATCCACCCATGCAGCGTCTTGCCGTCAAAGAGCGAAATAGCCGATCGAGAGTCTTGCTCTGCCCTGGCGCTGCTAATACCCATAAGAGAACATCCGGCAGCTGCACTACTGGCAAGCGTTACAAAGGCTCTGCGGCTCAACTGATTTGTCTCTTCTAACATGGTAGGTCTGCTCCGCCCGATCTCTGCACCAGTTTCGTTGTTAGTGAAGCGCGGCTATCTGCTGAAAGTGTACGTACATTGCATGTGGTTACCAAAACGGAGGTGACTGGCGGCTAGCGGGTGCGATTGCCGAGGACGGTCAAGCGGTTATCGGGCGCGAAACAATGAGGGGACCGCATTGAGTCCACTCATTGTTCCACAATGACGACCTGACGTTAAGAAAAAATCCGAGAAGCCGCTTGTGCTCGCCAGCCTCCCCGGAGACGATTATTGCCGGTTCGTATTGCTCTTGACAGTAAGCGATGCCTGCTGGACATTGCCGGGTTTGAACGACCACTGCTGTCTGGCATCGCCCGGCTTCGCGGAATTCTGGACGACGCTCTGGCCCATGAGCGACCCGCGGCTCGCGACATCCAGCATCTTCCCCGTCTTCACCGACTTCAGGGTGTAGTTCCCGTCGGTGTAGGGAATAATGGCCCACTCCTCGGTAGCCTGCAAAAGGCTGCCCGTGCCTGCGTTGCGGATGGAATAGTTCCCATTGGCAAGCCGGGTTACCTTCCACATCTGGTTGTTGGCGCCGCCATAAGCTACCACGTCGAGATGCGCGTCGATTGCAGTCTTGCCCGCAACCTCAAGAGCCGCGCCGCTGTTCAGGTTTTTCAGCTCGTATATGCCGTTGGGAACCACCGCGGCCGAAGCCTCCCCGCCCTGAACTGTGATGAGCGCTATGATCCCGGTGTTGTAGCCGGTGCTGCCCCAGAGGTAGTTTTCAAAGCCGCCTGGGCAGGCAGGGCAATCTCCGTCGCTCAGGTCGCTCTCTCCAGTATCGAAGTCGTCCGCTCCGAGAAACACCTCGTCCCCGCCCGCGGTGACCTCGTCCTGCAGGTTCGCTAAATTGTAGGTATAGGCGTCGAACTCCAGGCCCAGGTGCAGGCCGTTACTCACCCAGTCGTATCCCAGGTCATCGTTCTGGCTGCCGATCAACGCATTGTACGTGGCAACGCTGTTGCCTCCGCTCACAACCTCCGCCGCGCTTATGCCCGTGCCCTGCAGCGGGCGTATGCCGACCTTGAAGCATGGTGCCGGGGCCGCCGCGCATTCCGGGGGCATATAGGTCGTCTCAATATTGTAGTCTGTCGAGCCGGGGACTAGGACGAATGCAGCCTGGACCGTCCTTCCCTGAATCGACGAGAAGTTGAACTCGAAGTACGAGATCTGCTGGTTGGGAAGCTGGTTGGAATGGCCGATCTGGTAGTTCCCGATCGTGTGCGTACCGGCGGAGTTCCAGTTGCCGGAAGCGATCGCGGTGAGTTGAAAGGTCGTGGTCCCTGCCGCGCCCTGGGTCGGGGGCGGCCCATCGAAGCCCTCTACCTCGCCGTCGGTCAGGCAGGTGCCGATGCAGCCATAGTTGATCTCGTTGGCGGGTCTGGGTACCGGGGTGAATATCCATTGCTGCCAAGTATGGTCCTGGTAAGGATATTGATCGATATCCTCGCCATTGGCTGTCCCTCCGCCATCGACGTCGAGCGCCAGGCCGCTGTTCAAGGCGGTCAACTGGTATGTGTTGCCGCCCAGCGAGTGGAAGGTCCAAGTTTGGTTGGTATTGCCGTTGGCGGGATATTGATCGACTAGGGCGCTGTTCGCATCGGAGGCTCCGGTAACGTCGAGGAACTGGCCGCTTGAAGCATTGGTCAGCGTGTACTCATTGGTACCCACGCCCGTCAATATCCATTGCTGGCTGGGGGCGTTGGTCACGGTCTGCTGCTCCATAACCGTGCTGTTCGTATTCGAAGCCCCCGGATCGGTAATGGCCAAGCCGCTGTGAACGCTGGTGATGATGTAGGTCCCGTAGTTTACGACCTGCGCCTGGGCCACGCCACAGCACGCAAACAAGCTGACTAAGCTTGCGAAGGCGAACAGCGGACTACCTATCAGTTTCGTATGTCCTGCATTGAGCTTCATTTCTTATCTCCTTATTACTGCAAGTTGAAGTCGCAAGGCCCTTCGCCATAACGCCGAAGGGGGACTCGGCGCGCTGAAGAATACTCCCGGACGGGCTATCAATTCCGTAAGCTAGGAGTTAAGAGTTAGCTTTTTGAGACCGCTTCATGAGGTGTCCATCGTTTGACCTCCATTAGCAACTACATGTTATGAGTTGTTTCTCCGTCTCTCCGGAAAACCACACGACTCAATACCTTGCGTAAAATCCCGTTAAGTCTGGAAAGGAATGTTCAAGCTCGTCCTCGCGAGACGAGCTAGTGGGTCTTCGCCATAAGGAATCCGCGAACCGTTAAATGTAGCGTCGCATCGAGAAGTCGATATCATTTCCGAGGGGATGTTAGGCGCATGAAGGGAAGCCTGTAATCCGACTAAAGTATGCCTACTTCGGAATAACGATCACGAAACTAACGATCCTGTTTCGACGCGATGTTGACCCCGCGGACGCGGAGAGTCGGCATTGTTTACGGCTTCGCGGACAACAACACGCAATGCCGCGTTGCTCATTTCTGTGCGGCCAAGACTCCCGAAGCTCGACAGTTCCGTGAGTACGCCCTGGTTTTGCTTTTCGCAGTTTTTGATGTGGTGGTTGCTCTTGCTTTCAGCAAGTTGCGAGAAGTTCCCTTTGAGGGGCCAGGAACCGTAAAGCCTCTGACATTGCAGGGGCATACTTACTCACAAACTGAAAACAGCCCTTCTGTAGCTATAGGTGAACCAGTCCCCTGCGCAATGCCATCAGCACCGCCTGAGTCCGGTCTTCGACATTCAACCTCGCCAGAATCACGCCCACATGCTGTTTCACAGTTGCTTCTTTAATTCCCAGCGCGTGCGCGATCGCTTTGTTGCTGCTCCCCTGAGCCATGAGTGCGAGAACCTGATGCTCGCGGCCGCTTAGCTCTGACTGCGGATTGCGTTGGTTCAGCCGCTGTGTAATCTCCGATGGCACGTATTGCCCGCCTTCGTAAACCTGTCTCAATCCGTTTAGCAGAACCTCGTGCGACATGCCCTTAACCAGATAGCCGACCGCACCGGCTTGCAACGCCTGAAAGATATCCTCGTCACCGTCATACGTTGTCAACACCAAAAACTTCGCACCCGGATAGTACAGGCGAATCTTGCGGATGACCTGCACTCCGCCGATATCCGGCAAACGAAGATCCAACAGAGTCACATCAGGCCTTAATTGCTCAAACAGCCGGATTGTCTCCTGGCCATTCGCGGCCTGCCCGGCCACGAACATATCTGATTGCGAGTTGACGATTCCCGATATCCCCATGCGTACGATCGGATGATCGTCCACAATCAGTACGCGGATCATATCCTTCATCGATCTCAAAACACCAGCTCCTTTTCCGAACGCCGCTCCAATCTAGCTCGCGGAATCGTAATATCCAGACTGGTTCCGTGGCCGGGCGAACTTGAGATCTGCAAAGCGCCTCCGATATTCTGGACCCGTTCGCGTATACCTTTCAGCCCGTAGTGACCGTTCGGTCCCGAGAGTTCGCCGTCGACCGAAAACCCCTCTCCATCATCGACGATTCTCACGGCTAGCTGCGAGACCGAACAGACGATTCTCAAATCTATACGTGTTCCCGCACTGTGGGCAATCGCGTTCAAAAGTGCTTCGCGAATGCTCATTAGCAACTCGTAGGCAATGCGATAGTCCATGACCAGTTCATCGCCCACGCTCTGAAAGCTCTCTAAAAAGCCTGACGGTCCTACGTGTTTCTCGAACAGCTCACGCACGCACAGGACGAAATCGCATCTTTCGTACTCATGACTGCGAAGGTCCACCATGGTTTCGCGGGTCTGGCTGATCAGCGATCTGATCTGCTCTCGCGCACAATCGAGCATTGAGCCGTTGGAACTCTCGCTGTAGCCTTGGCTCGCGCACGCCTCCAGCAGTGACGAAAGACCAATGCAGCCCTGCAGCAGTGAGTCGTGCATCTCGCGGGCAAGGCGATTTCGTTCTTCGGCGATGGTGCGCATGCGAAACTTGATCTGGTACACGCGAATACGCAGAATGCCCAATATGGCGGCGAGGACCACGCAAGCGCAGAGCGCCCAAAACCAGGGGCGATAGTAAAACATTGCGCGCTGCAAAACGCCGATCGTTACTTCCGACACAGGGCCACTGAATTCCGGTGAGAGCGCCTGCGCGTGAAATACGTAACGGCCGGCTGGCAGATTGGTGTAAATTGCGGATCTGGAAAACGTTGGTGTCCCCCAGCCATCGAACCCTTCGAGTTCTTGTCTGAACTGAAGACCCATCTGGGAACTCAGCAGGATGGGTGCGTAATCGACCTCCAATGTCTTTGTGCCAGGTGGCAGATCCACCGATTTAGATTTGTCGCTTGGATGGCCATCGATCAAAACCTGTTCGATCGTCATCGGCATCGGATCGAAAGTTGGCTTGTCTGCGGCGACGAGGTGTACCGGACCTGCCGAAGTGGGAAACCAGGCGCTGCCATCGGGATCGAGGAGTCCGGCCGGCTGCGCCCCACCGTACATTTCCGCGAAGGGAAGCTCACTGGATACGAGAAAGAGCTCGTGGGGCGCTATATCTTCGGCCTTGGTTTCAGCCATGCTGTCGAGATCCGATCGCCGGAAACGCGCCGCGCGCGTAGGCCCGCTGACCCACAGCACATCGCCTTCGCCCATAATCTGGTAAACCGCTTTTGAATTGCCGCCAAGCAGGTTAGGAAAACGATAGATCTGGTCGTTCTTGATTCGGTAAAGGCCGGAATCCGCGCCAATCCAAATCTCCCCGCCCCGATCTATATGCAGCGTCCAGATGGAATCGTCACGAAATGTTCCTTTGAAGCCGGCGTCTTCGAACTTTCCCTGAGAAAATGTGAGCAATCCGCGGTGAGTACCGACCCAGATTCTCCCATCCGTGTCTTCGGCGAGAGACAAAACTCCCGTACGCGGAGCCATTGCGATGTGGTGATAATTATCGAATTGCCCATCGCGATAACGGCTGATGCCTGAGTCGGAGGCGATCCATACGCTTTCATCGCGCGCCTGCAGAAAACCGCGGATATAATTCGAGCCGATTTCCGTCGTGTAGTGGCTGGTTTTGCCGGCCGGGTCAATCCGATAGGCTCCACGCCCTGTCGTACCCAGCCACAACGCGCCCGATCGCTCACGAAACATGGTGCGAATTGTGACCTGTGGCAAGGCCGCGAAACGGTAGGGGACGAGCCGGCCCTGTATCATGCGGAAAAGCTTGGAGGAACAAACCCAAACCGTGCCGTCGCCATCACGCATGATTGTGCCCGAATCGGAATCGAGAGCATTGGGCAATTGCGTCCAATGAATTCCTGTTTGGCTGAGTCGCACCAGCCCAACCTGAGTCCCAATCCACAAGTTGCCTTCGACATCCGTGGTCTCGGAAAGTATGGTATTGCTCGGCAGAATCTTAGACGCCTGCACATGGACAAAGCCGCCTTTGCTTTGTACATATAATCCCTCGCCAACCGTACCCACCCACATTGCGCCTGAGGGTAGCCGGCCGATGGTGTGCACGGGCCCTTTAACTTCCGCGACCTTTTCAAAGCGCCCTACCGCAGTTTGACGGTAAAGACCGGCACGCGACCCCACCCAGATTGAACCGTCTGCGCCTTCGTAGAGCGACTTGATGCGCATCGGATCGTTCTCCGCGGGAAGAACGAACTCTTGAAAACGGCCTCCAGTTATCTTGAGCAGCTTGTTGCCCCCAATCCAGATGGCGCCTTGAGTGTCCTCTATCATGGCGGCAACAGCGAGACCCGGATATATTGCCGGCGACTCAACCTGTTCGAATCGTCCGTTCCGGAATTGGAAACAAAGGTGATCGGTTGCCACCCAGAGCACGCCGTTGTGGTCTTCAAGCAGCGCGCGAACGATTGGATTAGCCAGACCGTTCGCAGGTCCAAACTCGTCCATGACGCCATTGTGATAGCGGAGGACACCGCCGCCGTCTGTGCCGATAAACAGGCTGTGATCGCGGGCAACCAGTAAGCTGGTCACCCCGCGACTCAGAGTAGCCGCCCCCGGCCCGCTGTATGGCACAAAGTCTCTGCCATCGAATCGGACCAACCCGTTGGCGGTTCCAATCCAAAGATAATGATCCGGCGTTTGCACAACCGCCTGCACCACCTCGCCGACCAAACCATCCTGCCCATGCCAGATATGCAAGGTGTAGTCCGACAGAACATCGGCTGCACGGCAATCAGCCGCACTCACAGAAAACGCTGCCAATGACAGTAAAACAGATGCGGATTTCAACATACATCAGTCAGTGAGGAAAACCCAGGCTCCGCCGGAAAGACTCAGAACCTTTGCAGTTGTGAGATCATGCCCATGTCTTGCTTACGAACAGTCAGAAAAAGGCCCCAGTGGGGGGCACGCGGTCGCAAAATCTTCGGCGATGCCGCAGGTCAATGAGTGGAGCAAATTATACTCTGAGCTAGAACTCTTCGTCCCGGGTGGTCGAGGCAAATTGGAACCGTTCGCTCAATATCATCTCTAAGTTTCGGAAAACCTGCTGCGGCGGTTTCCCAGTTCGAGTCTATGAGCACAATGCGACGTCACCTGCAAGAATACTTCGCCCGTTTGGACGCACAAACACTTCGAAATGCGCAAAGTTCATTGACTCCAGCCGCTCCGGTGACAGTTGTCGCGCGAGGAATACTTCGCGGGCCCGGACGTCATTTGAGGGGAAAAAGCAATTCCCGCCCCGGGACCCACGACAAGATCGAGCGCGTGGCCGAGTTCAATAATCAATCACGGATCAGTTTCACGCGATGATGTCTGACTTGGCCAACCGTTTGCGCCGTCCCTGCCTTACAGCGCAAACCATTATCTGCAAATAGCTTACAGACGCATAGGTGGTGGATACGCCAGCGAGACTTAATGCACAAATCTCAGTATTCCAATGCTGAAATTAGTTGCGGTTTGCAAATGAGCCTACTTTAGTAGGATCACAGCTTTTAATCCGCAATCCTAGAATTCGGTGCGTTGCCAAGATTGATCCCTCAGATGATGCTCTGATCCCTCATCACCTCCGGTTTGAGGGGGATCATAGCAATCTCGCAAATCCAGGCGAGTTTCTTGGCTGACTGGAAGCTATTCAGGGAGTTTAGTGATGCGAGTCAAAAGTGTAGTTTGTGCGTTTTTTGGATTGCTCCTGCTAGCCGGAGGCTGGGCGTATGGGCAGGATGTGAGAGCCAGCTTGGGCGGTATCGTTACCGACTCGAATGGCGCAGTTATCCCGCACGCGACCGTTGCGGTCACGTCGGATGAAACGGGAGTAGTTGAGACGACGGAAACCAACACCGCGGGCGAGTGGCTGGTCCCTACTCTACTGCCTGGCTTCTACCATTTTGAGGTGAAGGCGCCAGGTTTCAAGGACGAAAAGCGCACCTCCATTGAGTTGCAGCTAGGCGACAAGAAGCTTGTCGATACACGAATGCAGATTGGTATGGCAACTCAGACGGTGACCATTGAGGCAACCACGCCTTTAATCGACATGACCTCGGCGGCCTCGGGCTCGGTGGTTACGCAGGCAGAATTGGAAGAGATTCCGACTCAGTCGAACGCTCCAACCATGCAGGTGGCGATCTTGCCGGGCACGACGGTCAGCGGCGGCGTTGGCGGCGGCGTATTCCTCTGGTCGAACAGCGGACTCTCCGAAACCACTATTAACGGCGTGGGCTACAACGGCGGAGCAGGCATTGGCGCCATCAGCTATTCGCTCGACGGCGGAACCGATAACTTCAATTCGGGCAGCTTGGCGTTCGAGCCGCCCACGGATGCGGTGAACGAGCTCAAGATGGTTTCCAATGGATACGATGCGGCTATCGGCAGGGGATCGGGGGCGAACGAGGAAATCTCATTGAAATCGGGCGCTGAAAAGTTTCACGGCGACCTGTACGAGGACAATCAGAACGACTTTCTGAATGCAAACTCGTATTTCAACCATGCTAACGGCTCGAAGATTACTCCGATTCGTGTGAATTTTTATGGAGGTTCCGGCGGCGGTCCCGTATGGATTCCCAAGCTTTACGACGGCCGCAGGAAGAAGACCTTCTTCTATTTTAGTTGGGCGGGCATTCGCAACCTGCAGGCTTCCGACACAGGCTACGCTACGCTGCCAACGATGCAGGAAAGGAGCGGGGACTTCAGCAGTTCGTTCACAGTATCATCGGGTAAAATCTACCCGGTGCAAATCTTCAATCCCTATTCGACTACCACGGGCACAAGGACGCCGTACATGACCACCGGCTGCATCATGGGCAACCCGACCAACCCTGGATACAGTGGCTCCAACGCCAGCCCCCCGGCCAACTACACCAGCACCTGCGAGTCGCTCCCTTCCATCGATCCCATTGCAGCGAAATATCTCGCGCTGATTCCACCGCCTGATGCCCCCGCCGACACTGCAGTTGGCAACGGCGCAAACAACTGGATCAAGGAGGGGGAGCAGGACGATAAGTTCCACGGTATGACCCTGCGCGTGGATCAAACCGAAAATGACAAGAACCACACCTTTGTGGACCTTTATTACAACGTTTTCACCGAACTCAGCGACACCGATTTTGGCACCGGGCAGTACCTGCCACTGCAGGGTCAAGGCCAGTACCGCCAGAACCGCGGCATCACCATCGATCACGTCATTACGTTGAAGGAAAACTTGCTTCTCGATCTGAGCTACCACATGTTGGACTTTAACTCCCAGCTCTGGTATACGAGCCGCGATTACACGGCAGAGTCGATTGGATTCCCGTCGAGTTATGCAGCCCAGATGCAGCACGATGTGATCCCTGAGATCACCGGAATCACCTCGAATCTCGCTCTGAATCTCGGCACGTCGGAGGCCGGACGAGTATCTCCCATCGACCTCAATCAGGACATCAATGTGCGCCTGTCGCAGGTTTACAAGAATCACAATTTTCGCTACGGCATGGAGTATGAGATCCAGCAGGAGGATAACAACGACTTTGGCGATTCTGGAGGCATATTCGCGTTCAGCAACAACTATACGTCTTTGCACGCCGTGGGCGCCGGAAGCAACGGCACCGGCGTGGGCAGCGGCATCGCCGACTTCGAACTTGGGCTTCCCGGAAGCAGCAGCGGCATTCCAACCAACACCAGCGAATTCCTTTCGCAGCACTACCCCGCCTTCTACTTTCAGGACGACTGGAGATTAAACCCGAAGCTGACCCTGAACCTGGGGTTGCGCTGGGATTATGAGCGTCCAACCACGGAAAGATTCAACCGGTTCTTCAGCATCTACAATCCCACTGTCCCGCAGCCTGCCGTAACCGCGGCGTCGCAGCCGAATTATGCCACGCTGGTCGCCAGCAGTTCCAGCAATCTCGGCGTTGCGTTGCTGCAGAATTATGGCCCATCGGCCGGCGCATTCCAGGTGATGGGCGGGCCGGAGTACGCTGGCATCGACGGGAACAGCCGCTATATGAACAACCCACGCTACAGGTACTTCCAGCCACGCATCGGTTTTGCCTGGGAAGTGTTGCCGCAAACCGTGCTGCGCGGCGGAGTTGGACGCTTTGTCGGGACCGACTTCAATGAGGGTTCAAACCAAACCGGCTTCAGCACGAGCACGCCTTTCTGTCCGTCCGCCTGTAGCAACTACACCATTCCGGCGCAGACCTGGGCGAATCCGTATCCGCAGGGACTCACGCCGATCACCGGCAACTCGCTGGGCATCCTGACGAACGTAGGAAACCCAACTCTTACAACCACCGTTCCGACCTTCACGAGTCCGAATGTCGGCCGTATCTACGTGGACACAGCCACTCTCGGTGTGCAGCGGCAGATCAAGGACTACCTCTTTGAAGTGAGCGGCCTTTTCAATGCGGTACACGGCCTGGGCATGCAGTACAACAACAATAGTGCGAATGTTGCCGCAAACGTGGACATCAACGTTCCCAGCGCCGCGACCTGGTTTGCGGCAAACACACCCAGCTTCGCCGGGAATTGGTTACCGGATCCTACTCTGCCCGGCAACACCCAGGTCACCAATCCGTTCAAAGGCGTTCAATACATGAACCCTACGGAGTTCGGCGCAAAAACGGTATCTGCCTACCAATTGCTTCGCCCCAACCCTTCCGCTGGAGACATCTATGTGAACACAGGCATTGGCCGGGATTACTACTACTCGCTGAATACGAGGGTGGAAAAGCGGTTCCACAACGGCTTCAGCGTACTGCAAGCGTTCAACTATTCGAAGAAGATCTCCGAGGATGGCCTCTACCCGAACCAGGCTGTCGCTATAAAGATCGAGAAGCGGCTGGATAGTGGCGACAACAGGTTCCACTACACCCTCACGCCGATCTATGAATTGCCCTTCGGGCGCGGAAAGCAATTCCTGTGTAACGCCAGTCGCGCAATGGATCTGGCAGTCGGCGGTTGGGAATTCTCGGGCATCTACAGCTTCCTGTCCGGAAACCCGATCGTCATGCCGACCAACTCGGCATTCTTCTCGGGCAAAGACCCGGCGGTGCATAAAGGGAAGTCCATCACCAATTGGTTCGACCCCACCCAGTTCGCGGCTTTCCCGTCAATTAACACGACCCTTGCAACGCTGAACGACACCTCCGTCTATCCCGCATGGACCGGCGTTACAAGCCTGCCCGGCATACAATACGTGCCAGGCTCTACACCAGGCTCTGCAGCCCAAAACGGCGTGTACCAGGACTTTGCCACATGGAACACATACAACCCGACGACCTTTGGCGATCTCCGGCAACCCTACACGACTAACTTCACTCTCGGCGCCAGGAAGAACTTCCTGATTGCGGAGGGTACTCGCTTCGAGTTCCGGTTTGACGCATTCAACGCGCTCAACCATCCAACCTTCGCCTCTGCCAACACCACGGTCGGCAACGCCTACTTCGGACAGCTCAAGAACGCGGCGATTGCGAACCAGTCCAATTCAGCGCGGCAAATACAGATCTCCGGAAGGCTGTACTTCTAGCTGACTTCTCTGATAGGTCGCTCTTACAGACATAGACAGACCACTTCTGTTTGGAGTGGCCCGTTTGTTAAGGGGGTCTAGTTGCGCAGATGCAATTCAACGAAACATGGCGAGAGAGGGGATGCAATCCGTTGCGGATATGAGATGCCAGTTCGCAGTTAGTGAATTGATCGGCAGTGCTTATATCGCCTGTTATCACAATGCACCTTTTCAACATGGGAGATCGATGCCCTGGCGAAGAAATCGATGGAGGTTTTTGTGCTCTCTCGAATAGGGAATTACCAGGCTACTTTCTAGGGAGAAAGGGGCTGAGAGTGGACAAAGTGGCGGGAATCGTGGAAGTTGAGCGAGCAGATAGTGGCCATGAAATCGTAGTAAGGCATCCAGCGTCACTACCGGATGCCAGCGGCTTGTGCCAGATCGTGCTCTCGCCACGATACGCACGTCATTTGGCTCATCTACTCATCGAGCATGCGACAGATGCCGAGGCCTACGTGGCTGGCACTCTCGACAAGGAAAGGCATTACCGGCAATTAGGTCACGGTGGAAAATCGGGATTGTAATCTCGGTTGGGTACGTGTTCCTCGCCAAAGTGCGCCATGAACGGCGCGGAAAAGAGGTCGCGGTGTAGACCGATTGAAAACAGCCTTATTGCATGGAGGATGGAGGCAGGACCTCCGGGGGGCGGGCTACAGGATCAATTATCGAGCCGCCCGCGCTGTCTGGGCAGAAACTCTCAGTTGGTGAACGTTCCGAAAAAAGGCGAGAAGCGCTAGTCAGGCGTGTGCCCAGGAATGCGATCGAAAGTGAATGGCATTTCCGCACTGCCTATTGCAATGGTTTTTTACTTTAGAGGAGCAGTCAATGAGAATGCTTGAATTACTCGCTTTGGTCTTGGTGAGTTTGAGCGGCCTGTCCAGCTTCGGCCTGACACAATCCCCTGCAGCTCGCATCCGATACAACTTTAACTCCGGCTGGAGGGTTCTGGTTGGAGATCCGGACGGAGCACAACGGCCGGAGTTCGACGATTCCGAGTGGAAACAGGTCACGACGCCCTATGCTTGGAACGAAGACGCTGCCTTTCGGGTGAGCATTCACGATTTGCCGGTTGGCGTGGCGTGGTATCGCAAGACCTTCCGCATGCCAGCCGGGAGCGCGGGGCAAAAGGTCTTTATCGAATTCGAGGGCATTCGCCAGGCTGGTGAGGTTTATCTGAACGGTCAATTCATCGGGCGTCATGAAGACGGTGTGATGGCCTTCGGCTTCGACATTTCAGAGACCGTCAAGCCGGCGCCTGGCAAAAACGTGCTGGCGGTAAGAACGGACAACCGCTGGGACTACAAGGAAAAGGCCACCGGCACTCCGTATCACTGGAACAACAACAACTTCTATGCCAACTACGGCGGCATCAGCAAGAGCGTTTGGCTGCACGTAACTGGCAAGGTCTACCAGACGCTGCCCCTATACTTGCAGCTTGGGACGACTGGGGTCTATGTGTGGGCCAGCGACTTCGACATTCCCGGCAAGAGTGCCCACGTTACCGTGGAATCGCAGGTGCGCAATGAAGACAGCGTGCCCAGGGCGATCGATTATCAGGTCGAAGTAAAAGACATGGATGGGCGATTGGTGAGCCGCTTTAATGGCGGGTCTGCTATCCTGGCGGCCGGGGAAACACGCACCCTGACCGCGTCGGCCATCGTGCATGACCTGCGCTTCTGGAGTTGGGGATACGGCTATCTTTATACGGTGACGACGAGGTTGGTGGTTGCCCGTCGAACGGTGGACGTGGTGAAGACGCGAACCGGCTTCCGCAAGACAGAGTTCGCCAATGGCATGGTGAAGTTGAATGACCGGGTAATCGACATCCATGGCTATGCGCAACGCACCACGAATGAATGGCCGGCGGTCGGGCTTTCCGTTCCGCCGTGGATGAGCGATTTGAGCAATCGGCTAATGGTCGATGGCAACGCAAACTTGGTGCGCTGGATGCATGTTACGCCATGGAAGCAGGATGTGGAGTCGTCTGACCGAGTGGGATTGATTGAGTCGATGCCAGCAGGCGACGCAGAAGGCGACTCCAAAGGTCGGCAGTGGGAGCAGCGGGTCGAGTTGATGCGCGATGCGATCATCTACAACCGCAACAATCCCAGCATTCTCTTTTATGAATCCGGCAACAGGGGTATCAGCGACGAACACATGCTGGATATGAAGAAGGTCCGCGATCAGTACGATCCACACGGGGGCCGAGCGATCGGGGCGCGCGAGATGCTATCGAGCAACGTGGCCGAATACGGCGGCGAGATGCTCTATGTGGACAAGAGCTCGACCAAACCGGTGTGGATGCATGAGTACTCGCGCGACGAAGGATCGCGCAAATTCTGGGACGAGTATTCTCCCCCGTTTCATGCAGATTCCCCCGATTACAACCGCAATCAGGATTCGCTCGCAATCGAGGACGTGAAGCGCTGGTCCGACTATTATCTGGCCCGTCCCGGCACTGGAACGCGAGTCAACTCCGGCGGCGCAAAAATCATCTTCTCCGACTCGAATACACACTATCGGGGCGAAAACAATTACCGCCGAAGCGGGGCGGTGGACGCCATGCGGCTGCCCAAGGATGCCTACTTTGCCGATAAAGTAATGTGGGACGGATGGGTCGATGTGGAGTATCCGGGAATCCACATCATCGGCCACTGGAACTATTCGCCAGGCACGGTCAAGCCGGTCTATGTGGTATCTTCCGCCAGCCGCGTGGAATTGAAACTGAATGGCAGGTCGCTGGGCGATGGGGTGTTATCGAGCGGATTCCTGTTCGCTTTTAATAATGTTTCGTACGAGCCTGGGACTCTTCAGGCGATCGGTTTCGATGCGCACGGCAAGCAAATCGCGGAAGCTGAATTGCGCACGGCGGGGCCTGCCGCGGCTCTCCGGCTTAGCTTGCATACCGGCCCCGGAGGCCTGCGCGCCGACGGAGGGGATATGGCGCTGGTCGATGTGGAAGTGGTGGATATAGCGGGAAACCGCTGTCCAACGGCGCTCAATCCAGTTAGCTTCACGCTCACTGGAGCTGCAGAATGGCGCGGTGGCATTGCGCAAGGCTCCGCTACCCCGGTTCCCGCCGATATAGCCGCCGGTGACCGGGCTAGGGGTGGCATCAACCCAACTCCGCTCCTGCACGAAGATAACTACATTCTCTCAAAGACGCTGCCCGTCGAAAGCGGTGTGAACCGCGTGATTCTTCGTTCTCTGCCCAGAGCGGGAAAGATTGAGCTACGCGCCGAAGCAGGGGGGCTCAAATCCGCGCAGATCGAATTCTCTTCTTATGCGGTTCCCGAGAAAGATGGACTCTCCATCACTATGCCGGACGCAGGCTTGCCCTCGAACCTCTCGCGCGGTGTTACGCCACCGGGACCCTCCTTCCATCAAACGAGATTTCCCATCGCAGTCGCATCGATCGCCGCCGGTTCCAACGCAGCAGATGCAGCAAAGAGCCAGGATGACGATGACTACACCGCCTGGACCAGCGACGGGACGCCAGAGAATGCCTGGATCGAGTATGTCTTTGCCCAACCTGAGTCACCGAACCAGATCGACGTGAAGCTCACCGACTTCCGCCTACTGCGTTATCCGTTGCGGATTACGCTGGATGGAGCGACGGTGTGGGAGGGGATTACGCCAATCAACCTCGGGTATTGTATGTTGCAGTTGAAGCCAGCATCCGGTACGCACTTGCGCATCGCCTTGACCGGACTTCCCGCGCACGAATCGGATCGGATCCGGGAACTTGCCGGCGCCGTTCCGACTAACGACAGAGTGGAGCGGCCCATAAAACCTGTTCTGGGTGTTTCGGAGGTGGAGATCTATCGGGCAACCCCCTAAGGACTTATCTGCAGATTCTGTCGATTGCGTGCTTGCTGACTCGAAATGCCAGCTGTTATAAAGCGCTTCTCAAGACAGCAGATAGACCGCGGCGCAACGACCGGGTCGATCGTGGAATTCTTTCGCCAGAAGAGCTGTTTTGAGTTTCGCTAGTAAGAACCTTTCCAGGAGACCTACCGTGAGCCGGGACAATTCCATATCTCGCAGAGAGCTTCTATGTAAGGCGACCGCAGACGCGGTCGCAGTGGGCGCGTCGGTTGGGCTTCAACCCATCAGCGCCTTCGCCGTGCCAGCAACCTCGAAGCAGAATTCGAACGCTGCGGATGTACACCTGGATGGAACCGGCGACCAAACCTCTTTCATCAAAAACCTCTTACCCGCGGCAGTCGAAAAGAAAATGGGCATCATTGGCCTGAAGGTTCCGACACTGGCGAACATTTTCAGGCCGAACGGCATTGCCACCATTGACAAGGCCAGGAATTACGTGCTGACGCTCCCGATGAGTATCGTGATTATCGGCATCAAGTCCGCAGCCGAACAAGAAGAGAACGTGCACATTGCGCATAGCTTCAAGCCCTTCGCGCCGGAAGAAGTATTAGCATGAAGCTCACATTAAGGCCGTCGCTGATGTTTCTAAGTGTCTACTTAGCTGGACCAGTCTTGTTTGCTTCAGGACAAGTCGGTATACGCGCTCAAACCACTGCCAGTCAGAACCCCCATCCTTCCGTCTCAGCGCCACAGACCGAGGAGCCGATTACCATCCATGTAGACCTCGATAAGACTCTGGGGAGCTATACCCCGATCTATAGCTGGTTCGGCTATGACGAAGCGAATTACACCACGATGCGCAACGGAATGGCATTGCTCGGCGAATTACACAATCTCAGCCCGGTTCCAGTGTATGTGCGTTTTCATCACTTGCTGACCTCGGGAAACGGGGTGCCGGAACTGAAGTGGAGCTCGACAAATGTGTACAGCGAAGACGCGAACGGCAATCCGGTCTACGACTTCAAGATACTGGATGGCATTTTCGACGCGCTCCAGGCGGCGGGAGTGCGGCCCATGGTCGAACTCGGATTCATGCCAAAGGATCTGGCGGCGGAGGTCAAGGGGCGGCATGAACCCTATCAGGTCCATTACCCCGCAAGCGTTGTTTCCGGTACATCGAATAACCCGCCGAAAGATTACCCCAGGTGGAGTGCGCTGGTTCGCGCAGTAACTTCGCATCTCGTCGAGCGCTATGGCGGTGAGACGGTGCTTGGCTGGTACTTCGAGGTGTGGAACGAGCCGGACATCGACTATTGGCATGGCACGCCAGAAGACTACTGGAGGCTCTACGATTATGCCGCCGCGGGAGTTCGCGCGGCGCTGCCGGGAGCGAGGGTGGGAGGACCGGCATCGACAGGGCCGGGCAAAGCGAAGGCGGCGAAATTTCTCGACGGTTTTCTCGCACATGTGGACCATGGCAGGAGCGCCGCAACCGGCGAGTCGGTTCCACTGGACTTCATTTCATTTCATGCGAAGGGGCGTCCGCAGGTCGTTGAAGGTCATGTCCGCATGGGGCTCAGCAATGAGCTTAACGATGTCGTCAAGGGCTTTGATATCGTAGCGAAGCATCCTAAGTTGCGCTCTCTTCCGATCATCCTGAGTGAAGCCGACCCGGAGGGATGCGCAGCCTGCTCAATGAAGGTGAATCCGGCGAATGCGTACCGCAACGGAGCGCTCTACTCATCGTACACGGCAGCTGCGATCAATGCTTTGTTTAATTTGCAGGACCGTTCCAACATGAACCTGCTCGCGATGTTGTCCTGGTCTTTCGAGTTTGAGGGCAAGGATTACTTTGAAGGGTTTCGCACTTTAGCCACAAATGGCGTGGACAAGCCAGTGCTGAATATATTCCGAATGGCCGCCCTGATGTCTGGAAAGCGTGTGATGACAAGCAGCACCGGTCAGGTTCCGCTCGATGACATTCTGAGCAAGGGCGTAACACAGACGCCTGACGTAGATGCTTTCGCAACAAAGGCGGAGGATGAAGCGGCAGTGATGCTGTGGAACTATCATGACGATGACCTACCCGCGGCTGGTTCGGAAGTGGAAGTGACGATCGCGGGAATTCCATCGGGAGTGAAGAGAGTTCTGCTGGAGCACTTCCGGATCGACGGTATGCACAGCAACTCTTACATGGTGTGGAAGGCGATGGGATCACCGCAGGCGCCCTCGCCGGAACAGTATGCACAACTGAAAGCCGCGGGGCAACTGCAGTTGATGAGTTCACCGGAGTGGCTGGACGTGCGCGATGGGAAGTTGCATATCGAAACCACACTTCCTCGGCACGCTACCTCGCTGATGCGTTTGAAATGGTGATCCGATGTCAATGTCTTTGAGAGATGCCAGGCAAGAGGCACGGTCTCGCAGCATCCAGGCGCGACGGTATTTTGTTGCGCTCGTCACCGCAGCGATCGCCATCAGCTACTTCGACCGGCAGACGCTGCCTGTGGCCATTTCGTCGATTGAGCGAACGATCCCGGTGAGCGATCAGCAGTTTTTGTGGCTGCAGTTTGCGTTTCTCATTCCCTATGCGGTGATGTACGCGGCGGGCCGGAGGCATCCTCCGATTTGGAACTGATCGGCTTGTGACGAGTACTCAACAGTCGTGATCACGGGTTGGTGACCGCAACGTTGGTATGCCTTGCTGTGCAGTTTTTTGGGGTGTGCCTCGCCAAAATACCGATCCGCCGTCGAATCAACCAAATAGATTGTGTGCCAATTTGGATTATTCCCGTGCAAACTGACCGTATGCTCGTCGATCCTGAAAAAGTGATTTTCAGGCATATTGAAGTTGAGGATTGCGGGCTTTTGGGGCTTACAGGGTGAGCAGCCGGTTCCATACGTTCATCATGCAGAACAGAAAAATGCGCCCA
>Ga0187847_10000508_pt1 | contig 42724 bp, 44 predicted proteins | sample June2016WEW_4_10_FD_132458 | JGI IMG/M metagenome (GOLD analysis project Ga0187847, IMG submission 132458) | Peatland microbial communities from SPRUCE experiment site at the Marcell Experimental Forest, Minnesota, USA - June2016WEW_4_10 | ecosystem: Environmental > Terrestrial > Soil >...
GTAAGGAACCTTCACGGACGCCGCGCCATGCGCGCCGGTGTGCGCGAAGTACTGAAAGATCAGATACCCGCCGATGACCGGGCCGATCGTCGTGCCCATGGAATTGAATGCTTGCGCGAGATTCAAGCGGCTCGATGCAGTCCGTTCAGGCCCGAGTATCGTCACGTAGGGATTGGCGGCGATTTGCAGCATCGCAAACCCGAGTCCCACGACGAACAAGGCGATCAGAAACAGCGGATAGGAGAGCAAGGTCGCCGCCGGCCAGAACAGGGCGCTGCCGCCGGCCGATATCAGCAGTCCAATGACCACGCCGTTCTTGTATCCGATACGCGCGATCGGGTCTCCCGCGAACGCGGAAATCAGGAAATACAGCAGTGCGCCGATAAAGTAGGCGCCGAAGAAGGCGAATTGCACGAGCATCGCCTCGAAGTAATCGAGTGTGAACGCCTCCTTGAATCGGGGAATCAGGATGTCGTTGAAGACCGTCATGAAGCCCCACATGAAGAACAGCACGGTCATCAGCGCGAACGGACCCCGCAGCGTGCGTGCGGCGGCGGGCTCGGTCGGTGCTTGCGGCTCGGTGGGTAGGCGCGATTCCATGCTCCATGGTACCGCGGCCTTGGGGAAATCGACGAGGATTCGAACCGCTCGTGAGCCGCTCAAGAAACCGCGGACGGAAAGCCGCTCGCGATGAGCCCGTGAATGCCGTTCCAGCAGATCTGCACGCCGATGCACAGCAGAATAAATGCCGAGAGGCGCACAACGACGCTCGTGCCGGTCGCGCCCAACTTGTGCAGGATCCGGTCCGCGTAGCGGTAGCAAAGGTAGACACTGAGCGCCACCAGGGAGATGCCGACCGTGTGCGCGATCAGGGTCACGAGCAAGGGGCGAAAGCCCGGCGGTGGATTGGCGCCGAGCGTCAGAGCGACCGCGATCGAGCCGGGTCCCACGGTCAGCGGCATCGTCATCGGATAGAACGCCTGGCGGCTGATATCGTCGGGCGTTGGCGGCTGTTCGCCATGGTGTTCGAGCGCCGGCGCTGAATTGGGACTGTTGAGCAGCGACCAGCCGATCATGCCGACGACGATTCCGCCGGCCACCTGGACCGACGGGATCGAGACGCCGAAGAAATCGAGCACATAAGCGCCAATCAAGGCCGAGGCCATGAGCAGCAGAAAACTATTGATGGCGACCTGCTTCGCCATGCGGCAGCGCTCAACCGAGGTGAGGTCGGCGGTCATTGCAAGATAGATCGGCGCGCCGCCGAGCGGATCGACGATCGGCAGCAGCGCGCCGATCGCCAATAAAACGATCGAGCCGAATTCGACCACTTGATTGAGAATGGAAGCGGCGGACATGGTGTAGACGTAGGCCTCGATGCGCGGCGAACGATGCTACTGGGCGCCTGCAGTGCGTGCAAGGCATCACAGCCCCCGAAATAAATCATTGACAGCCGAGACAGAACCTCTATTCTTCGCGGCGGGCCATCCGCTCCCAACGGCGGACGCTCATCTGTAAGGATGGGAGTACGAATGACGACACGCATACCGCCGCCGGGCATCCGCCCGACTGACGCCCGATTTTCATCGGGTCCGACCAAAAAACGACCGGGCTGGGACCTGCACGCGCTCGATGCGGCGCTGCTAGGCCGCTCGCATCGATCCAAACCCGGCAAGGCCAAGCTCAAAGAAGCCATCGACCGCACGCGCGCAATTCTTGGCGTGCCCGAGGAATTCAAGATCGCGATCGTGCCGGCATCCGACACCGGCGCCGTCGAAATGGCGATCTGGTCGATGCTGGGCGCGCGCGCCGTCGATGTGTTCGCCTGGGAAAGCTTCGGCGAGGAATGGGTAACCGACGCGGTCGAGCAATTGAAGCTAGCGGACTGTCGCATCCACGTCGGCCGGCCCTACGGCGTGCTGCCGGATCTGTCGCTCGCGCGTGCGACCGCGGATATCGTCTTTACGCAGAACGGTACGACCTCGGGTGCGAAGATTCCCGATTTCGACTGGATCCCCGCGGACCGCGAAGGCCTGAGCTTCAATGATGCGACCAGCGGCGTGTTTGCGCAGCCGATCGAATGGTCCAAGTGCGATGTCGTGACGTTTTCCTGGCAAAAAGTGCTGGGCGGTGAAGCCGCGCACGGCATGTTGATCCTCTCCCCACGGGCGGTCGCGAGACTCGAGAACTACACGCCGCCGAGGCCGCTGCCGAAAATCTTTCGCATGACCAAGAAGGGCCGCCTCGACCAAGAACTGTTCGAAGGCGCGACGATCAATACGCCGTCGTTGCTCGCCACCGAGGATTATCTCGACGCGCTCCGATGGGCCGAGCAAATCGGTGGTCTTGCTGCGCTGCGAGCGCGCGCCGATGCGAACAGCCGGGTATTGAGCGAGTGGGTCGCGCGCACCGACTGGGTCGACTTCCTGGTGTCGGATCCGACGATTCGCAGCAATACGAGCGTCTGCCTCAAGGTCATCGATGAGCGCGTGACGGCCTTGGCAGCTCAGGCCCAGGCAGAATTTGCGAAAAATCTCGCCGCAATCCTCGAGAAGGAACATGTGGCTTACGACGCGGCATCGTATCGATCCGCGCCACCGGGATTGCGCATCTGGTGCGGATCGACGATCGAGCAGAGCGATTTGCAATCGCTGACACCGTGGCTCGATTGGGCGTTCCATACCTGCATCTCGCAACTCAAGCCTCTCTAACTCAAGGATTCACCATGCCCAAAGTGTTGATCGCCGATGAGCTGAGCCCGAAGGCTCTCGAGATTTTTCGCAGCCGCGGGCTCGAGGTCGACGTGCGCGTCGGCCTCAAGAAGTCCGAACTGCTCGCGGTCATCGGCGATTACGACGGCCTCGCAGTGCGCTCGGCGACCAAGGCCGACAAGGATGTGATTGCCGCTGCGCGCCGGCTCAAAGTCATCGGCCGCGCCGGCATCGGCGTCGACAACATCGATATTCCGGCGGCCACGGCCCGCGGCATCGTGGTCATGAACACGCCGTTCGGCAACTCGATCACGACCGCCGAACACGCGATCGCGCTGATGTTCGCCGCGGCGCGCCAGATCCCGGCTGCGGACTGCTCGACGCAAGCCGGAAAATGGGAAAAGAACCGCTTCATGGGCGTCGAACTCTACGCCAAGACGCTGGGGCTGATCGGCTGCGGAAATATCGGTGCGCTGGTCGCGGAGCGGGCGCTCGCGCTCAAAATGAAAGTGATCGCCTATGATCCCTTCCTCTCGCCGGAGCGCGCGGTCAAGCTCGGCGTCGAGAAGGTCGAACTCGATGATCTGCTCGCGCGCGCGGATCTCATTTCATTGCACACGCCGCTGACCGAAAAGACCAAGAACATCCTGTCGGCGAACGCGCTTGCGAAGACCAAACGCGGCGTGATCATCGTCAATGCGGCGCGCGGCGGCCTCGTCGACGAATCCGCGCTGCGTGCGGCGCTCGACAGCGGCCATGTCGCCGCCGCGGGCTTCGACGTCTTTTTGAGCGAGCCGGCCAAGGACAGCGCCCTGTTCGGGGCGCCGAATTTCGTCGCGACTCCGCACCTCGGGGCCAGCACCAACGAGGCCCAGGAAAATGTCGCGCTGCAGGTCGCCGAGCAGATTTCGGATTATTTGTTGACCGGTGCCGTCACCAACGCGCTCAACATGGCCTCGATCAGCGCGGAGGAGGCCTCGCGGCTCAAGCCTTTCATCGGACTCATCGACAAACTCGGCACATTCGCGGGCCAAATCGCCGATGATGGACTCGAAGCGATCGAGATCGAATACGAGGGCGATGTCGCGCACCTCAACACCCAGCCGCTGACCGCATTCGGATTGGCGTCGATCATGCGGCCCTTGATGCCGGACGTGAACATGGTCTCGGCGCCCGCGGTGCTCAAACAGAAAGGGACCTCGCTGACCGAGTCCAAGCGCGAGACGTCCCCGATCTATGGATCGCTGATCCGCATCAAGGTGCTGACCGGCGGCCGTTGGCGCACGCTCGCCGGCGTCGTCAACGCGGGAACCGCGAAGATCGTCGAGGTCAAAGGCATGGCGCTCGAGGCGGACTTTCACCCGGTGATGCTGCTGATCAACAATCTCGACAAGCCGGGCTTCATCGGTGCGCTCGGAACCATCCTCGGCGAGGCCAATATCAACATCGCGACCTTTCATCTGGGGCGCCTCGCCGAAGAGCAGGATGCGATTGCGATCGTCGGCGTCGATCAAATCGTGCCCGATGCGGTTCAAGAGAAGTTGCGCGCCTTGCCCTCGGTGAGGTATGTCAAGGTATTGAAATTTTGACGCGATAGGCGGCTTGCGCCAATGATTCCGACGATCCAGATTCTGATCATCCTGCTCGGCGTGATTGCGGCGGTCGCCCTGATCGCGGCGCGGCTCGAGATTCCACCCGCAATCCTGCTGGTGCTGGCCGGGGTCGTGCTCGCGCTCGTTCCCGGCTTGCCGACCGTGCGGCTCGAGCCAGAATTCGTGCTGTTGTTCGTGTTGCCGCCGATCATCTACGCCTCGGCGGTCGCGATGAGCTGGCGAGAGTTTCGATTCAATCTGCGGCCCATTTCGCTGCTGGCCGTGGGTTGCGTGCTGTTCACGACGATCGCAGCCGCCGCGGTGACCCATTGGCTGCTGGGCTTCTCCTGGCCGGTCGGCTTCCTGCTGGGCGCGATCGTCTCTCCGCCCGATGCGGTCGCGCCGCTCGCGATCGCGCGCCGCATGCAGCTGCCGCGGCGCCTCATCGTGATCCTCGAAGGCGAGGGACTCGCGAACGACGCGAGTGCGCTGATCCTCTATCGTTTCGCGATCGCGGCCGTGAGCCTCAGCGTATTTTCCCTGGGACACGCGACCGGAATGTTCGTCGCGATCATCGGCGGCGAGATCCTCTGGGGCATCGGCGTCGGCTGGCTCATGCTGCGATTGCGCCATTGGGTCCACGACACGCGCATCGAGATCATGTTGTCGCTGCTCACGCCGTTCGTGGCCTATTGGCCGCCGCAACATCTCGGCGGTTCCGGTGTGCTCGCGACCGTGACCACCGGGCTCTACATCAGCTGGAACGGGCTGCGCTTGATCAGTGCGGAGACGCGTTTGCAGGGCATTTTCTTCTGGGATTTCCTGATGTACCTGACCGAGGGCTTCGTGTTTCTGATCACCGGGCTGCAGGCGCGGACCTTGCTCGCCGGAATTCACGGTGACTCGCTGTCCGATCTGGCGCGCTCCGCCGCGGTCGTTTGCGCAGTGATCATCCTGGCACGCTTCATCTGGTTGTTTCCCGCCACCTATCTGCCGCGCTGGCTGATTCCATCGATCCGTCGCGATGACCCCTCGCCGCCCTGGCAGTGGCCGTTCGCGCTCGCATTCACGGGCATTCGCGGCACGGTCTCGCTCGCGGCGGCGCTCGCGATTCCGCTGACGACCGAGAGCGGTGCGCTGTTCCCCGACCGCGATCGAATTCTATTTCTGACATTTGCGGTGATTCTGGTGACGCTGGTCGGCCAGGGCTTGCTGCTGCCGACCGTGATCCGCGTACTCGGGCTCGCCAATGCGGGGCGGCGCGAGCACCATAACGACCGGGTCGAGGAGTTTGCGGCGCGCAAGCTCGCGATCGAGGCGGCGAGCAAGCGCCTCGATGAGCTCGTCGCCGAGCGTGAGCTCGCGGAGGACCTCGTGCGACCGCTGCGCGCGCGCCACCATGAGCGGCTGCGCCACGTCGAGCATCGCGGTAACGGCGACGAGGGGCACAAGCGCACGATCGAGTTGCACGACGAGATCGAATATCAGCTGATCGGCGCCGAACGCGACCAGATCAACGATTTGTATCGACGCGGCAAGCTCAAAGATGAGGCGAGGCGCCGCATCGAACGCGAACTCGACCTGCGGGATGCACAATTGACCAATCTGCGCTCCTCCGACTGAATCCACACCGGGGGCGCGGCCGACGATTTCCGAGGCAGAAGAAACTTTCTGCAAATCAGTATGTTATAAATGGCGACGGCGATGCGGCGTGGTCTGCCCGTCGACCGGTCGGGCGCGCGGAACCCCTAAAATCAGTCCAATCCCGAAAGCGGCGCGGTCCGAATGCGCCGCGGGATCATTTTGTGACCGCAGAGGAACGAGGCGAATGCAGCAAATCAGCGATTCGGATGCGGGCATGCGTGCCGCGCGCGAGGCCGTCGCGGAAACCTCCCGCTGGGTCGCTCCGCTGAAGCGCGAGATCGCGAGTGTGATCGTCGGCCAAAAGCCGCTGATCGACAGCCTCTTGATTGCGCTGCTGACCAATGGCCACGTGCTGCTCGAAGGTGTTCCGGGCCTGGCCAAGACGCTTGCCTTGAAAACTCTGGCAAGCTGCATCTCGCTCGGCTTCAGGCGGCTGCAGTTCACGCCGGACATGCTTCCGGCCGACATCGTGGGCACGATGATCTACAACCCTCAGGACGGTGCGTTTCGCACCAAGCAGGGGCCGATCTTCAGCAATCTGATCCTCGCGGACGAGATCAACCGGGCGCCCGCGAAGGTGCAGAGCGCGCTGCTCGAGGCGATGCAGGAACGCCAGGTGACGCTCGGCGATCAGACGTTCGCGTTGCCGAATCCGTTCCTCGTGCTTGCCACGCAAAATCCGCTCGAGCAGGAGGGGACCTATCCGCTGCCCGAGGCGCAAATCGATCGATTCATGATGAAAGTCGTGATCAGCTACCCGAACCGCGCCGAGGAGCGCGCGATTCTGGACGCGATGGCGACCAGTGAACCGGTGCTGATACCGAGACCCGTGGTCTCCGCGGCCGAAATCAACAGCGCGCGGCATGTCGTCAACCAGGTCTATGTAGACGACAAGATTCGCGACTACATCGTCGATGTGGTGCTCGCAACCCGTCCGCCGACGCCTCCGATCCTGAATTTGAACGGCTACATCCAGAACGGCGCGTCGCCGCGCGCAACGATCGCGATGACGCTCGCGGCGCGCGCGATGGCGTTCCTCAACGGGCGCCATTTCGTGGTTCCGCAGGACGTCAAGTCCGTCGCTCTCGATGTGCTGCGGCACCGCGTCGTCGTGACGTACGAGGCGGAGGCGGAAAACATCACCTCAGAGAACATCATCACGACGATTTTGAACGCGCTGCCGGTGCCGTGAAAAAGCCCGCGGTGAGCGCCCGTTCGAACAAGGCGATCATGAGCGGCATGCGGCAGTTGGAGATTCGCACGCGCCGCATCGTCAACGACAGCCTCGCAGGCGCCTATCATTCCGTGTTCAAGGGGCGCGGCATGGACTTCGACGAGGTCCGTGAATATACGCCCGGCGACGAAGTGCGCACGATCGATTGGAACGTCACGGCCAGAGCGGGCCGCACATTCGTGAAGAAATTCACCGAGGAACGCGAACTGACGATCGTTCTGCTCGTCGACATCAGCGCCTCGGGAAACTTCGGTTCGGGTGAAATGAGCAAACGCGACCTTGCCGCGGAACTCGCGAGCGTGTTGGCGTTTTCCGCGATTCGCAATAGCGACAAGGTCGGTCTGCTGCTCTACACCGATCGCGCCGAGCGTTATCTTCCGCCCAAAAAGGGCCGACGGCACGTGCTGCGCACCGTGCGCGATATCCTCTATCACGTGCCCGTCGGCATCGGCACCGACAGTGTCAAGGCGCTCGACATCGTCAATCATGTCCTGCACCGCCGTGCGATCGTCTTCTTGATCTCGGATTTCCAGCCGCTTGCCGCGCGCGCGCAATTGCGCAGAGCCATGCGCCAGACGAATCGCCGGCATGATCTGATTGCGGTGCATGTCGAGGATCCCCGTGAGTGCGAATTGCCGAATGTCGGCATGCTCGCGCTCGAAGATGCGGAAACCGGCGAGATCGTCGAAGTGAACACCGCGAGCGCGGCCGTGCGCGCGCGCTTCAAGGAACAGGCGTTGCTGCGCCGCCGGCGCATCGTCGCCGATTTTCGCGCCGAAGGCGTCGATACCTTGCAGTTGCAGACCGGCGCGGCCTACATCCCTGCGCTGCAGCGGTTCTTCAAGACGCGAGAGCGCCGGCGCCCATGAGCGATCGGCGCAGCCGTCGGCGCGCAGCACCCTGCGCCGCTGCGATGCTGCTGGTCGCAGTGCTCGGCGCGGCGGCGGCGGGCGCGCCGACCGCGCCAGGCGCGCCGGCCGAGGACATACGCGATATCCGTGGGCCAAAATTCGACAAACCCGAATGGATCGTGGCGGCCGTGATTGTTGTTGCCTGCGTTGCTGCGCTCGGGGGGTATGCAGTGTGGCACCGGCGCCGCGCGCACCCGGCGCCGGACCCGACACCGCTCGAGCTTGCCGAGCGGCGGCTCGCGGCAATCCGTGCGCTGATGCTGCCCGCGGACTCGCATCGATTCGCGGTCGAGATTTCCGCGATCGTTCGGGAGTTCATCGAGCGGCGTTTCCAGGTCGGCGCAACCCAGCTCACGACGGACGAATTCCTGCGCACGCTGCTCGCATCGTCCGAGGACGCGCTGACGCGTCAGCGCGAACTGCTGGCGGCGTTCCTGCGCCAGTGCGACATCGTCAAATTCGCCGATGTCCAGCTCAGCGTCGATGCGATGGCAGCGTTGCACGGCAGCGCGCTGCTGTTCGTGCGGGCGACGGCCCAAGCCCGGGAGGCGCATGATTCGCTGGCTGCAACCTGAGTGGCTCTGGCTGCTCGCGCTGCTTCCCGTCATTCTGCTGTGGCGCGGGCGGCGCGGGCCGGTCGCCGCCGTCGAATTTTCCGACGTCGGACTCGTACGCGAGCTTGCCCGTGCCGGGCGCAGCAAGATCGGACGCTGGGCGGCCGTCGTCGCGCTGCTCGCCGCGGTGCTGATGATCGTCGGACTGGCTCGACCGCAACGTGACCGCAGCCGTACCGAAGTGATCGCGAACGGCATCGACATCGTGATCGGGCTCGATGTGTCCGGTTCCATGCAAGCACTCGATTTTCTGGTCGATGCTCGCCGGATTCCCAGGGTCGAGGTCGTCAAATCCGTGGTGTCTCAATTCATCGAGGAGCGGCCCGATGATCGCATCGGCCTCGTCGCGTTCGCGGGTGTTCCGTACCTGATCGGTCCGATCACGCTCGATCACGATTGGCTGCAGCAGAGGCTCGAACGCGTCAACATCGGAGCGCTCGACGATGGCACGGCGATCGGCTCGGCGATTGCGGCCAGCGTCAACCACCTGCGTGCCAGCTCGGCGAAATCCAAAGTCGTGATCCTGCTGACCGACGGCGTCAATAACACCGGCAAGATTTCGCCGTTTGCGGCGGCCGAGGCGGCGAGGGCGCTCGGCATCAAGATCTATACGATCGGCGTCGGGGTGCGCGGCAAGGCGCCGATTCCGGTCAAGGATCAGGCCGGCAATACCCATCTGATCATGGCGCCGGTCGACGTCGATGAAAAATCCTTGCAGCAGATCGCGGACGAGACCGGCGGGCGGTTCTACCGCGCGACCGACACCGATTCCCTGCGCAAGATTTATGGAGAGATCAACCAGCTCGAGAAGACGCCGCATACGGTGCAGAAATTCGAACACTATGAAGATCTCTACCTCTGGGTGCTGATTCCGGCATTCGCAATCCTCATGATCGGCGCGATCCTGCAGCACACGCTGCTGCGGCGCTTACCGTGAAATTCGCCCATCCGTGGTGGCTGCTCGCGGCGCCCATTGCATGCTGTGCACTGGCGTGGATTTGGCATCGTTACGATGTCCGCCAAAGCGCGGCGCTCTCCCGGTTCATTGCGGCGCACTTGAGGGACCAATTGACCCGGTCGGTATCGATCGCGCGCCGGCGGATTCGCCGCGGGCTCTATCTCGCGGCGATCGCGTTTCTGTGTGCGTCGCTGGCCGGGCCCCTCGTGGGCTTTCGCTGGGAACTCATCAGCCGCCGCGGCAATGAGATCGTGTTCGCGATCGACACGTCGCGCAGCATGCTCACGGCCGACGTGAAGCCCGACCGCCTGACCCGCGCCAAACTCGCGATCGAGGATTTCGCGAACCAACTCGACGGCGACGCCGTCGGCATCGTCGCATTCGCGGGCACGGCATTCTTGAGCTGCCCGATAACGCTCGACTATGGAGCATTTCACGAGACCCTCACTGCGATCGACACGACCACGATCGCGCGCGGCGGCACGAACATCGAAAGCGCGATCGCGGAGGCGCAGCGTGCCTTGCACCGCCGCCCCGGCACACAGAAAATATTGATACTCGTGACCGACGGCGAGGAACTCGAGGGCGGCGCGGTGTCAGCAGCGCAAAATGCGGCGCAACAGGATCATCTGGTGATTTATACGATCGGCGTCGGCACGGCTGCGGGCGATCTCATTGCGCTGCCGGCCGATCAGGGCGGCGGGTATGTCGAGGACGAGACCGGCGCAGCCGTGAAGTCGCGCCTCGACGAGGCCAAGTTGAAAGCGATCGCGGCCGCGAGCGGCGGGTTTTATGCGCCGCTCGGAGCCGAAGGGGAGGGATTGCAGCTCGTACTGAAAGCCGTTCTCGGCACGATCGACAAACACGACCTGTCGTATCGTCAACAAAGAGTTTATATCGAGCGCTACCAGTGGCCGCTCGCGGCCTCGCTCGGGCTGCTCATGGCCAGTCTGATGATCGACCTGCGCCGGCACCGAAGCGTGCGGCGCGCAGCCGCGGTCGGCGCGGCGGCGCTGTCGGGTCTGATCATGTTCGCCGCATGGCCTAGCGCCGCAGTGCGTGCCGCAAACCCGGCCGCGGACGATGCAAAGCCCGTGCAGCAATTCAACGCCGGCACGGCGGCTTATCGCGATGGCCGCTTTCCGCAGGCCGAGCAGGCGTTCGAGCAATCGATCAAGCGCGCGCCGGCCAGCGATGCCAAGCGACTCGGCGAGCAGCAGGATGCCTATTACAATCTTGGCAATTCGCTCTATCGGGCGGGCCAGAAGAGCGAGCAATCCGCACCGAAAGAGACCTTGCGGCTATGGAACGATGCCGTCAAGGCCTACGAGACCGCGCTGCAGCTGCGTAGCGACGATGCGGACAGCAAGTTCAACCGCGATCTCGTCAAGCGAAAAATCGCGGCTCTGCAACAGCAGAACCAGAATCCGCCGCCGCCGAAGTCCAGCGGCGGCAGTCCCCCGGACCATGAGCCGCCGCAAACCGGCAAACCGCCGCCTGCCGCGCCGAGCGCCGGCCGGCCGCCGCCCGAAGGCGGCGCAGAGCACCGCGAGGATTCGCGAATGCCCGGCCAAATGAGCCGCGAAGAAGCCAACGAGCTGCTGGATTCCGCGAAAGCGGAGGAACGTCCGCCGCACGCGGCGCCGATCGCGGCTGCGGCGCCGACCGGCGAGCCGCCCGACAAGCCGTTCAAGAATTGGTGATATGAGACCGAAGCATGTCCGATCCCCGCGCCTCGCGACGCTGATCGTCGGACTTGCAATGCTCGCGGTGCCGGCCATTGCACCTGCCTCGGTCGTCAATGCGACGCTCGATCCACCGGTCGTCACGATCGGACATTCGGCGCTGCTCACGATCACGACCTTGGGCACGGGCACGGAATCCACGATCATGCCGTTTGTCGGCGGCTTGGAATTTCGAATCGTCAGCCAGTCGCATCGATTCGAGACGATCAAAGGGACGACGCTCACCACGACGACGATCGTCGTGCGCGTGACGCCGCAAATGGTCGGCACTTTCGCGATTCCCGGGCTCGGCTCGGCAGGCGAGCCCGTCACACTGCGCGTCGACCCTGATCGCCTGGTCGCCAACTACTCGCCGGTCACGCACCATGGCTCGAATCCCGTGCCCGTGGTTGCGACTGCATTGGCCGAGAACGGCATACATTTGATGGCTGACGGCGCGGCCTTCGTGCGGCTCACCGTTCCGAAACGCCAGGCTTATGTCGGCGAGAGCGTTCCGATCGAAATCGAGGTCGGACTGCGATCCGAGTTCGTGACTGCGCTGAACGGCTTGCCCACGCTGATCGGCGGTGACTTCACGCTCAACAATCTCTCGCGTCAACCGGAGCGCAGTGAACGCAGCGTCGCGGGTAAGCCGTTTGGCTTGTTCACCTGGCACAGCGTCATCGCGGCGGTCAAGCCGGGCGGCTTCGCGTTCTCGGTCGAGGTGCCGCTGACCGTGAAATTCAGCACGCGGCCGAAGGCGGATGCCCAGATCGACGATCTGCTTGGCGACCCGTTCCTGCAGAATCACTTCGGCCCGACCGTGACGAAGGAAGTCAAAGTCTCGAGTCCGGCGACGGAATTGACCGTGGTCGCGCTGCCCACCGAAGGCCGTCCCGCGGACTTCAGCGGCGCGGTCGGCAGCTTCACGATTGCGAGCGACGTAGCGCCGGCCACCGCGGCTGCGGGCGATCCGCTGAACTTGCGCCTGCACGTGACCGGCTCCGGCAATTTCGACCGCGTCGATAGCGCGATGCTTCGCTCTGCCGATCGCTGGAAGACCTACCCACCGCGTTCGTCGTTCAGCGCCAGCGATGCACTCGGCTACAAGGGCGAGAAGATTTTCGAGCAGCCCGTGATCGCATCGCAGGCCGGCGTGCAGACGCTGCCGGCACTCGAGTTCAGTTTTTTCGATCCGGCGACGGGCGCCTATGAGACCGCGCGCAGCGCGCCGCTGACCGTGACGATCGAAAAGTCGTTGGCGGACGCGGCGCTCACGGCGCCCTCCGCGGGTGCGCCGGCCGCCGCGGCCGCAGGGTTGCGGCCAGACCATGCCGTGTCCGGGGCCGTCGCGAGTTCGCTCGTGCCGCTCTATCTGCGCCCGCAGTTTGTAGCGGCGCCGTCTCTGCTCGCCTTGCTGTTCGGCGGCGCTTACTTGGGGCTGCGCGGCCGTACGCCGCGCGACCATCGCCAATCGCGGGCGGTCGCGCGCGTGGTCGGCCAACTGCAGGCGGCCGCGCGCATCGGCGATAGCGCGCAATTTTTGACGGCCGCATGCACCGCGCTGCAACCGATACTTGCGGCACGCTGGCAACTCGCGCCGGAACAGATCACGGCGCAGGAGATCGGCATGCGCGCGGGCCGCGACGGCGATGAGCTGCGCGCACTGTTCGAGCTTGCCGACGAGGTCCAGTACTCGGGCGAGGCATTCAGTGCCGCCGATTACTCACGCTGGACGCGCATCGTCGTCGAGCAGATCGCGGCCGGGCAGTCATCGTGAACGGCCGACGCGGCATGACCGCTCTGGTGATCGGCCTCGTGCTCGCGGCATGCCTCGTTCGAGCGCAATCGGTGCAGACCGGCTACTCCTCGGACGCACTTTATAACCTCGCGAATTCCTATGCCCGCGCAGGCAAGCCCGGGATGGCGATCTTGAATTACGAACGAGCCGCGATGCTCGCGCCCGACGACGCCGATGTCGCGGCGAATTTGCGCGCCGTGCGCGCATCGGCGGGGTTGCCCGCGGAGCCGCAAGCCTGGCTCGAGCCCATCGAGAGGGCCGCGAGGCCGGCAACCTGGGCGTGGAGCGCGCTCATCGGCGTGCTCGCGGTCGGCTCGAGCGCCCTGGCTGCACGGCTGACCGCGCGGTTCCGATCACTGCGCCGCATGGCCGCGGTCGCGGGCGTCGCACTGCTGGGCTTGACCATCGTCAACGGTGTCATCGAGTGGCCCCGGTTGCACGCCGCCGTCGTGCTCGTCGCGGGCACGCCGGCGCGCGCGACGCCGGCGCCCATGGCCGAACCGCTGTTCAGCTTGCCGGAGGGTCAAACCGTGAGGCTCCTCGGCGAGCATGAGGATTTTGTGTTCGTGCAGGTAACGACCGGCGACCGCGGATGGGTTTCTCGAGCGAGCCTGGCGACGGTTGTGCCCTAAGGCAAAATCAATTGTCGTAAAATCCGAGTCGCGACCGATGAAGGCTATATGGAGGATTGGCGATGCCGCATGCAATTCGATTTTCTCGGCCGGGCGGACCGGAGGTCATGGTCTGGGAGGAGATTCAACTCGGCAAGCCGGGTCCGGGTGAGGCACGCATCCGCCAGACGGCCGTCGGGCTCAATTTCATCGATGTCTACCATCGCACGGGTTTGTATCCCTTGCCATTGCCGAGCGGCCTCGGCGGCGAGGGTGCGGGGGTCGTCGAGGAGGTCGGCGCCGGCGTCACGGATTTGAAGCCGGGCGACCGCGTCGCCTATGGGACCGCTCCGATCGGCGCCTACGCCGAGGCGCGGCTGATTCCCGCCGATCGGCTGATCAAGCTGCCGAACGGCATCGATGACCAGACAGCCGCCGCGATGATGCTCAAAGGGCTGACCGTGCAATACCTGATTCGCCAGACCTATCGCGTCAAAAAAGGCGACACGGTCCTGCTGCATGCGGCCGCGGGCGGCATCGGCACGATCCTTTCGCAATGGGCGAGGCATTTGGGCGCGACGGTCATCGGGACGGTCGGCAGCGACGAGAAGGCGAAGCTCGCCAAGGCGAACGGCTGCGCACACGTGATCGTCTATACGCGTGAGGATTTCGTGAAGCGGGTCGAGGAGATCACGGGCGGGAAGAAGGTACCGGTCGTCTACGATTCGGTCGGCAAGGACACGTTCATGAAATCCCTCGACTGCTGCGCCCCGCTCGGACTCGTTGCTCTATTCGGCCAGTCCTCGGGCGCGGTGGAACCGCTGAATCTCGGCATGCTCGCGGCGAAGGGTTCGCTCTATGTGACCCGCCCGACGCTCAACACCTACGGCGCGAAGCGCGAGAATTTGGTCGCGATGGCCAAGGAGCTGTTCGAGGTCGTGGAATCCGGCGTCGTGAAGATCACGGTCAATCAAACCTATGCGCTCAAGGATGCCGCCAAAGCCCACGCGGATCTTGCAGCCCGCAAGACCACGGGATCGACAGTCTTGACGGTTTGAGCGCGAGCGCGCAGGTCAATTTGCCGAGGTCACGGGTCGTGACTTGATTGGTTGCTCAACTCGCGGTATAGTAAGTTGAGTGAGCAATCAAGTCAGTGCCACCGATCCGACCCGCAACCGGATTTTGTTCGCCGGCATGGAGCTGTTTGGCCGCAAGGGTTATCAGTCGACCTCGATAGCGGACATTCTGCTTGCCGCCGGGGCTCACTCCGGCAGCCTGTATCACTTCTTTCCGACCAAGCAGGACTTGCTGCTCGCAGTGCTCGAGATGTACCGCGACGGCATCGAGCCGATGCTGCTCGCGCCGGCATGGCAGCACGTCGCGGACCCGATCGAGCGCATATTTGCGCTGCTCGCCTCATACCGCCGCGCACTCGAGCAAACCGATTGCACCTATGGTTGCCCGATCGGCTCCTTGGCGCTCGAGCTGCACGAGCCCGACCCGCCGGTCCGTGAGTTGCTCGCGGTCAATTTCCTCGGTTGGGTCAACCACGTTCGCCTCTGCCTGGAGGCCGGCAGGCAGCGCTTGCCGCGCGATGTCGACACCGACGCACTGGCGACTTTCATTCTCACGACGATGGAGGGCGGCGTCATGCAGGCGCGGACCCACCGATCGTTGAGCGCATTCGATATCTCGGTCGCAGTGCTACGCGACTACTTCAAACGCCTGGAATCCGATGCAAAGGGAGAACATCGATGAGTATCCATTTCTACCGCGTCATTACCGCTGCGATGGTCGGCGTCTTGAGCGCAGCGAGCCTGGCTGCGGAACACAGCTGGCGCGATTTCAAAGACGTGTCGAACAGCTCGTTCGTCGAGGCGAGCGGCGATCGTGCGATCCAGCTCTCGATCGATGTCGCGGCGCCTGCGCACGAGGTGTTCGCGGCATTTGCCACCAGCGAAGGTTTCTCGAGCTGGGCGGTGCCGGTCGCTCACGTCGAGCTGCGCGTCGGCGGATTCATCGAGGCGAGCTACGACCCGAATGCCAAGCTCGGCGATCCCGGCAACATCCGCAATGAAATCGTCGCCTACGTTCCGGATCGCCTGCTCGTGATCCGCAACGTGCAGGCGCCCGCCGGTTTCGCGGATCCGGAGTTGTTTCGGCGCACGGCCACGGTCATCGAATTTGCGGCGCGCGACACGTCCCACACCCATGTGACGCTGACCAATGCCGGCTACGGAACCGGAGAGCGCTGGGATACCCTGTACCGCCACTTCGAATGGGGCGACGCGTATACCCTGGCCGAGCTCAAGTCGCGCTTCGAGCATGGCCCCGTGGACTGGGCCGCGCTCGCCGCAAAGAGCAAGGCCGAGGCGGCAGCGCATACGGTCGAAGGGACGCATTGAACCATCGGGTGTAGCATCGCGCGGATGCAGCACCGCGCGCAGATGAGTCGCTGGCAGTGGGTACTGGATTCGCTGGCCGCGGCGGCGGCCATGCTGGCCTTCGCGGTGATTAGTTCGGTGCTGATCCATGCCGCAGGCAAGCCCGAATTGATCGACGCCAGCCGGGTGCCGGTACCTTGGGTGCCGCTCGGCATCGCCGTCGGCCTGCTCGTCTATCGTGGCGCCGACCGCTGGCCCGGCGCCTTCGTGGGATCATTCGCCACGACTCTATGGGTTGCGAACTTTCCGTTGCCGGCCGCGCTCGTGCAGGCGACTTCGGCGACGCTGTGCGCGCTCGGCATTCGTGCATTGCTGCGCCTCTGGCGCGTGCAGGTTTCGATCGAACGCTGGCAGGATCCCTTGCTGCTGTGGTTCGTTGCCGCCTGTGGTGCAACCGTCCTGGCGTGCACCGCGGGCACGGTCGTGCTGTTCGCGGCCGGCCTGCAGCCGCAGCACCTCGGCGCCGGCGTGGCCCGCGCGATGATCGACACCCATGGGCTGCCGATCATCAGCTGGCCGCTCGTGCGGCTCGTGAGCTGCTGGTGGGCGAACTGGACCAGCGGCGTGGCGCTCGTCGTGCCGGCGTTGCGCCTGCTCAATCGTGCGAGCTGGCCTCTTCTCGGGCACCGTCTGCGGGAACTTGCGATCATCGCGCTGTTGGTCGCGGCCTGGGGCATCGCTGCATTCGCTCCCCTGCCCTGGGTCGCCTGCTTGCCGCTTGCGATATTCGCGCTGGTTCTGGTCACCTGGTCGGCGATACGCTTCGGCGCCGCGGTCGCGGCGTTGATACCGCTCGCGCTCGCGCTGATCCAGAGTGCGGCTTTCGTCGCCGACCGCGGTCCGCTGCATGCACAGCCGGACCTCGCGATCTTGTTCGTTTGGGCATTCATCGCCGTGGTCTCCATTGTGGGCATGCTGATCACCTCCTTGCTCGCGGAACGCGATGTGGCCGCCAACCGGCAGGCGGCGTCCGAGGCCCGCTATCGCTCGCTGTTCGAATCGAATCCGCAACCGCTTTGGGTGCAGGACCCGAATACTCTGCGCATCCTCATGGTCAACGAGGCCGCCGTGCGTCACTACGGCTACACGCGCGAGGAATTCAGCGGGCTGCGTGTCACCGACCTCGAGGCCCACGAGGTCCCGGCTGCGAGCGCGGACGGTGCATCGGAACTGATCTTCGACGGCCGTGAACACCTGTGCCGTACGCGCGACGGCACACTGATCAACGTCGAGCTTCGCGCCGAGCCGATAGAGTTCGAGGGGCGCGAACTCGCGTTGGTGTTCAGCTACGACGTGACCGATCGCAACCGCCTGCGCAGCGCCTATCTCGATGCCAGCGATTTGGCGGCGCGAAGGCTCGGCCATGAGCTGCATGACGGACTCGGCCAGGAATTGGTCGCGTTGTCGCTGATGATCAGCAGCGAACGAACCCGGGTTGCGCGCGGCGAAACGCCGAGCATCGAGACGCTCGATCTCATCGACGGCATCGCGAAGCGCGCGGTGATTACCTGCCGTACGATCGCTCAAGGGCTCTCGGCGCTAGCCGAAACCGGCGGACACCTGCCGGGCGCGTTGCAGAGGCTCGTCGAGCGATTCGGCGCCGAAGGCGGCCCGGCGATCTCCGTGCTCATCGAGAATGAAGCCGCGCTCGTGCTATCGCAGTCGGCACGTGACCATGTCTATCGCATCGCCCAGGAGGCACTCGCGAACGTCGTCAAGCATGCGGGCGCCGCGCGCATCGAAGTGCAGCTCGTCGTCACGCCGACCGATGTCGTGCTCACGATTCGCGACGATGGCGTCGGCCTGCCCCCGGCTGCCGAGCGTGCCTCCGGCCTGGGCCTCGCCTCGATGCAACACCGCGCCGCGGCGATCGGTGCGCGACTGAGCGTGAGAACGCGCTACGAAGGCGGCACGGAAGTGCGATTGGAATGTCCGCAAGGTACACCCGCAACGGCCAAACGCCGTTGGATCGGCGGTCGTCACGGGGCCGTCGGCAAGGGATGACGACGCGCGCCTGCGCGCCGCAGGCGTCATTCGATATTATCGGGAGACAGGCGAGCTGCGCGTGTATCGGCCGATAAGCGGCTCGCAAGCCGCAGGGCTTGTGCGCGATCGGCGGCGCCGAGCTTGCGCAGGATCGCGCTCACTTGCGCCTTGACCGCCGATTCGGCGATCCGCAATTCACTCGCAATTTGCTGGTTGCGCCGGCCCGAGCACAGCAAGCCGAACACGCGAAACTGTTGCGCAGTCAGCTGCGCGAGCGCCGAGGCGAAATCGAGCGCAGCCGCATCGGCTGCCGGCGCCGTGTTGGCGCTCAAACCCGCGGGCGAGACGTACTCGCCGCGCAGTACCGAGGCTACGTTGCGGCCAATCGTGCCGGCGTCGGCCGACTTCGACACGAAGCCTTGCGCGCCGAACGCCAATGCATCGCGAACGGTACGCTCGTCGTCGGTCGCGGAAACCAGGATGACCGGCAACTGCGGGTGTGCGCCGCGCAAATGCGCGAGCGCGCAGAAGCCATGGGCACCCGGCAGATTCAAATCGAGCAACGCAAGATCGGCGTGCGGATGTTGCTCGAGCGCATCGAAGAGCCCGGCAATATTGTCGGCTTCGAGGAAACTGCAGTTCGCGCAGACCGCCGCGACCGCGCCGGTAAGCGCCGCACGGAACAGCGGATGGTCGTCGACGATCAGCAGTTCATAGTTCATTGTCGATCGGTCGTGCCAGCGAGTTCCATGCGGCGAGCCTCCCTTCGGTCGGTGGCCCTTTGTAGCATCGCGGGCTTTTTCGGCGTCTACGACTTTGGTGGAGCGTGTTGTTTTTATGCCGCCCTACGACCAAAGTCGAATATCCCGCCAAGCGCATGGGCGTTAGTTTGGGCTGGCACAGCTGGGGCTTCGACAACAAAAAGTGGGGGAGGGACCATGGCAACGCCCGACGTGGTGGATTGGGACGCGATCATTCGTGATCCGCGCTTCCAGGCTTTGCACCGACGCAAAAGCCTATTTCTCTGGGGACTGATGGCGATCTCCGTGTTCTATTACTTTCTGTTGCCGATCGGTGCGGCGTATTACCAGGATTTGTTCAAGATCCGCGTATGGGGCCCGATCAATTTTGGATTGGTGTTCGCGCTCAGCGAATTCATCGTGGCCTGGGCGATCGCGCTGATCTACTCGCGCAGGGCCAGCCGCGACTTCGACAAGATGGCGGCCGAGATTGCGGCCGAGTTCGGGCTCAAAACGAAGGGGACCGGCGCATGACACCGACAACTCGAAAATGGTCGATCATCGGTGCATGCGCAGCCGTGCCCCTGGTCGCGACACCGGCGCTCGCGCAGGCCGCCGGCGTCGAGGATAAATACCGCTGGCTGACCTTCACGATATTCGCGGTGGTCATCGGGATCACGATGTTTGTGACCTATCTCGCGGCGAAGCGCGTGCGCTCCGCCTCGGATTTCTACACCGCGGGCGGCGGCGTCTCGGGTCTGCAAAACGGCTGGGCGATCGCCGGCGACTACTTGTCGGCCGCGTCCTTCCTCGGCATTGCGGGCCTGATCTCGCTCTACGGCTACGACGGCTTCATGTATTCGGTCGGCTGGCTGGTCGCCTACATTTCGGTGCTGCTGCTAATCGCGGAGCCCTGCCGCAACATCGGCCGCTACACGCTCTCGGATATCTTGGCCTACCGCAACGATCCGAAAAAGGTCCGCATCGTCGGAGCACTGTCGACGATCACGGTTTCGACGTTTTACTTGACCGCACAGATGGTCGGCGGCGGCGTCCTGGTCAAGACCTTGATCGGGATCAACTATGAAACCTCGGTCGTCGCGGTCGGAGTTTTGATGCTGCTGTACGTGATCTTCGGCGGCATGGTGGCGACCACCTGGGTGCAGATCATCAAGGCGGTGCTGTTGGTGGCTGCGTCGATCGTGATCGTGGTGCTCGTCTGGGCGCCGTACGGGTTTTCGCTGCCGGGATTCCTGACCGACGTCGTCGGTGATCCGCGCGTGCAGGCGCGCGTCGCGACGCTGCTCGGCGATCCTGCCAAGTCGATGACCGCGGCGGAGCTCGGCCAGCGCTTTCTCGAGCCGGGCCTGTATTTCAAGGCACCGATCGACCAGATCAGCCTCGGCATGGCACTGGTGTTCGGCACCGCGGGCTTGCCGCACATATTGATGCGCTTCTTCACGGTGCGCACCGCCGTGCAAGCGCGCCGATCAGTGGTCTGGGCGATGATCATCATCGGCGGTTTCTATGTGATGACGCTGTTTCTCGGCTTCGGCGCGGCGCACCTCGTGGGTTCCGCGAATATCGCGGGCGTCGATGCCGGCGGCAATATGGCCGGCCCGTTGCTCGCGCAGTACATCGGCGGCGGACCGGATTCGTTCCTGGGCAACTTCATGCTCGCCTTCGTATCGGCGGTCGCATTCGCGACGATCGTCGCGGTCGTTGCCGGCTTGGTGCTGGCGTCGGCCTCGGCGATGGCGCATGACTTGTTCGTGGGCGTGATCCGTGCCGGCAAGGAGACGACCGCGCGCGGCCAGGTGGTCGCGGCGCGGGTCGCCACCTTGATCGTCGGTGCGATGTCGATCGCGATCGGCATCGCGGCAAAGGGCCAGAACGTCGCGGTTCTCGTGGGACTCGCGTTCGCAGTCGCGGCCAGTGCCAATTTCCCGTGCGTGCTGTTGACGCTCTACTGGAAGCGTTGCAACACCGGCGGCATCGTGACCGGCATGTTGGTCGGCACGATCGCGGCAGTCGGCCTCACCTTGGTGTCGCCGAACTTGACCTACCCGCTCGCGGTCAAGGCGGCCGCGCACAAGGTACTCGATGCGGCGCCCGCCAAGCGCATCGCCGCGGTCGAGGCCACCGCTTCGGCCGATCCGGCGGTTGCCGCGAAGGCGAGCAAGGATGTCATCGCGCTCGACAAGGCAGTCGCAAAGGCGAACGCCGACCTGACCAAGTGGGGTAATGAGACTACCTCGTTCATGGGTCTCGAAAAGCCCTTGTTCGACCTCAAGAACCCGGGCCTGATCTCGATCCCGCTCGGCTTCCTCGGCGTGATTCTGGGTTCGTTGTTTATGCGCGACAAACGTGCCGAGCAAATGTGGAACGAGGTATATGCCCGGCAAAACACGGGTCTACTGGTATCCAAGTCGGTTGCGCTCTAAACTAGCGCGTTGTGAAGATACAACGCTCTGCTGAAAATATTTTTACGGAGGCAATTAAAATGAGAAGACAGATGTATTTGCTGGGGGCTGCGGTTGGTCTGGCACTGGCTGGCGCGACCGCGCAAGCACAAATGAAAGACCCGCTGCCGGATAGTTTATCGCTCGGCGGCGTGACTTTTTACGCAACGATCGATATCGGCTACGCCTATCAAAGTGCCGGTGCTCCACTCGGCAGTCAGCTACCAGGCGGCCTCGAGTACCAGGCCTTCACGACCACGCGAAATTTCTCGGGCTCCGTCTCGACGATCGCGGAGAGCGGCCTCGAGCAATCCAAGGCCGGGATCCGGGTCTCGCAACCGATTGGCAACGACATCAGCCTCGTTGCGAGGGCCGAGACTGGATTTAATCCACTATCGGGTCAGTTGACTGATGCTTGTGCGTCGATCGCCAACAACGGCGGCGTAGGTACTCCGGCGAACCCCGCCGGCCAGACCTCCAACGCCGACAGCAGCCGCTGCGGTCAGCTGTTCCAGGGCCCGATCAATGGCGGATTCAGCAGCCCGACGATGGGCCAACTCACGGTCGGCCGTCACAACTCGGTCCAGCTCGACGCACTCGCGCAGTATGATCCGCAAGCCCTGTCCTATGCGTTTTCGTTCCTCGGCTATTCGGGCTTCAACGGCGGCGCGGGCAGTACCGAAGCGGCACGCTGGGATAATTCGGTCCGCTATGCCTACACGACCAGCGATTTCCGCCTCGTCGGCATGTACTCGAGCGGCGGTCTCGATACCGGCGTACTCGGCAAGGCCTACGGCGTCGATGTCGGCGTGACTTACGAGGGTTTCTCGGTCGATGCGACCTATGAAAACGTCAACAGCGCGGTCAACCTCAGAAGCTCGTTCGACGATGGTCCGAACCCGCTGAATCCTCAGCCGACGCCGGCCGAGATTGCGGCGGGCACGTCGGCGACACCGGGATTGGCGGCCTACATCTCGGACGACACCTCGTACAACATCATGGCCAAGTACACGACGGCTGTCGGCGATCCGAGTTCGAAAGACAAGTTCACGGTCTACGCGGGCTACTCGCATATCCAAAAGGCGCATGGCAACTACCCGCCCGGCGGTACCGCAGCTGGGAATTACGAGCTCAACGTCGGCATCAACGTCAACAACTCGGCCGTCTACGAGATGGAGTGGATCGGTGCGCGGTATGCGATGGGTTCGGGCTTGAATATGACCGCCGCGTTCTATCATGTCTCGCAGAACAGCTGGACGATCGGTCTGACGCCGACCGGCAATCAAGGCATCGGCTGCAGCGCCGCCGGCTTGCTGTGCTCGGGTGATTTTACCGAAGCATCGTTCGTGCTCGACTACATCATCAACAAGCACTACGACATCTACGGCGGTGTCAATTATTCGCAAGTCACGGACGGCCTGGCCTGGGGCTTCGCGAACGACCAGGGCGGCGGTGGGTCCGGAACGACCGGCAGCCAGTCGGAGACGACCGTCATGTTCGGCATTCGTGTGAGAATCTGAGGCCGGCTCACGACAGCGGCGATTGATTCGATGATGGTTTGCGATGGGGTCACCCGAGCGGGGTGACCCCGAGATTGACCCCGGGGCCTGAGCCCGGGGCATTCCCGCCTTTGACACCGCCATGTCGCACCCTCAATATCCCTCGTCCTTGCAGTGGGTATCGAATGGGCGCTCCTGTCAAACTTCGATCGGCGATGGCCGCTGCGGCACTGCTGTGCGCGATCGGCGCGCGCGCGAACGATCTGGTGATTCATGCCGGCGCGCTGCTCGACGGGTCGGGCCAAGCGCCGCAGGCGCGCGTCTCGATATTGATTCACGACGATCGCATCGTCGCGATCGAGCCCGGCTTCCAAGCGCCGGCCGGCGCAGCGGTGCTCGATTTGTCCGACGAGACGCTGATGCCCGGATTCATCGACTGCCATATCCACGTGAGCTCGAGGTTGCCCGGCAGGACCAACGCGACCGAGCACTGGCTCACGCAGACCGACATCGCACGCGCGTTCGAAGGCGCGGTATTCGCGCGCGCGATGCTGCAGCAGGGTTTCACGAGTGCGCGCGATGTCGGCGGCGGTGACGAGACCGTCGCGATCCGGGATGCAATCAAGGCCGGCCAGATTGCGGGTCCGCGCCTATGGGTTTCGCTCGAACCGCTCGGCCCGACCGCGGGCCACGCCGATCCGCGCTCGGGGCTGGATCCTGCGCTGAACCACCCGGGCTGGGATAACGGACTGATCGATACGCCCGAGCAGGCGCGCCTGCGGGTACGCGAACACCGCCGGCGCGGCGCCGACCTCATCAAGCTCGTGCCCTCGGGAGGCATCGCATCGACGGGCGATGATCCGCGCCAACAATTGATGACCAACGAAGAAATCCGCGTCGCCGTCGAGACCGCGCATTCGCTCGGCATGAAGGTGGCCGCGCACATTTACCCGGCCGGCGCGATCGAAAATGCGGTCGACGCCGGCGTGGACTCGGTCGAGCATGGTTCCTTCGCAACCGCGAAGACCTTCGCATTGATGAAGGCGCATGGCACCACTCTCGTACCCACGCTGACGGTCTACGAGGTCTATTACGAAGCAGCGCGAGACCATCCTGAATTGCTGACCCCGGGCACCGCAGCGAAGGAGTTGGCGAACGACCTGCTGCCCAAACGCAATCTGACCCTCGCGATCCAGAGCGGCGTCAAGATCGCGTATGGCACGGATATCGGCGAGGGCGATCATGCGATGGAGTTCGGATTGCTGATCGCCAATGGCATGACGCCCGCGAATGCGTTGCTCGCCGCCACGCGCAATGCCGCGGATCTGCTCGGCGCCGGCGCCGATCTCGGATCCGTGACCGCGGGGAAATTCGCCGACCTCGTGGCCGTGCATGGCGATCCGCTCGCGACGCCGGCGTTGTTCGGCCAAGTCGATTTCGTGATGAAGGGCGGACTCGTCTATCGCGAGCATGGAAAGCCGACGGTCATCGCGGTCGACTAGCGCCGCCGAAACGCGCCGACACCAGAAATTTCTGCTCGCGGTGCAGGTATACTGCGATGATCCGGGCTTGGTCGCCGTTTTGAAGGTTGTCACCTTGGCTTTCGATTTTCTGCGATTTCGTTCATGACGGCGTCGGCAACGTTCGCGGCGCGACTGCTATCCCTCTACCGGATACGTCTCGAAGAGCTGTTGACGAGATTGGAAGTCGGCTCGCGCGACCAGGAATCGAATATTCGGTTCGTGCTCGGCACGATCATCGAGCAGCTGGGCACGGATTTGATGTCGCTCTACCATGAATCGGCCCGCGGCAGCCTGATTCACAGCGACCAGACAATCGTGCTGCCCGCGCTCGAGCGCATGCGCGACGTGCTGCGCCGGGCGCATCGGCGCCCCGTTCCGTTGCGTGACGCGCTTCACAAGGCGATTGCGGCGATGCCGAGCAACCCGCCATAACGGGACTTGGGTCAAGTTCGAGGCGTCAAGCTCCGGTGCATCCGATCGATATCGGGTGTGCATGGCGAGACGAAAACCAACGCGGCCGGCGAGCGCCGAAAAAAGCAAGGTCGCGAAGGCATTGCGCGATGCCATCCGGATTGCCGACGCGGCCATCGATAAATTGGAAAAGCGCGGCGCCGCGCCCAAGCGTCCCAAGCGCAAAAATTAAAGAATCCCGGCCGCTCACTGCGCGCGCGGTGAATGCTCCCGTATGATGGGCGAGCCATGGCCGAAACGATAGGATTCGACTGGGATCTGCCGGCGCCTTACCTCGCGACGCTCAACGTCGCTCAGGCCGACATCGACTCCTACGACCACGTCAACAATGCGGTCTACGTGACCTGGTTCGATTTTGCGGCTTGGAGTCATTCCGCGGCGCTCGGTTTGCCGATCGAAACCTGTCTGCAGCTCGATCGAGGCATGGCGGTCGTGCGCAGCGTGATCGCCTATCTGCGTCCCGCGCTTCTCGGCGATACCGTGCGCATCGCGACCTGGTTGTTGCCGGCGAACGGAAAATTGCGAGTTCGCCGGCGCTTCCAGGTCGGGCGCGAGGCGGACGGCGCAACGCTCGCGCGCGCCGAGATCGAATATGCGTGCATCGAGCTGTCGAGCGGACGCCCGACGCGCTGGCCGCCCGAGTTTCGGGACCGCTACGTCGCGCTCGGCGAGGTGAGGCGCGCGGCCGAGACGCTCGCGCCGATATAGAGGCCGCGGTTGGTGATAGCATCGCCGCATACTACCCAAGGAGCTGGAGTCCCATGCGAATCAGCGCCCGCAATCAATTCAAAGGCACCGTCAAATCGATCCATAAAGGTGCGGTCAATTCCGATGTGATCGTCGATCTCGGCGACGGCTTGGAAGTTTTCGCGAATATCACCACTGAAGCGGTCGCCGACCTCAAGCTCATGGAGGGGCGCGCCGCGATCGCCGTGATCAAATCGAGCTTCGTGCTGCTGAGCCCGGATGCGAAGCTGCGGATCAGTGCGCGCAACCGCCTGACCGGCGTCGTTGCGGCGGTGATTCCCGGCGCGGTCAATTGCGAGGTCAAGCTTCAGCTCGCGGGGACGCGCGTGCTGACGGCCATCGTGACCACCGACGCGTTAAACGAACTGCAGCTCGTCAAGGGCGCGCCCTGCACCGCGTTCGTCAAGGCCTCGCACGTATTGCTCGCGGTCGACGACTAAAGACCACCGTGCGGGCGGGACCCGCAACCGCGCATGCATTCGCAATTGACTTGAGCGTATATGCGCCTATATTGAGCGTATATACGCTTACTGGTCGCCGATGAACAATCACCCCACGATCAGCGGTTCCCGCCTGCGGGTCCCGGAATGCAACTGCCTGGCGCTGCGCCAGGCGGCGCGGCATGTCAGCCAGTTTTACGACAGGTACCTGATGCCCACCGGCTTGCGTACTACGCAATACTCGATACTCGCCAAGCTCAAGGCTTTCGGTCCGATCACGATCAACACGCTCGCCGAAGTACTCATCGTGGACCGCACCACGCTGGGACGCACGATATTGCCCTTGGCGCGTGACGGGCTGATCGTCGTCAAGGATTCAGCGTCGGATCGGCGCAGCAAGGAGCTGCAGCTCACGGCGGCGGGCGCCGAGCGGCTCGCCGCGGCACGAAAATATTGGAGCCAGGCTCAGCGTCATTTCGAGCAGGCTTTCGGCGGCGTGCGCGCCTCGAAACTGCGCGGCGAGCTGCACGCGGTCGCGTCGAGTGATTTAGCCGCGGTGGCGGAACAGGAGGCTTAAGATGCGTGTACTCGTGCTCGGCGCCGGCGCTATCGGCGGCTATTTCGGCGGCCGGCTGCTGCAGGCGGGCCGCGACGTCACATTCCTGGTCCGGTCGCGGCGCGCCGCCGAACTGCATGCTGCGGGCCTGGTCATCAAGAGCCCGCACGGAGATCTCGTGCTGCGCCAGCCCCCGACGCTGCTCGCGGAGAATATTCGCGAGCCCTTCGACCTGATCCTGCTCAGTTGCAAGGCCTACGACCTTGCCACGGCGATCGACGCGGTCGCCGCGGCGGTCGGGCCCGGGACTGTGATTCTTCCGCTGCTGAACGGCATGCGACATCTCGATGCGCTCGATGAACGCTTCGGGAAATCCAAAGTGATCGGCGGTCTTTGCGTCATTGCGGCGACGCTCGATGCGCAGCACGCCGTCGTCCACCTGAATGACACGCACACACTGACATTCGGCGCCCGCGATGGAGCGCAGTCCGATGCCTTGCGGGCGATCGCCGAGACGCTCGGCAATGCGGGATTCGATGCGCGCCAGAGCGGCGAGATCCTGCAGGAGATGTGGGAGAAATGGGTGTTGCTCGCGACGCTGGCCGGCGCCACCTGTCTGATGCGCGCCTCGATCGGTGACATCATGGCGGCCCCCGGCGGCGAAGCGCTGGTTCTCGGGTTGCTCGAGCAATGCCGCAGGATTGCCGCGGCGACCGGGTATGCGCCGCGGCCCGCGTTTCTCGAGCGCGCGCGGGCGGCCCTGACGATGAAAAACTCTCCGCTGACCGCCTCGATGTTGCGCGACACGGAAGCGAACGCCCCGGTCGAAGCCGACCACGTGCTGGGGGACCTGCTGCGGCGCGAACAGGCATTGGAGTCCGAGGCTCGTGCGCTGTCGCCATTGGCGATCGCCTACGCGCATTTGAAGGCGTATGAGATTCGGCGCGCGAGAACACTCGAGGCCGCGCGGCATGCCCGAGGATAGCGAACAGCGCCGCGTCACGATCTGGGCGGTCACGCTCGCGGCTGCCGCGATCCTCATGGTCACGATGGGCGCAAGGCAATCGCTCGGACTGTTCATCGCGCCGCTGCGCGGCTCGACGGGAATCGGCATCACGACGATCAGCCTCGCATTCGCGGTCGCGCAGCTGATGTGGGGCGTGATGCAACCGATCGCGGGCGCCGTCGCCGATCGCTACGGTCCTGCGAAGATTTTGGTCGTTGGATTGATCGTGCTCGCGACCGGCTTGGCGCTGACGCCGCTCATGACCTCGGGCTTCGGTGTGATCGTTTCGCTCGGCCTGCTCGCGGCGATCGGATCCGGCGCCGGCAGCTTTTCCGTTTTGATCGGAGCGGCCTCTCAACACCTCGCATCCGAGCAGCGCGGCAAGGCGGCAGGGATCATCAATGCGGGCGGGTCTCTCGGACAATTCGTATTCGCGCCGGTCGCGCAAACCCTGATCCAATGGCTCGGCTGGATGGGCGCGATGTGGTCGATTGCGGCGCTCAGCCTGGGAGCGCTGCCTCTCGTGCGCGTCGTGAGTTCGCCGAACCGCGCGGCGGCGAGCGCGGCGGCGAGCGCGGCGGCGAGCGCAGCTGCGGCCCGCGGCGCGGCGCCCTGGCGGGCGGTCGGGGATGCGCTCGGCGATCGCAGCTATCTGCTGTTGCATGCGGGCTTCTTCACGTGCGGATTTCATATCGCATTCCTGGTTACGCACCTGCCCAACGAGGTCAATTTGTGCGGCCTGCCGCCGACCGTGGCCAGTTGGTCGCTCGCGTTGATCGGACTCTCGAACATCGTGGGCAGCCTCGTCGCCGGGGCTTGCACGCAGCGATTCCGCAGCAAGTACATACTCGCGCTGATGTACGGCTCGCGCGCGCTGCTGATCGGCTGGTATCTGATGTCCCCGAAGACCGCGTCGACGTTTTATCTGTTTGCCGTGGGCTTGGGGTTTACCTGGCTTGCGACGGTGCCGCCGACCGCGACGATCGTCGGCAAGCTGTTCGGAGTCCGATATTTGTCGACCCTATTCGGCCTCACGCTGCTCTCGCACCAGATCGGCGGCTTTCTCGGCGCGTTCCTCGGCGGAATCGCACTCGTGCGATTCGGGGATTATCACTGGATGTGGTATGCGGACATGGCGTTGGCGTCGGCCGCTGCGCTGATCAATCTGCCGATTCGCGAGCACCCAATCGCGCAAGCTGCGACCGCCTGACTCAGTCGGTGCAACTTTCGGGGAAATTCAGCGCCGCAAAGCGGCTGATCTCGGCTCTGCCGAGCGCCTGCCGCGCGCGGATCTCGTTGACCAGCTCGAGCGCCGTCTTCGTGCTCGGCGCCAATTCGGCATCGCAAGGCTCGAGCGGCACAAGGCGCTGACCCCAGCGAATCAGGTGCGCGGACAGCGTCAAGCCGCCGCCAAACGCGGGCATCAGCACGAGTCCTCCCGGCGGCACGCGGCCTTCCTCGACGGCCTCGACCAGAGCGACTGGTGCCGTCGCCGAACTCATATTGCCGTACTTGTGGACCGTCAGGTACAGCTTGTCGGGGCCGGCACCCGCGCGTTTCGCGACGGCCTCGATGATGCGCAGGTTGGCCTGATGCGGCACGACCAGCGCGATCTCGTCCATCGTCACGTGAGCGCGTTGCATCACGTCGAGGCTCGCTTCGCTCATGCCCTGGACCGCTTTGCGGAAAATCTCCTGACCATCGAAGTCCCAGGCGGTCTGTCCGTACTGCACGCCCAAGTTGGCGTACATCGTTCCCATGCCGCGCACACGCAGGATCTGACGCGAGTCGGCATAGCACTGCAGCTTCTCGGCGATCACGCCGCTTTCAAGATCGGATGCCTGCAGAACCACGGCCGCGGCGCCGTCGCCGAACAGCACCGCCACATTGCGATTTTCCCAGTCCATGTATTGGGAAATCAGCTCGACGCCGATCACGAGTGCGTTTTTGACGACGCCGCTCTTGATCATCGATGATCCGATCGACAGGCCGTACATGAAGCTCGTGCAGGCCGTGTTGACGTCGAACGCCGCCGCGTGTGTTGCACGGATGCGTTGCTGCACGCCGGAGGCGCTATTGGGGATCGTCTCGTCATTGCTGCAGCTGCCGTAGATCACGAGATCGATGTCCTCGCCGCGCATGCCCGCGCAGGCGATCGCACGGCGCGACGCGGTGATCGCGAGCTCGATGCCGGGCACATGCGAAATGCGCCGCTCCTTCATGCCGGTCCGTGTCGTGATCCACGCATCGTCGGTCGGCAAGAACGTGGCCAAGTCTTGGTTCGTCAATACGGATGGCGGCAAGCACTTGCCCCACCCGACAATTGCAGCGTGAGTCACCTTTACCCCCGGGGCGATCTTCTATGCCGGCCATTGTCCCTGAAAAGCACCTGAGCCGCATCTCACGGGATGCGATCGATCAGCTCGAGAAGCGACGCGCAAAGCGAATCTGCGCTTTTGCGGCCTGCTCTTCGCGGTTTTTCGCGGGCGCAGTCGTGTGTAGCGAATTGAGCAGCGCACGAGCGGTGAGTTCGATCTCGCCGACGGCGGCGAGAAACGCCGGCTCGTTGGCTTTCGACGGCTGGGTGAACCCGCAGATTTTTCGCACGAACTGCAATGATGCCGCGCGAATTTCCGCATCGGTCACCGGGGGCTCGAAATTGAACAAGGTCTTGATGCTGCGACACATGGATCGTCTCCGGGTGCGAATCGCGCGGCCAGCTTAAGCCAAACCTCGGGTTTCGAGGTAGAGTGCGGCTTGACTTATGGTTAGTCATGGCTTACCGTAAGCAATGGCTTACGCAAATGCATTGACTGCGTTGGCGGACCCGACGCGACGCGCGGTGTTCGAGCGCCTGCGTCGCGGGCCCGCGTCGGTCGGCGAGATCGCACTGGGCTTACCCGTGAGCCGTCCGGCGGTATCGCAGCACTTGAAGAGCTTGAAGCTTGCCGGGCTCGTCGGCGCGCGATCGCTGGGCGCGCGGCGTGTCTACGAGATCGATCCGCAAGGACTCCACGAACTGCGGCGCTGGCTCGAGACGTTTTGGGACGAGGCGCTAGAGGCATTCCAGCGCGAAGTGGAAGTAGGTAGGCCGGCGAAAAAAAGGAGCAAACCTTGAGCAGCCATATCGCGATCGCGCCCGTGCGCAAAACCATTACGGTCGAGGCGTCGCCGACGCGCGCCTTCGAGGTGTTCACCGCGGGAATCGACCGCTGGTGGCCCAAGAGCCACGGCATCGGCGATGCGCCGGTGACCGAATCGATCATCGAGCCGTTCGTCGGCGGGCGCTGGTATACGCGGTGTGCCGACGGCAAGGATGTGGTCGTGGGCCATGTGCGCGTGTGGGAACCCGCAAAGCGCTTCGTATTCACTTGGGAGATCAGCGCCCAGTGGAAACCCGAATCGCGGGTCGCGTTCGCATCCGAAGTCGAGGTGCTGTTCATCGCCGAGGGTGGTAGGACGCGCATCGAACTCGAACACCGTGATTTCGAGCGCATGGGTCCGTCCAATGGGGAAACCATGCGCAAAGGCGTCGACGGGGGTTGGCCCGCGATACTCGAGCTCTTCGCGCAAGAAGCCGCGCGGGCATAGCGACAACGGAGGTAGGCAAAGATGGATAATTTCACGGTCCACAGTATCCCGGGCAGCCCGTTCGGCCGCGCCGTGCTCGCGGCCTTGGAGGAAAAGGGCGCTCGCTATTCGATCACTCGCATCGCACCCGGCATGCTGCGGCAGCCGCAGCATCTCGCGCGCCATCCGTTCGGGCGCTTGCCCGTGATCGACCACGGCAGCTTTCGGCTCTACGAGACGCAAGCCATCCTGCGCTACATCGATCGGATTCTGCCGCTGCCGGCGTTGACGCCCGTGGATCCGCAGGCCGCAGCGCGTATGGATCAGCTCATGAACGTCAATGATTGGTATTTGTTCCAGGGAGTCGGAAACGTCATTGCATTTCAGCGAATTGTTGGGCCCCGATTCATGGGCACCACGCCCGACGAGGTTGCGATCGCGGCGGCGATGCCGAAGGCAAGGACCGTGTTCGACGAGTTATCGAAGCTGCTGGCCGCAAAGGCCTTTTTTGCCGGCGACTCGCTGAGTCTCGCCGATCTGTTGATCGCGCCGCAGCTCGATTTCCTTCGCGAGACGCCGGAATGGACGCCGCTTACCGCGGAGAGCCCGAATATTTGCGCATGGATGGCACGCATGAACGAACGCCCGAGCATGATTGCGACGACTTGGGAGCGTGTCGTTGCCAACGCGAAGGTCGCCTGAGGTGCTTCTCGGCGCCGACCGAGGGCGAGGCGTCGAGCGAATAATCGATCACACCGCTCCACGCCTGAGCGAATCGGGTGCCGGCGAGTGAGCGATAGAGCCGCCCGAGCTCTTGGCCGAGCTGCTCGACGTGGGCGCGCATGAGATCGGCGTTGCCTGGGCCGTTGTTGTATACATAGCTCGCTTGCCCGCCGCCGACGACCGCGACATCCACACTCAGATCCTTGTCGAGCGGCGCACCTTGCGGGGCCTGGCTTCTCGCCCAGTAGCTGTCGATCGGCTCCAATGGCAACGGCGCGTGCCAGATCAGAGGTCCGAGCTGGTTCAATCCGATGCCGGCCAATACTGTGCCGCCGCCCGCGAGCGCGGACAGTCTCAAGAACTCGCGCCGGCTGCTGGTCTTGTGTACGGGGAACCTTCGGATCGATCGGCGTTTCGACTACAGCACAGGCACCCTTGGGCGGCAAGCCGTGTAGTTCGCGCCTGTAGTTCGCGCCTGTAGTTCGCGCCTGTAGTTGGCGTAGGGATCGGCGTAGGCTCACGAGTGCCGCCATTCGGCGCAAGGAAATCGCCCTGATACCGCGCAAGCCGGTCAACAAGACTCCACGGCGCAAGGCCCGCAAGCAAGGCGGCGGCCTCTCGCGCCTCTCGAAGCTCTGGCCGAATGCGCCTGCGCGGCGGCGTGCGCTGCGCGCATTCTGGCGTGTGCCGCCGCGCTGGCGGGTTGCGATCACGCTGACGATTCTCGTCGGCCTGTGGTTCGCGCTGAATTGGGTCTACCAGGTCGTGCGCAAACCGTCCGAACTATTCTTCCCGGTCAGCGGTACTCTCAACAAGACGCCGGCGGAAACCTGGGCTCGCTACGGCCCGCTGTTCGAGCGCTATTCCACGGACCTCATCTCTGCCGAACTGCTCGCGGCGCTCGCGCAAGTCGAGGGCTCCGGCAATCCGGTTGCGCAGACCTATTGGCGCTGGGCCTGGAAGCCCGGCGCCTTCGAAGTCTACAAGCCCGCATCGAGCGCGGTCGGCATGTACCAGATCACGAACGGCACATTCGACGAGGCTCGGCACTACTGCATCCGCGATCACGCGGTCGTCGCGGATGGACCATGGAATGACTGGAATTCCTGTTGGTTCAACGGGCTGTATACGCGAGTGGTGCCTTCGCATGCCGTGGAACTCACCGCGGCATACTTGGATCGCGGCGTGAGATACGCACTCGAACATCATCACGTGAGATTCGCGAGCAAAGAGCGCCAACAGGAATTGGCCGCGGTGATTCATCTGTGCGGCGCCGGCGCGGGCGACGCATTCGCGCAGCGTGGGATGCGACTCGCGGAGGGCGAGCGCTGCGGCGACCACGAGGCCCGCGAATACGTCGCGCGTGTGAATGCGGCGAGGCGCGTATTCGAATCCTTGCGGACGGCGACCGAGCGCCCCTGAAGCCTCGGCACGAGGCGCGGCGCACTGCGCCGCTTCTATATAAAGAGTGTGCCAGTGAGCGCGCAGCGCAAGAAGCGCCGCAATATGACAAGTTGCTGCGTGATTGTCGCAATTCGCAGACGACCACAAACGCCGACGAGCGGTTCGAGCGCTGGGCCTTGCTACCGTGTGGCTCGGACCGACGAGGTCACCACCTTACTGAGGCCAAGCTCGATGAAGAACAAGAACTTCGATTACGACTCTTTGGGCGTCGAGCTTCGGCCTGGGGATCCGATCGATCAGACCGAAAGCATCTTGCCGCTGCCGACGCCATCGCCGACGAGTGCGGGGCGCACCCGACTGCGCCATGCCGCAATCACCGACACGCTCGGACGCTTTCGCAGCTACGAGAACTGGGCGAACCGGGTGCGCGGTGCATGGAAATGAGTTTGCAAGCGCGGCCGATCAAACGTCGCGTGAGCGCGGCGCAGGCGGCCCCTTGAATTCGCGGGCCGCGGCGAAAATCCACTCGCGGAACTGCGCCACTTTCGGCAGTGCCAGGAACGCTTTCGGACAAACGAAATAATAGCCCGAACTGTACGGCAGTGCCTCCTTACTAGCGAGTTGCAGCGTGCCTTTGTGCAAGGACCGCGCGACGATCGTCCAGCGCGCCAACGCAAACCCGAGACCTTCCTCGGCGGCAATCAGCAAACCCGCGGAGTCGTCGATCGTCGGTGCGCGAGATTGCCACGCGATCTGCTCCTCGGTCGTCTGCCAGACCCGCCAGGGCATGTCATCGCTCTCTAGCAATGGAATCTTTCGCAGATCCGTGCCGCGCTCGATCATGCCGTACTGCTTGACCAATTCGGGCGTGCCGACCGGCACGATCCAATCGTCGAGCAGTTTCTCGCAGTGCAGATTCGGATAATTGCCGCGCCCGAAACGGATCGCGCAGTGAATCGCGGCGCGCGAGAAATCCACGAGATCGCGCGAGGTGTGGAAGCGTAATTCCACATCGGGAAATTTACGCCGAAACGAGCGGATGCGCGGCAGCAGCCAGATTTGCAGAAACGACGTCAACAGGCTGATCTGCAGCGGCCCGGCGCGGCCATACTGCTTGATCTGGTGCATCGCGGACTCGAGCTTGTCGAGGCCTGCCCTGACCGCAGGCAGGAGTTCGAGTCCCTCCTCGGTGATCTCGACGCTGCGCCCATTGCGGCGAAACAAGGGCACTTGAATGTAGGATTCGAGCACTTTGATCTGCTGGCTGACGGCCGCGGGCGTCACATGCAGCGAGGCGGCCGCTTCGGAGAAACTCAGATGCGTCGCGACCGCTTCGAACACGCGCAACGCTCCCAGCGGCAGCCGGTCATAGGCAGATGGCATGTTAAGTCCTCCTTAACGGACGATCAGGGATTGCGTTTGTTGACGATCGACGCGGGGTGCAATCTGGCTCCCGTCCCACAAAGCCACAATCGGAGTACCGGCATCATGAACACCATCCATCTTATCGCAAAGGTCGCGCAGGGATTGCTCGCAGCCACGATCACTTTCGCCTTCGCGCTCGTGTTTCAGTTCGGCCATTTGAGTTGAACACGCGGGCCGCAGGTGGGCTCACCGCCGCCGGCAGGGCGCCCAGCCTGCCGGCGCACCGTGCCGCGGGATGGGCAAGGTGCGCGCCGGCGCAGTATCATCGCGGCTTGCGATCCCGCGAGGAGCTCTTCCATGCCCACCGTGACGATGGCCGTCGACCTTCCGGCTTCCCCGGCGCGATTGTTCCGGATGTATTTGGATGCGAAACAGCACGCGGCGATTACCGGGGCTCCAGTGAAAATCGGCGCGCGAGTCGGCGCGGAATTCGAAGCCTTTGGCGGCGCTTTGAGCGGCAAGCTGTTGCAGATCGTACCCAACCGCTTGATCGTGCAATCCTGGCGGTCGAAAAACTTCGGCAGGAGCGACATGGATTCGACGCTGGTTCTGTCGTTCTCGCAGGTCAAGGGCGGCGGCCGGATCGAGCTGACGCACGTCAACGTTGCGAGCGGCGATTTCGCGGGCGTATCGGAGGGATGGTCGAAGTATTACTGGCTGCCTTGGCGGCAGTACTTGAGCCGCCCGCAGCGCCGCTGACTAGGCGCGCTCGATATACGAGAGCAGCAGGCTGCGGGCCCAGCCCGATAAAGCCAGGAAAGTCACGCCGGGGCAGACGAGCAGCGTGGTGGTGAATCCCCAGGGACCGCGCAGGCGTACCGCTGCCGTGAGCAAGGGCAGATCGGGCTCGAGGTAGTGTCCGATCGCGATATTGCAAAAGAAGAAGAACAGGCCGACGCCGATCGAGCTGAGCGCAAACAGCGGCCATTTCGGCTCGCGTTTGGACGCCTGCTTCTGGTGCCACAGAAACAACGCAATCAGCGCGAATGGCAGATAGATCGCGATCACGCTGATCTTATCCTCGGCAATGACCCCGAGACCGGAATAGACCGTAGCCAGGGTCAATCCATAGAGCGCCGCGAGTACCGCAAGCCCGGCGATATCGCCAAGCAGGCTCGGGTTGCGCAGCAGCACTCTGGCCATCGGATGCTCCGGTCGTTACAGGTACGCCGATCGTAGCGCGAGTCGGCGCGTCTTAGGAGATCTGCGGATCCCCATCGGACGGCATCGTGGTCAGCGCCAATTCGATGTTGTCGGCGAGGTGCCGCGCATACTTTTCGGCCTCGTAGAGATGCAGCGAGTGGTAGAACTCGGCCTTTTGCCGAAAGCCGGCGATGTCGTCATTGAGGATCTTTCTGGTTTGGTCTTTGGTCATTTTCAACCCCCTTAGTTCTAGCCAATGGGTCAGGCCGAAAGCTCATCGAGTACCTGCAGCCACGGGTGTCCAGGATCCACGCGTGCCAACGCGCGCGCAAGCCACGCGCGCGCGTCGCGGTCGAGTCGAGGCGCGATTCGCTCGAAGTCGGCATCGTCCCGTGGGCGTCGATCGCGAGCTTTGTACAGCAGCTGTATCTCTGGAGCGAGGTAGGGCAGACCTTCGGCGCTGCGTCGGATGATTTTCTCGAGCGGCGCCCGGATTTCCCGCTCGCGGCGAAATATCCAGAAATCGCCGGCCGACTCATCGAGCAGCAACTCGAAGCTCCAGGCCGCATCGCCCGATTGCCGACACCACAACGAGTTCACGCGCTCGCGTGGCATTCGCCCCGCGCCTAGTCGCACCAGAACTCCGGCGTCGGCTTCGAACACTTCCCATGACGGCAAGGCCTCGAGCACCGCTCGGGTGTCGCGCCGCAGTATTCCGAGGTCGAGATCGGCGTGCGGCCGGCTCTGGGCGCCCGCAAATAGATCGAGCGCCCACCCGCCGGCGATCCACCAGGGCGCCGTCAGTGCCGAAAACCAGGGGGCGCAAGCGCGCGGATGCAGGTCCCGCCAGGTCTCGCGGCCGATCGATCGGCGTTCGCGGTTCAATCAATCTCCAGTGCGATTCACCGGCGATGGCTCGCGCTTCGGCGGACCCACACCTGCGTAGAAGCTCGCGGCGGGATGGGCCCTGATGAATGCCGCTGTCTGCGTCTGCTTCGAATCCAAGGCTCGGTCCGGTAGCCCGTCATCGAGCGGGATCGCCGTGCGCAGCGCTTGCCAAGCGGCCGTGGACGCAGGCCCAAACGTGCGGCTCGGATCCTGCGCTTTGCGCACATCGAGCCACAGACCCGCCTCGAGCAGGTCGATCGCCAATAAATCCATCGTGGTCGCGACCGCCTGTCGCGCACGCTGGACCTTGAGCCGAGTCTGCGCCTGCAGATCCTCGACCGTCGTCTCCAATGCACTGCCGAAAGGCGCGACGGGATTCGCGAGACCTTGGATCTCCTGCTGCAAGTCGGTGGGCAGGTAACCACTGTCGTGCCGAGAAAAGCGTGGCAGCACGTCCGACGGTTCTATGCCGGTAAAGAACCTATTTCGAAACCGCTCGATGCGCAGCATCACGGCGACGTCCATATTGGCGAGCGCGATCACGAAGTTCTCGAGCTTGTTCGCCATCGGATAGGGGTCCCAGTTCGCATTCGAGACGATATAGCCATGCTGGCCATGGCTCAATGGGCCGCCTTTGACGTAGAACCGCATCATTTGCGGTGTCGCGAGCTCCCACGCGTCCGAAGGACCCAGACCGACGCGGATCGCCGGATTGTGGTCCGTGGAGTTCGCCTGGAATTCGACAGCGTCGCGCAGTGCGGCCCATTCCTCCCAGGCGGCTCCCTGGCGGATCGACGAGGCCCGCAGGCTCTCCGGATCCTGGATAATGCGCTTGGGATCCGATTCGAACAGGTAGCTGCCTTTGAGCATTTCGAGTACGCGTGCCGCGTCCCAATTGAGCCAGCGTTCCGGGCGATCGAGCTGCACGACGCTGCTCAACGGCGTCATGCTGCTGTTCATGCCATTGAGGTCCATCGCATAGATCAGATCGGCCCACTCGAGTGCGCGCCGAGCGTCGTAGACGGCCAGTGCCGCCTGACCCGTGGCATAGGCATCGCTGCTCGTCAGGGCATTCTCGTCGGCGGCGAAGGGTTTGAGCGGGCTCAAGCCCGCGAGCGCGAGCGCCCTGGCGGCCGGCATGCGTACGCCGCGGTAATAGGCTTCGCCCGCGCCCACCATCGTGCCGGCGACATTGCCGAGCTGCGCAAGATCGCCCTCACCGACCGTGCCGCGTGAGCGAACGACCGGCGTGACGCCCTGGTTCAGCAGCGCCAACAGCATGCGGCTGAGCTGCGGGCTGGGCGCGTTGTAGCTCATCGCATTCGCGCGCACCACCATCATCGCGCGAATCACCTCTTCGTCCGAGACCTCGGGACCAAATCCCGCCACGGCGCCGCGCCGGAAAGCCGCGGCTTCGGTGAGCTCGACCTTGGGTTTGTTGACCTCGGAGGTCGCATCGCCGACGAACAGCACGGTTTCCCGCTGATCGCCGGTCGCACGATTGAACCAATAAACCGATATTCCCTCGGCGGTGGCCTCGAGCAGCAATCCGTAGTTGTCTTGCTCGCGCTGCTGCGCACCTGGGCTCAATTCGACTCTGGCCCCGAAGCGCGCGACGTCGACGATTTGCTCGATCGACAAGCTGTGGCCGTCGAGCGTGACGAGCGCATCGTGTTTCGTCGCGGCGATCGGCGTGAATGGCGCCGCGGCCGCGGCCTGGGTGGTGGCCAGCATTGCGCCGAGCCACACGCAGGCAGTGACGGCCGGACATAGCTGCAAGCAACACGGTCTGGTCATGATCTCTCCCTCGAGTGCCGGCGGTAATTCTCCAGTAATTGACGGACCAACGGTAGTCCGGAGCCATTCTGCGTTTTCAGTCCGCACGAGGTCCCGTACACTGGTAGCCCTGCACGACCACCACGGTCACACGAAAAATAAGAGGGATCATGGCCTGCATTCAGACGAGGGTTTGCGTGTTCGCAACGCTAGGCGTGAATTTGCTGCTCGGTGGCGCGCTGATCGCGGCACCGGCGGATCTCGTGGTCACCGACGCCAAGATTTACACGGCCGATGCCGATCGATCGGTCGCAGAGGCGCTCGTCGTCAAGGACGGCCGAATCGTCTTTGTCGGCAGTTCACGCGAAGCGATTGCTTGGGCCGGTCCGCAGACCAAGGTCGAACACCTCGGCGGCCGACTCGTGCTGCCGGGTCTGATCGATGCGCATATCCATCCGATCGACATGATCGAGGTCGACATGTGCAATCTGCAAAGCCGGCCTCGCAAGACCTTGCGGGATTTGTCGGCGTACGTGCGATCCTGCGTCCGCAAGTACCGACCGGCCCCGGGACAATGGCTGTTCGTCGACTTGTGGAACTATACCGACGGCAATCAGCCGGACGCCGACAACCCGACGCTGCGGGCCGCGCTCGACAAGGCATCATCGACGACGCCGATCGAATTGATGGGCAGCGACGGACATCACGGCGGCTACAACAGTGCCGCGCTCGCGATGGCCAAGAGCACCGACGGCGCGACGATCGGGCTGTCCAAGAAGACACTGGCCGGGGAATTTGCGCGCTACGGCGAACTCATCGGCGTCGACGCAAACGGCGAACCGAACGGCACCGTCAACGAAGAGGCGCGGCTGTTGCTCGAGCGGCAAACCGCTCACTATGATCATCTGGCGGCGAGCCTCGCGGTCGCCGATCGCATTCCCAAGCGCCTCAATAGCGTGGGCATCACGGGCATGCTGGACGCGATGGTTTCACCCGAAGGACTCGCGGTATACGACAAGTTGCTCGCCCGGCGGCAACTGACGGTACGCACGACCCTCGCGCAGTTCTACGATCCAGAAGCATTCCGGTCCGCGGCCGGCGAGGTCGACTACGGCGCCATGATCGCGCAGGCGAGCGCAATTCGCGCCAAATATGCCGACAACCCGCTGGTGCGGGCCGACACCGTCAAGCTGTTCGCGGACGGTGTGCTCGAGGGCAATCCCTATGCGGTGCCGCCGACGCTGCCCGATAGTCCCAGCCTCAAGCCCTTTCTGCAGCCGATCTTCGGCTTCGATGCCGATGGGCGCGCAACGGTCGAGGGCTACGTCGACACGGTCTCGCCGCTCTGCATCGGGGTGCGCGCCGATCCGCATGCCTACGATGCCGCCGCCGACATCGCGGAATTCCGCAAGGTTCACGGCTTCCATCCGGGGCAGTGTGCGATCGCGAGCGGGCGTCTGCAGCACGACCGCGCGACGATCCTGGAGTTTTGCCGGCGTTTTCATCTCGCGGGGTTCCACCTGCATATTCACGCGATCAGTGACGCCGCGGTGCGAGCGGCCGTCGACGGCATCGAAGCGGCGCGCGCGGCGGACGGCAATGGCGCGACGCGCGACGGCATCGCGCACTTGCAACTCGGCGCGCCCGAAGACGTTGCGCGCATCGGTCGCGACCATCTCTACATTGCCTACACCTACGCGTGGGCGATCACGTCGCCCGAATACGACGTGAGCGTGATCCCGTTCATCGAGCCCGTCGCCGGCAACGGCTACGAGGCGCTGCACATCAAAGGCAGCTATTACGAATCGAATGCCTACCCGGTGCGCGAGAGCAAGGAGGCGGGTGCGATTCTCGCGGCGGGCTCCGATGCGCCCGTCGACACCCATGATCCGCGTCCGTTCGTCAACATGTCGATCGCGGTGACGCGGCATTTGCCGGGCCTGCCGCCGCTCAATGCCGACCAGGCGATTTCAATTCGCGACGTCGTCGATGCCTACACGATCAACGGGGCGCGCATGCTCGGCCGTGAAGCCGAGGCCGGCTCGATCGAGGTCGGCAAATTCGCGGACTTTATCGTGGTCGATCGCGACATTCTGGCGCTCGCCGACGGCGGCAAAGCCGAGGAGATCGTCGACACCAAGGTGATTGCGACCTGGTTTCAGGGCAGGCCGGTCTACCGCCGCGCGGTCCACAAGCCGCGCAGCCCGAGCTGATCAATAGCCGGCCTTCTTGTCGACGACGTTCTCGAGCGGCTCCCCGTTCTGAAAGCGGCGAAAGTTCTCGACGAACACGCGCATGCTGAGGTCCAGCCAGTCGGGATCCTCGGTCTCGTCGGTGCAATGCGGCGAGATCAGCACGTTTTCCATCTCCCAAAGCGGCGAGTTCTCCGGCAAGGGCTCATTCTCGAACACGTCCAAGGACGCCGCCGCGACTTGCCCGCCCCGCAGCGCGCGGATCAGCGCCTGCTCGTCGATGACCGGGCCGCGGCCGACGTTGATGACGATCGCCGTGCGCTTCATGACGCGAAACTCTGCGTCGCTGATCATATGATGAGTCTCGGGAGTCAGCGGCGCAGCGCACAGCAGCACGTCGATCTGCGCGAGCATGTCGTGCAGCTGATCCGGCGCGAACATCCGCGCCTGCACCGGGTCGTCCTTGGCCGATTTGGCGGGATTGCGCCGAATCGCACAGATTTTGAGGCCTAATCCTTTCGCGAGCAGCGCGCATTCGCGGCCGATCTCGCCGAAGCCCACGACGCCGAGAACACGTTCATTGGCCCAATTGACGAGGAAATGATCCCAGCGTCGTTCACGTTGATTGTCCACGAGGCGCCGAACTTTCTTGGTGTGGTACAGGATGCCGAGCACCGCGAACTCGGCGAGTGATCGCTTGAACACGCCGCGCGCGTTGGTGAGCACGACGGCGCTGTCGATCAGATCGGGAAACAGCAGCTTCTCGACGCCCGCAGACAGCGAGTGGATCCAGCGCACTTTGAGCGCGTGGCGCCAGATGCGCGGGAAATCGATCGGACCGGATAGTCCAGTCAACAAGATGACGTCGGCTTGCGAAGCGCGTCGCGCAAGTACCGTTGCATCATCACTCACGGTGATCTCATTGTTCGCGCGCAGCGGCTCGAGCATTCGCAGGCCCGGATGGTCCGGCGGTGCATTGATCAAGAGATTCGTCTTCGCCATGGGCTCCTCACGCGTCCACCAATTGCTTTTCCAAGTAAACGGTATCGGGTAGCGGATTGTGGTAGTAAGCCGGCACTTCGTGGAAGCCGAGCGCGCGATACAAGCTGAGTGCGGGCGCCATCGACGCGAGCGTATCGAGACGCATGCGCGCATAGCCCGCGGCGCGCGCGCGTTCGATGATGGCCGTCGCCAAAATCCTGCCGTAACCATATTTGCGATAAGCCGGCCGAACCCATAGGCGCTTCATTTCGCAGATCGAGGGCTCCAGCGGCCGCATCGCGACGCAGCCGGCCGGCGCGCGGTCCGCGGTTGCGAGCAGAATCGCGCCCGACGGCGGCGCGTATCTGCCCGGCAGCGTCGCGAGCTCTGCATCGAATCCCTGAAAGCACAGGTCCACGTCGAGCCAGGCCGCGTATTCGCGAAACAACTCGCGCACCACGGGGATGCTCTCGACGCCATGCCCGTCGACGATGCGCTGGTCCCTTGTCAGGTCGCTGATCGCTGATCCCATGAAATACCGCCATCCCCCGTGGTCACAGTGTGCGGGACCGGCGCCGGTGGGACAACCGGCATTTCGGATCGAGCAGGGGGCGAAGGCTTATCACAGCTAAAACCGGAGCCGACGTCGTCGCGAAGCGACGCGCCGGCTCCGTCGAGCCGAGGGGATCCGGCTCCGCGCCGCGAATCTGCGGCGCCAATGCCGGTCTAAGGATCAGTGGCTGTCGGGTCCTCCACGCGACACGCCGGTGCCTACCGGGGTTTTTCTGGTATTCGGTCCGTCGTCGATCTGTTGGGCGGCACTCACGAGCGCGCGCTGGGTGCGCTCGATGCTGCTCAATTGATACTCCAAATTGTCGAGCGTCAGCATCACCAATTCATATTCGGCCAGCGTCGTCCAACCGGGTTTGTGAATGTAGGGATCCAGCA
>Ga0187847_10000509_pt1 | contig 42705 bp, 36 predicted proteins | sample June2016WEW_4_10_FD_132458 | JGI IMG/M metagenome (GOLD analysis project Ga0187847, IMG submission 132458) | Peatland microbial communities from SPRUCE experiment site at the Marcell Experimental Forest, Minnesota, USA - June2016WEW_4_10 | ecosystem: Environmental > Terrestrial > Soil >...
AAGGATAAGGATAAGGATAAGGATAAGAACAACAAGGCGGACAAGGCGCCCAAACCGACCCGCATCGACCTCAAGGGATTGGCAGATCGCTTCGTGCCCATCCCGGTTGCCGAGCGAAACTATGACAACCTGATCGTAGCCTCTGACGGTGCCTTGTTCTATATCGCCCGCCGCCAGCCGGGAGCGACCAGGGAACCGCCCGGTCCGGCGGCGGAGGGCGACGGCGAACTGTTCCGCTATAGCTTCGAGGATCGCGCCGAGAAATCCGTCAAATCGCATTTGGTCGATGTGTCGGCGAGCGCGGATCGCAAGAAACTTCTGCTCACCCTGGCGGAGGGGAAACTCGAAGTTGCGGACGCGAACGAGAAAATGGAGTCCAAGCCGGTCGATCTCAGCGGGTTGCGGATGTGGATCGATCCTCGCCAAGAGTGGCACCAAATCTTCGACGAAGCCTGGCGCATGGAGCAGCAATATTTCTACGACCCCAACATGCACGGCCTCGACTGGAAGGCCGTTCGGGCACGCTACGAGCCGCTGCTCCCATACGTGCAGCGCCGCGAGGATCTGAACGAACTGCTGGTCGAGATGATCGGTGAGCTCCAGGTGGGACATAACCGCATCAGCGGCGGCGATGTCGACAACGAACGGCCGGAGGCGGTCGGTTTGCTCGGCGCGGACTTCAAGATCGAGAACAATCAGTACCGGATCGCCCGAATTTATCGCGGCGACCGGTGGAATCCCTTCCTGGTCGGCCCGCTCGCGGCGGCGGGGGTCGATGCGGCCGAAGGCGATGCGATTGTTGCGGTCAACGGTCATGCCGTGGACGGCTCGATCAACCTGTTCTCCCTGCTCGCAGGCACCGTGGACAAGCAGGTATCGGTCACTTTGAGCCGCGACGGCACCGCCAAGGCGGCGCACACGGCCGTCGTGATTCCGATCGCGAGCGAGACCGGGCTGCGCCAGTGGGAATGGGTGCAACACAATCGCGATTACGTCGACAGCCACAGCGGAGGACGCGTCGCCTATGTATACCTGCCGGACACGGCCGACGGCGGATTCACATTCTTCAACCGCATGTTCTTCGCCGAGAGCGATAAAGAGGCGCTGATCGTCGACGACCGGCGCAACAGCGGCGGCCAGGCCGCCAATTACGTGCTCGAAATGTTGAGTCGCAAATATCTTTCCGGCTGGAAGGATCGGGACGGCTTGATCTTCAACACGCCCGCCGCTGCCATATACGGCCCCAAGGTGATGTTGATCGACCAGGACGCGGGCTCGGGCGGCGATTACTTTCCCTACGGATTTCGATATCTCGGCCTCGGAAAGTTGATCGGCTCACGTACCTGGGGTGGTCTCATCGGCATTTCCGTCAACCCGCCGCTGATCGACGGCGGAAAGCTCACCGTCCCGTTCTTCCGCATGTTCACTCCGGAAGGCCAATGGCGCGTGGAGAACGAAGGCGTGGCGCCCGACATGGACGTTGCGCTCGATCCGATCGCAGTGAATGAAGGCCGCGACCCGCAACTCGACGCCGCCATTGCCGAAGTGCTCGAGGAGCTCAAATCGGCGAAACCGATCCCGAGCAAGAGCGCACCGCCGATGCCCACACAGGTCGGTCAGTGACGATGACACCCGAGGCGCGTGCGGCCATTTTCACGGGATTCGCGCTGCTTGCCAATTTTGGCGTTGCGCAAAGCACGGCGACCGATGCCACCTGCGACACCGCTCCCCAGGCTGCCTTCTGCACCGCCGTGCGGGGCGTACGCGCCGAGGGGTGGCCGGCGCAGACCCGTTCGGAAGTGATGGCGCCTCACGGTATGGTGGTGGCGAGCCAACCGCTCGCCGCGCAGGCCGGTCTGCGCGTGCTCATGCAGGGCGGCAATGCCATCGATGCGGCCGTGGCCAGCGCAGCCACGTTGAGCGTGGTGGAACCGATGATGGTCGGCGTCGCCTCGGACCTCTTCGCCATGGTCTATGTAGCGAAAGAACACAAGGTGTATGTCTTGAACGCGAGCGGCACCGCCCCCACGGGGGCGACGGTCGAGCGCTTCAACCAGCTCGGCTATCGCTGGGACCCCCATAACTGGGGCCCCAGTTCCGGCATGCCGGTGAACGGCATCCTGCCCGTGACGGTTCCGGGGAGCGTCTGGGGATGGGAGGCGCTCGAACGGCGCTTCGGGAAGCTCGGTTTCAAGGAAGTGCTCGAGCCCGCTGCCCAATATGCCGAAGGCGGCTTTCCGATATCGGAGCGCATCGCGAGCGATTGGGTGTTGCCCAAAGCGCTGCCGCTCACCCCATGCTGCACCCAACTCGATCCCGATTCGATCAAGACGTGGTATCTGAAGGGCCGTCCGCCGAAACCGGGCGAGTGGTTCAAGAATATCGATCTCGCACGCACACTGCGTCTGCTGCAGGCGCATGGAGCCGAAGAGTTCTACCGTGGCGAGATCGCCAAGGCGATCGTCGCCAAGTCCAAGCAGCTCGGTGGCACCATGACCCTCGAGGATCTGGCCGGCTATCACGGCGAATGGGTGGAGCCCGCCCGGTCGCACTATCGTGGACACGAAATTCTCGAGCTGCCGCCGCCCTCACAGGCATGGGCGGCGGAGGAGATCCTGAACATACTCGCCGCGTGCGTGCCACGCTGGACGCCGGGCGAAACGCTCGCGTCCTTGGGACCGGCGAATGCACAATACTGGCACCTGTTCGTCGAAGCCAAGAAACTCGCGTTTGCCGATCTCTTGCGCTACAACGGGGACCCGGACTTCGTCACGGTGCCGCTCAAGACGCTGCTCTCCGAGTCGCATGCGGCGTCGCTCTGCGACCGGGTCGATCCGCATCGCGCATCCACGCCGGGCCCACCGAGCCACGTCAAAACCCCGGGGGACACGGTCGTGCTGTCGACAGCCGATGGCGAAGGCAACATGGTGTCGTGGGTCAACAGCAATTACTACGAGTTCGGCTCGGGCATCACGATCCCGGGTTATGGCTTCGTGCTGCACAACCGCGGCGCGCTGTTTACGCTCGATCCGGGCAGCCCGAACGTCATTGCTCCCCACAAGCGCCCGTTCAATACGCTGTCTGCGGGGTTCGTCCTGCACGAGGACGGCCAGCCGCTCATGACGGTGACGCTGATGGGCGGGGACATGCAGGCGCAGGGGCACGCACAACTGCTGGTCGATGTGCTCGATCTGCACGCCAATGTTCAGGCAGCGGCAGACCTCGCGCGCTTTTGGCACAGTCAGATCTCCAACGAGCTCGACCTCGAGTCACCGCTTTATGAGTTGGTGGGGCCACAGTTGGCGGCCATGGGACATTACGTCAAATCCGTGAACGGTGCGAACATGGGAGGCGTTCAAGTGATCGAAGCCGCGGATGGCTACTATCGCAGCGGGTCGGACTTTCGCAAGGATGGCGAGGCCGTCGGCTGGTGAGCGCGCGAAGCACCGGGATCGCGTTGAGCGTCGCCGCGTGGTGCGGGTTGGCACTGCAGCTTGCGCTCTCGATCCGGCTGACCTATCGCTCGGGCAATCCCTCCCTGAGCGACGCGCTGATCACCTACTTCGGCTATTTCACCATTCTCACCAACCTGTTCGTCGCGCTGGTTGCCACCGCAGGCCTCGCCGAGGGCCGCGGTGCCTGGGCGAAGACACTCGCGAAACGCACCTGGGCGGGATGCGCCACCACTTCCATCGTCTTCGTGTGCGCGTCCTATCATTTCCTGCTGAGAGAGATCTGGTCGCCGCAGGGATTGCAGTGGCTGGCGGACATCGATCTTCACTACGCAGTGCCCGTTTTGGCGCTGCTGCATTGGACCGTGTCCCGGGGGCCTCGGCTTGCGGCAAGCGCCCCGTTGATCTGGTGCATCTACCCGGCCGCCTACTTCGCCTACGCGTTGATCCGCGGAGCCTGGCTGCAGACTTATCCTTACCCGTTCATCGACGTATCGGTGCTCGGCTACCCCCGGGTGGCGATCCATTCGCTGATCCTGCTGGCGGCCTATGTGCTGTTCGGCTACTTCGTCTGGGGAATTGGCCGGGTGCGCGGCAGGAGTTCCACGCAACCTCTAACCCCCGTCTCTTAGGGATGCGTCGACGGTCCAAGTGACGGTCCGGGTCAGAACGGATCCGAAGCCCGCAGACCCACGCAGGTGCGGAACGCGCCAGAAGAGCTGGCTGCCGCGGCGGACCAAGTGCCCGCGCACGTGATGCAGCCGCGGACTTTTACGCACACCGGCGGTCTCATCGGCGCCCCAGCGTGCATAGCCCGGCAGGATCGGCGCGGTCACGTCGATATGCTCCAGTAAAGCGGCCTTGCCGGCCTTGAGCCGCGACCGATTGAGCCGCTCGAAGGTCTGCGGCCGCTGCGGCAGGCCCGAGCGTGTTCCGAGCAGCAGAAAGAACCCCATGACGACCGGGATGTCGATCACGATGGTTCCAAGGGCATGCCGCCAGAGGGCCTCGCGCTGATCGCCATCGAGCGCGCCATTTTCGTAGTAGCGATCCCACGTCCGCTCGTATCGAAAGCGGAAGCAGCGATGCAAGACATCGTCGGCCGCCTCCGCATCCGCCGTCACTCGGCGGGTCGATGGCGGCTCTCCGGGCAGTGGCTCAGGATCCTCACCCTCCGGCGTGTCGAAATCGAAATAGGCCTCGATGCTGCTGGCCAGGACGTCTCCCGGCGCGTCACCCGTCCAGAACGTCTTCAGCATGCCCCGCCGGCCATCGCGTGAGGCGCGCAGCAATACACCCCGTCGGGCACCTCGCGTACTCGGCACCGCGGGCGGTTGAAACCCATAGCGCTTGAGCTCCTGTTCCCAGGGCTCGCTGCACCATTCGATCCACACGGCCTCGGCCGGCACGCGTACCAGGTCGGCACAGGCCAGCGTGCGAGCTCCCTTGGAATACGCGAGCGCCGTACACAGGCGGGTGAGATCGTCGCTCAGCACGTATCGGATCGGCGCGCGCGCGATTTGCGTCGCGCACTCGGCGGCGTTGTTGAGATGAATCACGGCCTTGCTGGCCGCATCCTGTATCAAGAACGGCGTTCGGAATTGCGCGACTTGGTCGGCCAGCTTCATGCCGCCACGCTAGCAGCGGATCGCAACCCCTTTGAACGGCCGGCGTGCGAATTCGTCCCGGCGGACGACGCGTTCGTCCCAGGGCGTGTCTGCTGCGCCGTCAGGTCATGAGATCACGGACGGCCCGGTCGAGAAGCTCGTCGACAGGCTCGCCTGCACCTGGCGTCGAAATTCGAGCGGGTCGGAGATCGTGCGGAACGACTCCTTGGTGCCTCCGACCCCGGACACTGTGATCGTTCCGTAACCCAGGATGCGTCCCAGCACCGTCTGATCGACGCCGATTCCCTCGACTTTTTGGAGCAGCAACTCGAGCGAATGGCGTCGGATGAGCCCCACCTTGATCAACACGCGCTTGTTGGTAATCGCAAACTCCGAGCTGACCGATCGGATCCACGGGGGAATGAACAGCACCACGCCGATGGCCGCGACGACACCCGCAGCGATAAAGCCCCCGCCGCCGAGCCCCACGAGGAAGGCGACCACGAGAATGCAGTCTGGAAGAAAATAGATGATGCGGTGGAGCCTCGCCCGATAGGTGATGGTCTCGTTCGGCAGGAGATTGCGTTCCACGTAACTCATCGGTGCTCCATAACCTGCGGTTTCGATTCGCGGCTTCCGGGTGTATAAGGCGAGTAGATTACCGCGAACTCGCGCTTTCGCGGGAGGGACGACGACATGGTAAAACGAATCGATGTTCAAGCCGTACCCAGGGCGAGCGGCTCGGGATACCCATCACCATTCGACCGACCTTGCGCAGCGCGCACCCGCCAGAGACTCGGCGATGCCGCAGGACTGTCCGACTTCGGAGTGAACCTGCTGCGGCTTGCGCCCGGAGCCTGGTCCAGCCAGAGGCATTGGCATTCGGCGGAGGATGAGTTCGTGTACGTTCTCGAGGGCGAGTTGGTGCTGATCACCGACACGGGAGAAGAAATTCTTCGTCCCGGAGACTGCGCGGGATTCAAGGCCGGAGTCCACGACGGCCATCACCTGCAGAATCGAACCGACCGCGATGCGGTGGTTCTCGAGGTCGGCGCGCGCAAAACTGCAGACGATGAGGGTGACTACCCGGATATCGACCTGCGCTTCCTCAAGGGCGACGGCGGTTACGTGCACAAGGACGGCACGCCGTACCCGCGCCGTTAGAGCGCACCGGGAAGACCCGCAACCGCGATGCGCCGGAACCAGCCGAATCCCGATTTGTTCTTTCCATTGAGCGCGAACAGCGCCGCCGGGCGCGGCGCCCATCCGAGCGGCGAGGACAATCCAGCGCTGCAGGCCATCTGGGACGTCGTTTGCAGAATCCCCCACGGACAGGTCAGCACCTACGGTGCGGTGGCGAGGACCGCCGGATTGCCGGGTCGTGCACGCCAGGCAGGGTTCGCCTTGCGAGTGGCCCCGGAGGCAATGAACATTCCGTGGCATCGGGTCGTCGGCGCCGGCGGTCGCATCGTGTTCCCCAAAACGTCGCGCCACTTCCGCGAACAGGCGCGCCGGCTGCGGGCGGAAGGCGTCGCGATTCGGGATGGCCGCGTGGCGGCCGCCGCCATCATGGATGCGAACGAGTGGTAGCGCTTCCTTGCGCGCCATCAACCGGCTTGCGCCGGTTCAAAAACGCATCGATGGCCGTGCCAGCGTCCGGTTCCATCAGATTTCGAGCCATGATCTCGCCGGCCAACGCGTAGGCCTCCGCCAACGGCAGGACTTGCTGACGGTAGAACATCGCTTTTCCGTGGCGGATCGCCGCCGGGCTTTTCGCTGCGATCTCGGCGGCTTTGCGGTCGGTCGCTGCATCCAGTAGCGCGGCGGGAACCACTTCGTTGATCAGACCCCAGTCGAGCGCGGTCGCTGCGTCGATGAATTTTCCGGTGACCAGCATGTCGAAGGCGCGCTTCGTCGAGACGTTGCGCGACAACGCGACGGCGGGCGTCGAACAGAACAGCCCGACATTGATGCCTGACACGGCGAAGCGCGCCTCCTCGGAGGCGATTGCCAAATCGCAGCTTCCCACCAGCTGACAGCCCGCCGCGGTCGCAATCCCCTGTACGCGGGCGATGACCGGCACGGGCAGCGACCGGATACTTTGCATCACCCGGCTGCAGCGAGCGAACAATGACTGGTAATACTCGAGAGTCGCGGTCCGGCGCATTTCCTCGAGATCGTGGCCGGCGCAGAATGCCCGGCCGGAGGCCGCCACGATCACGCAGCGCAGGCTCGGCTCCGCAGCCAGCTCATCGAGCTGTCGTTGCAACGCATCGAGCACCGACTCGGACAGCGCATTGAGCTGCGCCGGCCGATTGAGCTGGATGGTGGCTATGCCAGCTCGCACTTCAGTAACCAAGGTCGACGGTGAGTCGCGCTCCATGGGCATGAAGGTACTCCAGAAGCCGCTGCCCGTACATCAAGACTTAACTTCGCAGAATCCCTCGAGCGACGACCAAGCAGCCGAGGATCCCCAAGCCGATCCCGTCGAGCGCGCCGCCGCCGCTTTTGGGAGCGGCCGGCCTGGCACTTGCCTGGGCGGAGGACGGAGAATCGCCGCCGGCATTGACCGCCGCGACGGTGAAGTAGTAGGTCGTGCCGTTGTTCAGGCCGGAGACGCTGGCGCTCGTCCCCGTGATTCCGGTGAGCACCGGCTGCGAACCCACCGCACTCGCCGAGGTCCCGTCATACACATTGTAGCTCGCCGCCCCAGCGCCAGCCGTCCAGGTGAGCGACACCAAGCCATTGCCGCCGGTGGCGTGAAGCCCTGTCGGGGCCGTCGGCAGCACCGTTGCACTCGCTTCTGCCGACTGAGCCGACGCGCCTCCCGCATCGATCCCTGCCACGGTGAAAAAATACTGCTTACCCGGGGTTAATGAGCTCAACGCAAGCATCGTGCCGGAGAACCCGGCCATAGAGGGTGTCGTGCCCTCCGCGCCCGAGGACGTGGCCTCGAAGATGTTGTAGGTACCCTCGCCGCTCGCCATCCACGAGAGGCTGAGTGAACCGGCGGCGGAAGCGGTGACCGTCAAACCCGTGGGCGCCGCGGGCACGATGGTTACCTGCACTTGGCTCGAGACCGGCGAGACCGCGGTCGACGAGACGGCTGCGACCGCAAATACGTAGCTTTGCGAGAACTCCAGGCCCGTGATCGTGGCCGTCGTGCCCGTCACGTTCCGCTGCACCGGCGTCGATGACACAGCGCCCGGGGCCGTGCCTTCATAGATATCGTAACCCTGAGTCGCGCTCGAATCGGCCGCCCAGGTCAACGTCACCGTCTGACCGGATGCACTGGCCTTGAGCCCGGTCGGCGCCGAGGCCGCCTGGAACGCGGCGATGAGAGCGGCCGCGTTGATGCTGCCAAGCCCGGTAGCGAGGTCGTATCCGGCGCCGGCGGCATACTCCTGCGTGCCGCCGATCCCCATGATGCCCGTCGCCTGGTTGGCGCTGTGGACACATGTGCTCGCGGGATAGCTCAGCGGGGGCGTGGTGTTCGCGCCGTAGTTTGCGACGCTGCAGGGCTGGGCATTCGAGCCCGCGGTTACATCGTAAAATATGCAGGCGGCGTTGGTGATCGAGCCCTGGCTCGCATTGCACGCCGTGAGGTTCGCCGGGGACGAATATTCGTTCGCTGCCAGGCTGTAGAGCGTAGTGTTCACCAGTCCCTGGCGCCCGTCGGTCTGCGTCGATGAGATTTGCGTTTGATCGACCAGCGCGATGATGGCGGCCACGGACGGCGCGGCCGCCGAGGTACCGTCGAGGACCTCGACGGTACCGGTCCCCTGAGTGAAGGTGGGCGCCTGGGTCGGGTCGCAGGGATTGGTGTCGTAGGAACACACCAGCCAGCGTGTGGAAATCAGCGAGACGTCCGGCAGAGCGCGCGCACCGAAGCTGCCGATACCGAGCACTCCTTGCTGCCAGCCCGGCTGCGCATAGCCGCCGGCGCAGTTGCCGCCGCCGTCGAGCGTCGTGCAGCTGCTCACGCCCCCGCTGCCGCCGAGGATGTCGATGTAGGGGTTGGCAGTAGCCGAGCTCCCCGTCCCAAGCTCCGCGGTGTTGCAGAAGGCGAGAGGATCGATGGCGCCGAAATAGGTGGCGATGACGGGGTTTGCGCAGGAGTCGTTCCAGGCCATCTCGGGAATGTGCGCCACGGCGCTCAGCAGGGTTCCTGCTTGATTGCTCGTGCCCCAAAAACCCTGAGTTTCCAAGGTCGGATCGAAATCGGTGCCTCCCACGGCAAGATTGTACGGAGTCGATGCAAGTCCGTTCACGGCAAAGCCGTTGGAATTCACATCACCGGTCGTGCCGAGGTCCGTCTCCTGCGTGCACCCGGCGACGCCCGCATCTCCGGAGGAGACGGTGATGGTAATGCCTTCGCTCACGCCCTGCTCCCAGAGCGAACTGATCTGCGAATTGGCGCCCGGCTCTGCGCTTTCGCACTCGCCAAACGAGACATTGAGCACCGCGGCGAGGTTTTGATCGATGACGTATTGGGCCGCATTCATGACGTTTGCATCGCGCACCAACACGATGGTCGCGCCCGGCGCGAGCGCGCCGACGATCTCGCTGTCGAGATAGGCTTCGTCCTCATTCCCGTCGCTCGTCTGGTGGGGATCGGTACCGCCCGGTACGGGTATCGAGCTGAACCGCTGTGCCGGCAAGCCGAACTTCGCACCGGCCACGCCGAACGCGGTCCAGAACGTGGTCAGCACGGTGGGATCGATATCGCTCTGTGCCGCGATCGCGACGGTCACGCCCGCGCCGGTGATGCCCTGCTGATACGCCGGCAACAAATTGTAGATCGTCGCAAAGTCGGTCGGCCCCACGTAGCCAGGATATTGATTCGAGCCCGTGTAGTAAGTATCGGGGGCCAAAGAAGCGCGTGCGCTCTTGCCGGCGAGCGGCGGTAGCACGTCACGCGAGAACCGGCTCAGCGACTTGACGCCCGGCTTCGGATGGAAATCATTCAATCCGCGAATCGCCGTGACGGCGGATTTGAATACAGCGGGAATCATCGGATCGGAGACATTGGCGAAATGCCGCTCGCCGTTCACATTGAAGAGATGAATGCGGGTATGGAAGGCAGCTTCGACCTGCGTCTTGCTGCCGAAGAGCGCCAGATGCCCCCGACCCGCCGGCAGCTCGCCCACTTCGATTCCGTTGGACTTGAGCCACGTTGTGAGCGCCGCGACGGTCGCATCGGCGGCGCCAAAGCGCCGTCCGTATTGCGTGGGAGTGAGCCAGCGATGGTATTGCGCAGATTTGGAATTTTGCTGATCGAGCAGCAGCTGACTCAACGCCTGCTCCTGCGCCGGCGTCTTGGCAAAGATGATTTCGAGACCGCTCATGCGGAGCGAGCTCGGCGCTTCGCCTGCATCGAAGCGGGGCTGGGCGAGCTTGTGAATGTTTCCAGCCAGCGCCGCGAGATCCGGAGCGGCAGTGGGCGTCAGCGTCTGCGCTGCGCTGCTGGTCGCCTGGGGCGCCTGCCCGAGCGCGGCCGGCACCGCGATGATCGCGGCAATGATGCACGCCGAGGCCGGCCGGCGCAGCCGGCTCTTGAAGGTTCCGCGCATCCCTTGCTCCCGTATACGACGGACAATGTGTCGGTATTACGGGCAGTGTAGCGTCCCTCCCCTGACGCAAATGGCGACCGGTGCCACATTCTGGTAACGCTGCGTTATGTAACGGGAGCGCCAATCAGCCCCATGGGGGCTCGTTCCGCGACTCTTACCGCTGCGCCACCAGTTGATTCTTGGATTGCGCCTTGGGCAGTCTGGCTTGCATCTCGAGCATCATTTTCTTCAGCTCACGAATTTCAGTGGACTGCCTCTTCACTTCATTGAGCAGCATCGGCGCCAGCTCCTCGTACCGCACCCCCTGAATCTCACCCGAGTTATTCCGGATCACGAGTTCCGGATACACTTTCGCGACCTCCTCGGCAATCAGTCCGTATTGGACCGCGCCCTGCGGGTCGGCCTTCAAGTGAAAACTCACGGGGCGAAGCTGCATCAGCTTGTCGGTATCCGAGCCCAGCGACTCGATCGCCGTCTTGTAGCGCTCCGAGGACGCCAGCACGCCCAATTGGCCGGACGATGTCACATAGACTGCGGCACCCGTCAGTTGCGTGCCCGAAATTCCGGCGACGTAGGTCTGCGATTGAGCTCCCGGAATGCCGATGCGGATCGTGTAGTTGTCGCTGGCCGTACCCTGGTTTCCAATCTCGATATTGTAGTTGCCGGTCGCCACGTTGAATCCGCCGCGATAGCCGATACCAATATTGCTGGAACCGGAGGAGGCGTAAAATAGTGTTTGATAACCTAAACCGACGTTGTAGTTGCCGGCATTGATGGACCTGAGCGCGGCGTAGCCGCTGGCGGTATTGCCGGTGCCGATGGTATTGGCAACGAGTGAATACGCGCCGAAGGCAGCGTTGTAGGCGCCGGTGGTGTTGGATAGCAGCGAGTTGCTGCCCACCGCGGTCAGGTAATTGCCGGTCGAATTGGAGCCCAGTGAGCTGAAACCGACCGCGGTATTGTCGGCGCCGCTAGAGTTGACGCTCAGCGCGGACGTCCCCGCTGGCGTGTTTGCATTGCCATCGCTGCATACGAAACATTGCGCGAGCGCCCGATCTCCCATCCCCAGCGCAACCCCGATCATGATGACGCAGAACTTCAGTGCGTGGTTCATTGGCGTTTTACCCCCGAACGGAAAGATATTTCTATGAATACGGTGCTCCCGCATACGCATCCCTGGGGCGCAGTGCCGCCACCGACCTCAATTTTGCGAGGGGAACACCCCGGTGAGAGCAATGCAGGGCAGCAGCGCTCCGCCATTCGCGGTGAGAATCCGGCCCCACTTGGGCAACGCAAATGTGGTTACGCCGTCTCCGCCATAATTCGTTCCGAGCAAGGAAAAAAGCGCCGTATATTGACTGATGGACAGCAGCTGCCCATCCAATGGCGCCCATCCGGCGGGGCAGAAATTGAAGGCGAAGGTTTGAATCTCTCCGAGGAATGGCTCGTTCGCTTGAGCGATCGCGGCGCGCGGGACGAGGCCGGCGGAGAGGACAAGAAATGCGAGGAGGCAGAGTAGTCGCTTCACCGGTATTGCTCTTTGTTGCGCGTCCCTATTGAGCAAGGCGAAACGTACTCGGCTCGGTGGTGAAAAGCAAGACGATCGATCGTGATCGGCCCCGAGCCCTCAACTTACGCAGAGCGCAAACGTAAGTTGTTAGTTGCCCCAACAGGTTGCGGGCGCACCCGGGTTGGAAGTTTGAGCGCCCAGCTGGTTGATGCTGAGCGTCGCGCACTGCGTATCGCTCGCCTGCAGGTTGACGGCGGTTGCGGTGATCGCATAGGTCCCCGCCGCGCCCCCTTGCGCCGGATCGGGAGTCACCACGCTGACCGTATAATCGTTGTTGATCAGGGTGACCGGGAACGGTGTGCCTACCGCCGCATAGCCCAAGTCGGACGGGGTCTCGCTATAGGCGTTGGAAACGCTGAAGAGCTTTTCCTCTCTGCCCGCCAGATCCAAAAGCGCCGTACGCGCGTCCGTACGCCGCGATTTCTGAACTTGGCTCGTATAGACCGTTGCCGCAATGGTTGCCAGTATGGCGGCAATACCCACCGTTATCATCAGCTCGATCAACGAAAAGCCGCCGTTCGAACGTCTGGTCGAGCCGCCCGTTTCGGGCATCGCGCCTTGAGTCCTCATTGAGATATCGCTCCGCACGTTCATCGCCTTTCGACCCAGGTCAGCCGCTTCGCCTTGGTGTTGGAAGGAGGGTTGATCCGCGTGGGAACTGGGACGCCGTTGATTCCTTGAGACACCAGATACGTGGTGCCTTGGGAGGTGGTGACGACGCCGGGGCTGCCGCTGGCATTCGTCTGCTGGCCGGCTGCGGACGCGTCCGATCCATACGCCGGAAATACGCCGGGGAAAACGCCGCCATTGGCAATATTAAGAACGTAGGTGAAACCGGTATCGAGATTGCTCGTGCAAGATGTCGCCACGTTGTTGGCGGGAATCGTCGAGTTGACGATGAACCCGCCCAGGTAGTACACGGGGTTGTAGATGATCTGCTCCGAAGCGAACGGCAGATTCGCGTACCAGCCGAAGGCTCCGGTCCCGCAGGCCGTGAGGCTTCCCTGCCAGCAGATCGCGACATTCGTGCCGTCGACCGTCACCCCGTTCGCGTTCGGCGTGAGAGTCTGCGCCTGCAGGTTCGAGGAGTTCAGGGTGTATGGCGAGGTCAGGCCTGTCGCCGCGGTGGATGCCGCAAGGCTCGAATAGGCCGCGCTCGGCGCCAACGCATTCCATTGGGACATGTTCCAGTCCCACACACCGTAGAGCGATTGGGTGCCGCTGACGAACTGCTCCGGGCCGAGGTTGGTGAGCTGCGTGCGCTCGCCGGTCCCGAGTTCGATGAGCACTTGCGGGGCGCCGCCCGACACGGTGCTGGAGATGGCCAATACGGCGGAGGTGATCGGCTGACCGGACTGCGTGGTGAACAAGGGCGCGCCAGCCGCCGCCCAGTGCGACTCGGTGTTGCTGGTCAGATCGAAGCGCCACACATTGCCGAGCAGATCGCCCGCATACAGGTAGTCGGTGACGTGGTCGCCATCCAGGTCGGCCGAGGTCACATAGGCGATACCATTGCCGGTGCCCGGGGTGTTGGTGCTCAGATAATAAGTGGTCTGACCGCCGGTCTCTGCATTGATGGTGATGATGTAGACCCCGGCATCGCCGGACGGGCTGCCGAAGCCGTTGCCGAAGATGATCGCCCAATTGCCGTCGTGCAGGCGGCGGATCAGCGGCGTTCCGAAGGTGTTGCCGAGACTATTGCCGCAAGTCGCAACGTTCGCGCACGCGATCGAGCCGGCATTCCACTCGCCGATGACCAGGCTCGAGGCGCCGGTTTCGGTGAAATTGGACGCATCCGTGACATCGAGCGCGTAGATGGCGGCACCGCCCGCACCGAGGCCCCCGACCAGCCAGGTGTGCCATTGACCCTCATAGAACAGATCGCCCGAGCCCGGGGTTCCGTCCAAGAAGAAATTGTGGCCGTATTGCGAATTCGAGTAGTCGAGCTGCGGTCCCACGCATTCCGGCGTCGCCCCGACGGCGGGGGTGACGCCGTGAATGCCTTGAACCACGGTGGCCGTGGTCGTATTGTTGAGGCATCCACCGGCGGCGGACGGCAACGCGGCACTCACGAGCGTCGATCCCGGCATGTAGGCGAGCACCTCCTTACCGTCATTTCCGGTCGAGACGAAGTTGCCGTGGATATCGAAGCTGCCGGCTTCGAACCCGTGCAAAAAGCCGTCGTTCGCTCCCACGTACACGACGTTGAGCCGCTGCTGCTCGGCCGCGTTGAACTGCACGTAGGACTGCGAACCGGTGTTCTCGGCCATGGCCGCCGTCGGATAGAGATGGTCAATCCACGTCGATGTGTAGGGCGAGGAAGGCGGCCCCACCCAGGCGGGACTCGAGTCGACGATGTCGCCCAAGATGGCGTCGCGCGCGCGATACAGACCGACCCCACTCGAGTTGATCTCGTTGCTGCGATCGCCGCGCAGATAACTCAAGCGTGCGCTCGTGGGCGAGGCATCTCCGAACGTGAGCGCCGCCTGTTGCGCGGCGTTCAGGCTCGCCCACTCGAACGGAATGCCGACACCGGCCGCTGTATCCCAGGTCAGCATGATCCGCCCGGCCGGCGCCGGCGTGGCGCCGGTCGGGCCGGCGGCGAGCGTATTGGCGCAGCCGCTCGCGCCGGTGCCGGTCAGCGCGCACGAGGCGTCCCAGTTGGCGGTGGTGGCCACGCTCACGATGCCCCCGGTATCGATCAAGTTGTTCGCCGTCACCGTACCTGTCCAATCGTTCGGATCATAGTAGGCAAAGTAAGCCTGAGTGCCCGCTTCCACCTTGGCCGCTTGTTTTTGGTTGACGCTGGCGGAGCTGCCCGACTGATTGGCCGACGCTGCCTTGAAGCACATGATCTCGTGAACGTTGGTGGCGCCGCCGTCCGAGCCGGCGAACCCGACTCGGAAACTCGCGGGCAACGTTCCGTTGGACGCGGTGATCGACTGGTCCTTGATGAGGTAGGAGTACGCGCCCCCGCTCACGCTGTAGGCGAAGCTCAGCAGGCCGTCCTGGGTGATTTTCAAGGTATAGAAAATCGGCGTCGCGGCACTGCGCGTGATCGCGCTCTCGTTCGCGATCTGGAAGCTCGTGAGCTCGGTGTAGGCGTTGGGAATCGGCGCGTAATCGAGAATACCAGCGGTATTCGCCGTATTCGCGAGAGTGGCGGTTCCCGCGTTGCTCGGCGCATTGGGGGTACCGTAATTGTACAGGTTGCCCTGAGAGCAGGTGTTCTTCACGGCGTATTGCGCATCGACGTTGCCCGTCGTCGGCGCGAGCGTCGCCGGCGGCGTTTCGGTCGGCGCGCGATTTGCTGCCGCCACGGTTTGTGCGGCGGGGGCGGCGGTGGCCGCCGTGGCCGCCGTCGCGGCGCTCATGGCGGTGGCCGCGCCCATGGCGGTGGCCGCGCCCATGGCGGTGGCCGCGGTCGCGGCGGTGGCACCGCTGGCCGCAGCACCATTCGAGCATTTGCCGCTAACGGCGCTATAAGTGTAGGGGCTTACGCAGCACTTCCCCGCGCTGGTGGGCGCGGTATCTCCGTGTGGGCAATAGAACCCGGCGCCGTAGACGTTGGCGGGACTTGCGGTCGGATAGCAGTAAGTACCGCTGATGCTTTGTCCGGAAGGACAGTAGTTTGTCCCGCTGTACAAGTCGCCGGTCGGATAGCAAGACGAACCGGTGATGCTTTGTCCGGAAGGACAGTAGTTTGTCCCGCTGTACAAGTCGCCGGTCGGATAGCAAGAGGTACCAGTGATGCTTTTTCCGGTAGGACAGTAATACGTCCCGCTGTGGAGGTCGCCGGTCGGATAGCAAGACGTACCGCTGATGGTTTGCCCGGAGGGACAGTAGTATCCCGCCGAGTAAGACAGGCCGGTGGTATAGCAGACGTAGACACCACTGTTGGACACAATGGTGGACCCAGTGGGACAGTAGTATCCCGTGCTGTACACATCCCCGTTTGGATAACAGGACGTACCACTGAGCGTATATCCGGTGGGGCAACTGTTGGTGCACTGGCCCGTACCGGAATTGTAGGTGCCGGTCGAGTAACCCGCCGCCGGACAAATGGCATTCACGCACTGCTGCGTAGTGCTGTTGTAGGTACCGGTCGTGCAGGCGTTGCAGGTGTCGGTGCTGCTGCTGTAAACGGCGCTGCCGGTGCATGCCTTGTTGCAGACGCCCGTGGTGGCGTCATACGTCGATCCTGCGGAGCAAATGTCGATGCAGTTGCCGCCGGCCGAGTTGTAGGTACCCCCTGCGTTGGCGCAGGATGTGGTGAGGGAGAGCGGATAGTACGGCAGGCTCGTGCTGCCGGGATCTGTGCCATAGGCTGCAGTGAGCGCCGCAAACGATACGCTGCCGGCGCCGCGCAATCCGATGCGGCCCGGCTTGTAGCCGTAACCGTAGGCCGAGTTGTCGCCGCTCGCCACATTCGGGCCCGTGTAGCCGGTGACCCAGTTCGTGCCGTTCAGAAAGTTGCCGTACTCGTCGATTCCGAGCCCGATGTAGCCTCCGGTCAGACCGTCATGCGGCGTATTATTATTCGAACAGGAATACGCGAGGCTTCCGCCGAACGCCCCAAGGCCCGGCGCTTGGGCACCGTCTTGCAGGAAAAAGCTGATTCCATCCGCGCCGTCTCCACCGGCGCCGCCCGCGTTTCCGTGATACGTGACGGTCTTGAAGGTAACCTGGATGCCTGCTCCGGTGGGAAAAGTGGTGGTGGATAGAATGGCGCCGCGTTCATTGAAACCGTACTTGTAGCTGCCCCCGATGACCACGGAGCCGTTGGTGAAGCGCAGCGCACCGTATCCTACTTTAGTGCCATCGGATTGCGTGATCACCGGATCGGGGACCTGCGCAGAGATGCTGGACGGCGGCGTGCTCGATCCGAGATAGCCGCTATAGCCGCCGACCAGGTAGGGATCCGCGGAGGAGGCGAGCGAATAGTAGCTCGAGAGGAGCGACGTACAGGACGGCACCAGACCCGGGTTCGCCCCGGCTGAAGACGTTCCGGCCGTGAGGCACGCGCCGCCGAAATAGTACCAGTTGTTGGTGGTGGTGGTGCCCGTGAAATCTTCGCTGAAGGTCGCGGTCTGCGCGCCACTGGGAGTGGCACCGAGCACGCCGAACAGGGCGAATAGTGTTGCCCAACGATGTATTGCGTTCTTCATATGGATGCTCATCACAGTTGATGGGAGGTCGTATAGACGACGTAGGTGCTCTCCACCTCCGCCACGGTAGTCGCATTGCCCCCATATCCGACCGCGTCGATCTGGTAGATCTCCCCGGGATAGCTCGGATCGGTCGATACGCCCATGTCGGAGATGTAAAACGCCGGTGTCGCGTTGTACGTCCCGTGGTACGTCGCGCTATCGACGCTCGCGGCGTTCACGGTCGGAGTAGCGCTGACCACCATGCTGGGCGGCGTGTAATTCGTCTGTCCGACCGCCCACGGAACGACGGTCACGTCGGCGACGGCGGGGGTCGGCACGCCCGTCAGTGCATTGGAACAAATCTGTATCTGGCCGATATTGGCATTGAGCGGTCCTGAGCACGGCACCGACACCGTGCCCGCACTGTTGGTCTCGAGCCAGTTTTCCGCAAAGCTCTGTGCGGATTCCGCCGCCTGCAGCGCACGCTGCTTCTCGCGCATGTTGCCCGCGATCTTCTCCTGAATGCCGAAACTGCGGAACATGCTGAGGGCGATGATGGTGACGACGATCAACAGCAACAGGCTGGAGACGAGCACCATGCCCCGTTGCGAGAGATTCCTGCCGGAGGAGTGAGTTTTCATTCCATGGGACCCGATTGAGCCATGACACTGATGACACGCTGGACGTAGATGTACTGCGGCTGCGTCAGATTGGAGGCGTACATCGGATTGTTGAACGTCAACTGGACCATGGCCGAGATGACGCTGCTCCACAGGTTAAGCGCGGTGACCTGCTGGGCATTCATGTAGGTGTCCACGCTATTGCCGGGGGTGCCGGCGTTCTGCTTCACGCCGTAGAGCACGCTGAGATTGGTCACGCCACTGACCAGGTTGTATTGAACTCCGTTCACGGTGCAGGTCAGCTGCCAGTTGCCCTGGGCGTCTTGCTGAACCTGAAAGATGTTGATGTAGAGCACGTTCGCGCCGCTCTGATTCGGCAGCCCGGTGCAGTTCAGGATGTTGTCGCCGCTCGCAGTCATGTAGCGCACGGCGATCGCATCGCCCGGCGCGCCGGCGGAATAGGTGCCGTCGAATGCCTGTCCGGCGATGAAAGGTGCAGCTCCAGCGGCGAACGGTGGTGCGGCGATGAGCGCCCCGGTCAAGGTGTTGTTGTACGGCTGGTATGGCTGCGGAAAATAGCCGGCCGATTGGATCACGTCCGCCATCATGGTCATCGCCATCCGCTCGCCGTCCTGCAGCTGCGCCATCTTGTTCTGATCGCCGAACACCGTGCGATTGGTCTGCACGATGGTGAGCAACGCGCCAAGCAGAAACACACCGATCAACAGAGCGATCATCAACTCGATGAGCGTGAAGCCCCGATCACCCCTCGACGCAGCCCGATGCCCGATGCGCATGGTTTAAGGCTCCACGTACAGAGTGTAGGTGGGAGTGAATGTGGACTGAGTTGTGTTGGCCACGCTCTGCGAGCTGATCGACACCGCCTTTTCGCTCCAGGTGATCTGAATGATGCAATTGACAGGTGTGGGGCTAACGACGGTCGGACAGGTGATCGTCGTCACCGGATTTGAATGGTTGAGCAGTCCGTTCAGCGCCGTCGCGTAGGTCTGCAGGTCGGAGGCGGCCATGGACTCCGCCGTGCACGGCTCGTTGCCGGATCCAGATTGGCAATACCCCAGCCCAGCGGCTGAGAAATATCCTTGTCCGATCGGCAAGCCTTCCGTGCCCAACGTACCACCGCTGACGGTCGGTCCGGTGATGGTGACCGGGATCGGGGCAAAGCCTCCCGCCCAGTAACTGCGATTAGCGTGCATGCTCGCCGCGAGGCCTCCCGCTTGCATCGCAACGAGCGACCTCACGCTCGCCGATCCTGTGCTCGCGTACGCGAGCGCCTGGATCTTGGCGATGCCGAGCAGCCCGACCGCCGTGACGAGAAGCGCCACCATCACCTCGAGCAGCGTGAATCCGCGCTCTCGGCCCCGGACAATTTGCGTGGAGTCCTGTGAGCTCACGTGCAAGTTACTCCGTTGCTGGTGGTGCCGGATTGCTCGGTGGTGACCTCGCCGCTCGGTGCAATGGAGGCGCAGCGCGTCCACGCGCTGTTGCCGGTCAAATCATGCAGGATGATGATCGTGCCGCTCGCCATACCGCCGGCGTAGCCGTCACGGTTGAAGGTAATGATGGAGATACCGTTCGAGACGAAGCTGTCGGTGCCCGAAAATGCGCTCTGAAGCCGCAGCAACGGAAGCATGGACAATCCCGGAGTGACAGTCGGGCTGTTGTTCGGATTCACGAACACGATCCAGCCGCTCTGCCAATCCGGTGAGTTGGAACAGGATTGCCCGTCCGACGAGGCGCAGACGCTCACGTACTGCCCTTCTTTGATCGCCTCCGAGCGCGCAAATTGCAGGTCGCCCAGCAAGCCGTTGACTTCGCCCGCGATGCGATTGGAGTTCGTAACGTACTGAAACGACGGGATGGCGATCGTCAACAAAATCGTCGCGACCGACATCGTGATGAGCAATTCGAGCAGGGTGAAGCCCGCTGCCCGTGCTGCGGGCTTCCGGTCGGCGGCCCGCAGCGGGCGCACCAGACTGCCTGTAATCGTGGTTTCCATGACACGAAATTAGGGGGCGAAGCTTGCGCGAAACTTGCAAGGCAGGCACCGGGTTCAGGGAATATCGAAATCATGAGCCCGTTCGCAAAGTGCCGTACAAAAATGCGATCCACTACACACGCAGTCTGTGATGCGGTCGACGACAGATAAACGCCCGGGGTTGGCAGTCGTCCGCGACAACTCACCTATACTCGAACCGCAGACGGAACTATCACTACCAGCAGGGAGGCGCGGCATGACTGGGAAGCTATCCACGGGTGTCATTTTGCTGATGCTTGCTCCGGCAATGAGCCAGGCACAGAGCGCGGTGCGCTTGTCGAGCGACGACGGGGTGCCTTCGGCCGCCGCCGCATTCTGATAGCGGGGCGCATTGCGCTAGAGTGCAAACGAACCCGTCGCGCTTCGCAGACGAATGTACTTGTCATCCCCTTATGGCCATTCTGGTGTATGTCCATACCGATATGGCCGGCATTATGACAAAAGGTTACGGATGGCTCATCGCCTGCTTGGCGATCTACCCGTTGCTTGGCGGATGCGGCAAATCGAGTTCTGGTACCCAGGCAACGAAGCCGCCGGTTTCCGCAACCGCGCCGCAGATAACGACGCAACCCGCCAATGAAACCGTGAGTGTGGGACAGGCCGCCAGCTTCAAGGTGATCGCCTCGGGCACCGCTCCATTGCAGTATGAATGGCGCAAGAATGGCAGCGCCATCGCCGGGGCTGCCTCATCGACTTACATCACCGCTGCCACAGTGAGCGGGGACAATGGATCGACTTTTACCGTGGTCATCACCAATGCGGCGGGCAGCGTGACGAGCAACGCCGCGATGCTCACCGTGACCGCGGCTGCCGCGGGAACCGATGTGCTCACCTACAAGTACGATGTCATGCGCACCGGGCAAAATCTCACGGAATCGACCCTGACACCTTCCAACGTGACTGCTGCAACCTTTGGAAAGCTCTCGAACCTCATGGTGGACGGACTGGTCGACGCACAACCGCTCTACCTGTCGCAGCTCCCAGTTGCGGCTGTTGCGCACAACGTCGTCTTCGTCGCCACCGAGCACGATTCGGTCTACGCATTCGACGCGGATACGGGCACGATCCTGTGGAAGGTCTCGCTGCTCGGCGCGGGTGAAACCACCAGCGACGATCGTGGCTGCTCGCAGGTGACACCGGAGATCGGCATCACCGCGACACCGGTCATCGATCGGAATGCAGGGGCTCATGGCGCCCTCTTTGTCGTCGCGATGACGAAGGATGCCTCATCCAACTATCACCAGCGACTGCACGCGTTGGACATTACCACGGGGCAGGAAGTGACGGGCAGTCCAACCGAGATTGCGGCAACCTTCGGTGCGACGACATTTGTCGCGGGACGATACAAGGAACGCGCGGCGCTCCTGTTGACTAACGGCACGATCTACACGACCTGGGCGTCACATTGCGACGACGGCCCTTACGGCGGATGGATCATCGCCCTCAGCGAGTCCAAGCTTGCGATCACGGGTGTCCTGAACGTCGCGATGGATGCAAGCGGCAGCGGTTTTGCCAGTCAAGGTCCCTCGATTTGGATGAGCGGGGGCGGCCCTGCCGCTGATTCGGAAGGCAACGTATACATCCTGACCGCAAACGGACGATTCGACACGACGCTCGACCCCACCGGGTTTCCGAGCGGCGGAGACTACGGCAACTCGTTCGTAAAGATCTCCTCAACGAGCGGCACGCTTGCGGTGGCCGACTACTTCACGATGTCGGGCGAAATTGCCGAATCGAGCAACGATGTTGATCTCGGCTCGGGCGGTGTGATGCTGCTGCCTGACATGAACGATACCACCGGCAGCGTGAGGCAATTGGCCGTCGGGGCAGGAAAAGACGGCAACATTTACGTCGTCGATCGAAACAACCTGGGTAAATTCACGTCGGTGGGAAACAACATCTGGCAACAGCTCACCGGAGTCCTGGGTGGCGGAGTTTGGGCGACGCCCGCCTACTTCAACACCAGTATATTCTATGGCCCGCAGGGCGGCCCGTTGATGGCGTTTTCAGTGACCAACGCGCTGCTGTCGAACTCACCCACTTCGCAGAGTTCCACGCACTTCACTTATCCCGGAACCTTCCCCGTGGTGTCGGCGAATGGCACAGCAAACGCGATCGTCTGGGCATACGAGAACACCTCGCCCGCGGTGCTCCACGCCTATTCGGCGGCGAATATCGCCACAGAGTTGTACAACAGCAACGAGGCGTCCAAGCAGCGCGACCAGTTCGGCGCCGGCAACAAATACATCGTCCCGGTCATCGCCGACGGGAAGGTTTTCGTCGCGACCACCAACAGCGTCGCGGTGTTTGGACTTCTGCAGTGACGAGGCGGCGCAGCCTGCCGTCAGCCCTTTGGGCCGCCTCGCTCGCCACCGAGATCGACCGCCCTTGCGCCTCAACTTTCGGACGCCGTCGCCAACTGGTCATCATGCCCCGATGAAATCAGCGCCGGGCGCCCCACGATCAAGGGATCAACCGGCCTGAGGTTATAGAGGTCCCGATTCACATAGGGGACCCTGTGCAACACAAAACGCATTGCATTCAGGCGCGCGCGCTTTTTGCAATCGGACTTGATCACCGTCCACGGGGCATCTGATGTGTCACAGTGCAAGAACATCGCCTCCTTGGCGCGGGTGTACTCGTCCCATTTGTCGAGCGAGGCGCGATCCACGACACTCAGCTTCCATTGTTTGAGCGGATGGAGCTTGCGCTCCTTGAATCGGCGCCGCTGTTCGCCGCGGCTCACCGAAAACCAGAACTTGAAAAGATGAATGCCGCCCCGCACGGGCTGACGCTCAAACTCGGGCACATCGCGCAGGAACTGCTCATATTCGCCGTCAGCGCAAAATCCCATGACGCGCTCGACGCCGGCACGGTTGTACCAGCTGCGGTCGAACAACACGATCTCCCCGGTGGTGGGTAGATGTCGTGCGTAGCGGTGGAAATACCATTGTCCGCGCTCGACCTCGCTGGGCTTGTCGAGCGCCACCACTCGCGCGCCGCGAGGGTTGAGGTGTTCCATGAAGCGTTTGATCGCACCGCCCTTGCCGGCCGCATCGCGCCCCTCGAACAGAATGATGACCCGCTGGCCCGTCTCCTTGACCCAGGCCTGCAGTTTCAACAGCTCGACTTGCAGGTGGTATTTCTGGCGCTCGTAGCTTTTCCGTGATAGCCGATATTTCTAAGGATATTTACCCTCGCGCCAGTCCTTCGCAAGTTCTGTGTCGGGGTCGGCACCTGGCGTTGGGACAGCCGGATGCTCAATCGCCCGCAGCGTGCGTTTGAGGTCCGCGATTTCGTCCGCCGACGCGCCGGCGAGCAGTGTCTTGAGATTTTGGGCCGCTGAGGCGCCATCGCCGCCATCGCTGCGCAGGACGTCGAACAATGCGGCCGCGCGCACGACATCGGCTTTCTCACGGGCGGTCGCCACCACCTCTGCCTCGTTTTGCACGACCCGTCTGTCGAGGCCACGGGGGTCTCCATCGCCGGATCCTTGCTGATGTCTGCCATGTCGCGCCTCTGCGGCCGCCGGGTTCGCGGTGCGCCCGGCGATAGTGATCGGTTCGGGTGGTGCGCCGCCGGGGATACGAGTCATGCGTTGCCTCTGTGCTTGTTTGCCGATCAATCCTACGCCCGCCCGATGCGGGGCGACCAACGTGGTTTCCGCAGATCTGCAAGTAGTTGGCGCGGGGACGGGATTTGATGCCTGGCTGGTGGTCCGCAGGCGCTAGTAGTACAGTCTCGTGAGGGTTCGGAAGGCAGGATCGGATGTTGAGCGGAATACCGTCATGAATAGACTCAGCAAGTGGGAAATCTTCTACAGCTTCCTGATCATCGTACCGATGGCCGCTTTCATGACGGTCGGCGATTACGTGCTGCGAAAGCGCGCTACCAACGGCTGAGCATCGCTCTGATTTGGCGCCCGAGATCGGTCGTTATCCGCAGGCCGAGGCCCACTTTCGCGCGGTCATCGACCGCCGGGCGCATCGACTCGGTGCCGACAATGCGATGACATTGTATTTGAACGTCGGGCTGGCGAACGCGTTGAGCTATGAGAAGCGCTACCCCGAGGCAATCGCTCTCCAAATACGGCGAAACCTCCGAAGCCGTCACCACGCTGGACAACGCCGCCAGCGCCCTCAACCGCTCCGGCCGATTGCCCGACGCCGAAGCAGCATACCGGCGAGCATTGACCGCGGCGCGGTCGTTATTCCCCGAGGATGGCCCGGTGACGCAGCTGATTCGCTATCACCTGGCCTCCTGCTTACTCGACCAGCATCGGCCGGGAGAGTCTGCGGTCCTCACCGCGGGGTTGTCCGCGGCGACGCTCAGCCTTGCCGAGCAGAATCCGGGGTGGCCGGACCTTTTGTCCCAGCAGGCGAAGCAAATCGATTCTGAGCGCTAGCCGATAGCACGTCAGGACTTCCACTTATATTTGATGGGGTAGGAATCGTGGAAAATCCGCCCGACGGCCGTACACAACATCAACGTGCGCAGGTTCCGCAATAACAGCGCCGAAGAAGATGCGCAATGGCCGTTCAAGGCTCCGCCACCAGCGCCCGCTCGCTCACCTGAGGTACCACTCATGGCAAGAGATCCGAAGTTCGACCTGCTCTTTTCGCCGATCAAAATCGGCTCGAAGACGATGCGCAACCGGTTCTATCAAACGCCCCATTGCAATGGCGCCGGCACCAACTCCCCGGGCATGAACATGGCCCATCGTGGGATCAAGGCTGAGGGGGGCTGGGGTGCCGTGAACACGGAGCAATGCTCCATTCACCCGGAATGCGATGACACCTTGCGAATCACGGCACGCATCTGGGACCAAGGGGACATGCGCAATCTCAAGGCGATGGTCGACCACGTTCACAGCCACGGCTCGCTCGCCGGCTGCGAGCTGTTCTATGGCGGCCCGCATGCGCCGGGACTCGAGTCGCGCACCATCTCGCGAGGGCCCAGCCAATACAATTCCGAATTCTCGACCGTCCCGGGTTGCCCTGGATTTACCTACAATCACGCGGCAGACATAGACGAGCTGCATCGTCTGCAGCAGCAGTACGTCGACGCCGCATTGCGGGCACGAGACGCCGGCTTTGATCTCGTCAACGTTTACGGCGCCCACGCCTATGGCCCTATGCAGTGGTTGAACCCGTATTACAACCGGCGTTCCGACGAATACGGAGGCAGCTTCGCAAACCGGGCGCGCTTCTGGATCGAAACGCTGGAGAAAATCCGCCGCGCAACCGGCGACGACATCGGTCTCGTGACGCGCTGCGCAGTGGACACCTTGTATGGACCCGCCGGCGTCGAGTTGGCCGAGGACGGGTTGAAGTTCATCGAACTGGCATCGCCCTACCTCGACCTCTGGGACGTTAATATTGGCGACATCGCCGAATGGGGCGAGGACGCCGGTCCGTCGCGCTTCTACCAGATCGGACATGAAAACGACTGGATCAAACACATCAAGCAGGCGACCAAAAAGCCGGTGGTCGGCGTCGGTCGATACTACGATCCGGAAAAGATGCTGCAAGTAGTCCGGTCTGGCATCGTCGACATCATCGGCGCCGCACGCCCGTCGATCGCGGACCCATGGCTGCCGCGCAAGATCGACGAGGGACGCGTCGAGGACATTCGAACCTGTATCGGTTGCAATGTATGCATTTCGCGCTGGGAAATGGGTGGTGTGCCATTCATCTGCACGCAGAACGCAACTGCCGGGGAGGAATATCGCCGCGGCTGGCACCCCGAGAAGTTCGAGAAAGCGAAATCTTCCAATGATGTACTGATCGTCGGCGCGGGTCCGGCCGGCTCGGAATGCGCCCGAGTACTGATGGAGCGCGGCTACACGGTTCATTTGCGGGACAGCCGGGACAAACTCGGCGGGTACGTCAATGACGTCGCGACACTCCCTGGTCTGGGCGAGTGGAGCTTTCACCGTGACTACCGGCAGACACAGATCGAGAAGTTGCTGAAGAAGAACAAATCCTCCCAGCTCGCCCTCGGCGTGAAACCGCTGACCGCCGATGAAGTTCTGAACTACGGTGCGGCGCGCGTCGTCATCGCCACCGGCGCTCACTGGAGCACCGACGGCGTCAACTATATGACCCACGCGCCAATTCCCGGTGCGGATGCCACCCTTGCGCACATTCTCACGCCGGAGCAGGTGTTCGCTGGGAAAAAGCCCGTTGGCAAGCGCGTGCTGATCGTCAACTACGACGGCTACTTCATGGCGCCCAGCCTGGCCGAAAAATTCGCTCGCGCCGGCCACGACGTCACTGTTTCCTCGGCGGGTCCGCTCGGCGCCTACATGGACTTCACGCTCGAAGGCGCGAACATGCATCGGCTGCTGCATGGATTAGGCGTCAACGTCATGAGCGAGACAGGCTGCTCCAGGATCGAGGCGGGTCGTGCCCAACTGTTCAACATCTGGGGAGACGGCCACAAACGCGAGTTCAAAGGTAATGGGCAGCTCCCGAGAAAGGAAAACCAGTCGCACGAGTGGCTCGAGTGCGACACGGTCATCCTGGTGACATCGCGCTCGTCCCGCGATGGGCTGTATCGCGAACTGAAGGCCCGCAAATCCCAATGGGGCGAAAACGGCATTTCGAATGTCTTCGTGATTGGCGATGCCGAGGCGCCACGGATCATTGCTGATGCGACCTTCGACGGCCATCGTCTGGCACGCGAGATCGAGGATCCCGATCCGCAGCATCAGACGCCCTACAAACGTGAACAGAAGGTGTGGGGTGTTGCTTATAATCCCGGAGAGGATCCGGGACTGGTCTGGAGGGTCTAGACGAGAGGCAATTCGGGCATGGCGCGCGACCGTCCCCGAGGAGGACCGTTTCTGGAAGGCGGACGAGAATCGGGAGTTCCGTGGCTAAATCTTTCAAGCAACGGGCGCCGCCCACGCCAATGTGCCAGGGCATGTATCAAGCGCCGGTCAACCGGAAATGGTGCGTCGAAATCGCAGCCTCCGGGTTTCGGCCGGGCGACGAAGTGTTCCTCGGTGCGTGGCCCGATGAACTCATGCGCCTGCGCCTCTACACCGCGGCCGCTCGTGATGCCGCCATATCCCAGCGCATGGATCTGCGTGGCAATGCCCGCACGCCGTATCTTACGGATCTGCAGTGTTTGGCGGATTGCACGGCCACCACGCTCGGCACCAACCGGTTGTTGAAGATCCCGGCGGCGGTGCGTCCTGCGTTCGGTTCAAAGCCCCCGTTTGATCTCGTGCTCTGTGGGCTTGGCCAATATGTGGAGCTGATGGAGACCCACGCTTACGAGGCGGAGCGCGGGCGCGCCGCCGCGCAATTCGCGCGGCCCGCGTCCTCGAGGTGCTAGAGACTGTTCGAACTGCTGTCGTGAACACCGCGGATGAACGACAGCACCTGGGGTGTTATCCGATCCGGCATCTCCGCATGGGGATAGTGCCCCGCCCCCTCGACAATCAGGCTCCCGGCACCCAGTTGCTCGGCGAGCCAGCGAGCTTCGGCTGCGGAATCGGTAAAGTCCGGATCGCGGGTACCCATCACGACGAAGGCGGGTACCCGACTCTGTGGCACGATCGCTGCGGTATCCGCCTTGGACAGCCTGATCATCGAGTAAAGCGCGGCCATGCGTCCCGGTTCGCGCAGGTTTCGTGAGAGCGCCGCTTTGACCTGGGCCTGGTCCGAGGGCTTCGAGCTCGGGAAGAGACTGTCCCAGTAGGTGGTCCAGAACCACACCCGCCACGGCCCGGCAAAGCCAATTTTCAAAGCAAGCCGCGCAAGCCAGGACGGTTTAAGGTCGCGGACGATCGGGCCCAGCAGCACCACGCCGCTCACGCGCCCCGGCGCGTCATGTGCCGCCCACAAAGCGGACCCTGCCGCAAAAGAATTGCCGAGGATGAATGCCGAACTTGCGTTGAGATGGTCCAGCAGCGCCAACGCATCGCGACCCACGGCATGCGCCGAGTAGTCATTCCACTGCGCCGAGCTCTCGCCAAAGCCGCGCACATCCATCGTAATGACCCGGTAGCCTGCGCGCTGTAGCGCCGGACGCAACAGCCGATACTCCGATCGCAGATCACCCATCCCCGGAATCGCGACGATCAGCGGACCCTCGCCACCGGTGTCCTCATACGCAATGCGGCCGCCATCGACCGCCACGAAGCGAGTCTGCGGAGCAGTTGCGATTGCGGACTGGGCGGCAGAGGCTGGAACGCTGACGGAGCCTAGAGCGGTACCGATCAGCGCAGCGGACACGAGTTTCGCGGCCATGTGATTCTCCGGGTATGGGCGACTGGTTGCATCCTAGGTCCATTCGATATAAACACCAATTGCCTAATGGCGTACACTGACAATACAATAATGCATGGCCCAGAAACTACCAGATTGGCACTTGTTCCGGGCGTTCCTTGCCGTCGTGCGCGAGGGCAGCTTATCGAGCGCGGCGCGCGTGCTCGGAACGACGCAGCCCACCATGGGCCGTCAAGTGGCCGCGCTCGAGGCGTCACTCGGCGTCAAACTTTTCACCCGCTCTGTTGATGGCCTGTCGCCGACAGAAGCCGGCATGCGATTGATCCCGTCAGCCGAGACGATGGCCTCCGCCGTGGAGGCCGCGCAACGGTCGGCCTCCGGCGAGATCGAGGAGGAACGGGGAACCGTTCGTGTAACCGCGAGCGAAGTCATTGGAGGCGAAGTTCTACCGTCGATCCTCGCGGAGTTTCATTCTCTGAACCCTCGAATCTCGGTGGAGCTCGCATTATCGAACCGCAACGAAGATTTGTTGCGCGGCGACGCGGACATCGCCGTCCGGATGGTCAGACCCACGCAGGGCGCACTCGTGGCCAAACGCATCGGCCGAATCGATGTTGGACTCTACGGCCACCGGCATTACTTGAAGGGGCGCGCGATGCCGCGACAACTGGAGGATCTGCGCGAGCATGCCTTGATTGGGTATGATCGTGACCAAGCATACGCGCGGCTGCTCGAGCGAATAGGTGTGCCGTTCACCCGGGATATGTTCGCCTTCCGCTCGGATAGCGATCTCGCCCAACTCGCTGCTCTACGCGCGGGATTCGGAATCGGTGCAAGTCAGTTGGGAATCGCAAGGCGAGACAAGAATCTCGTTCCTGTGCTCCACTCCGCGCTCATCATTCCGATGGAGGTCTGGCTTGTCATGCACCGCGACTTGCGGAGCAGTCGACGAATCAGAGTCCTGTTTGATCACCTGGCGCCGCGATTGTCGGCCTACGCGCAACGGAGCTGCGTTTACGCCGAGGGTGCTGCTGGAGGCTGAAGGCGTAACGGGCGCGCGCTACCGATCCAAGCAAGTCAGCCACGCATCTTCGTTCACGACTCTGAGTGCATTGAGCGTGCGTGGATACCCAGTTTTCGCCCAGCGATTCAGTCGGAACCTAGGCAGCAAGGCGGAGCCGGTCGCGCCAGCCGGGAAACAGGTTGTCGGCATCCTTCGGGAATGACTCGAAGGCGCGCGCGAACTCGTGGTGCCCCTTGGCCCATTCAATCGGATCGGCACCGGCCTTCCAGCACTCGTAGGACTGGCGCAGCGAAACGGCTCCAGCCGCCGGACTGTCGATGTGCCCGTATGCACCGCCGCCTGCGGTATTGATCACGTTGCCATGGCCGAGGTTCTCAAAGAACCCGGGCAGGCGCAGCGCGTTCATGCCACCGGAGATGATCGGCGTGGTCGGCTTGATCCCATACCACTTCTGGTAATACACGGGGCCCTGGCACTCGTCGCGCTCGATCATGTAGGCGATGATGCGGTCATCACCCTCGCCCTCCATCTTGCCGTAGCCCATGGTGCCGACATGGATGCCCGATGCCCCCTGCAGACGACTCATTTTCGCCAACACGAACGCGGTGTAGCCGCGCCGGGCAGAAGGTGAGGTCACGGCGCCATGTCCGGCGCGGTGATAGTGCAGATACTGGTCCGGATATTGCCGGCGCGCCGTAGTGATCATCCCGGGGCCGCCCACGTAGCCGTCCACCAGGAAGGCGAGCTTGTCGGCATCTGGACCAAACACCTCCAGCGCAAAATCGGCTCTGGCACACATCTCGTAGTGGTCATCGGCAGTGATGTTCATCGAGAACAGCTTGGCCTGACCGGTTTCGTCTTGGGCACGCTTCATCGCGTCATAGACGAGCGGGATCGTCTTCTTGATCGGTGCGAACACCTGGTTGCCCTGCGGCTCGTCGTTCTTGATGAAGTCGCCGCCGAGCCAGAACTGGTAGGCGGCATGCGCAAAGGGCTCCGGGCGCAGGCCCAGCTTCGGCTTGATGATCGTGCCGGAAATGTAACCGCCATCCACAACCGGGCGACCGAGAATCCGCCACAGGTCGGCGATGCCCTTCGACGGTCCGTCAAACATCTGGATCACGCGCTCGGGCACGTAGAAATCAATCATCTTGGCATTTTCAATATCACCCATGCCCTGGTTATTGCCGATGGTGAGCGTCAGGAACGAGACCAGCATGAAGCGACCGTCGGTCACATTGCGGTCGAACAGTTCCAGCGGATAGGCAATCCGCAGGTCCTGGGTGGCCTCGTCTATCAGGTAAACCAGAGCGTCGACGCCCTTGGTGAAATCGTCCGTCGTCGATACCTCGACGTTAGTGCCCGTGGATGACTCGGCGGCAAAGTGGGCCGCGGCCTCCAGGTAACCCACGCCGGCTTTCGGCTGCATCTTGTAGGCGACCAGAATATGTCGGCCACCGGCAATCAGATCCTGTTCCTTGAGACTGAGGTCGGCGTAGCGGTGCGATTGATCCATTTGTTGGCTCCCAGTTTTTTGTCAGTGATGGCCGCGTAGCGGGTACGCTGTGGTCGATGGACCCTGCGCGCCAAGAACCATCAATGGTGATCGGTAGCAGTCGGTGCAGCTGTTCCTGTTGCCCAGTGTTACCCGGGAAAATCGCCGTGAACTAGAGCTAGATAATAGCGCTATCTATAAAATTTCCGTTGAGGGGAAATACGTACTCATCGTCGGCCGCAACATATTCATTTGCAGCAGTACTGGCGGCCAACAATGCACCTTTCGCCCTTAGATCACCCGGCTCGCTGGCCCCAAGGACCGCGCGGGCGAGCCTATCTCATTGTTCGCGGTGACAAAATCTCCGCTGGCGCGATCCGCCAATGTAAGCGATCGGATAAGTGCGGGCTTCCGTTGGATCTATTTATGTGCTTGTGAGGGGGTAGAGGGCGGATGGACTTGTTGTCGATCGATTTGCAAGTCCGAAAACGGCCGGTGTTACATCAACGTTTGTTGTAGGTTCCGCGATGCGCAGTCCGAGCATTCACGATAGAAAAGCGGGGAGATCTAGTGGCTACAAACGACGACGTTCTTGGAAATTGCGACCGTAGATCGATCTTTAAGCAGCCGCTGGACGTGGCGGCGGCGCAAGCAATGTCCTACCTTTCAAACTTGGATGAAGGGCCGGTAGGCGCGACGGCAGACGCCGCGGTACTGCGAACTCGAATTGCTAAGCCGCTTCCGCGGTACGGACTTCCAGCGGAGCGAGTTATCAGCGAACTGGCGGCTGCCGTCGATGGCGGCTTGCACGGTGTTGCGAGCGGACGCTTCTTCGCCTGGGTGATTGGCGGCTCTCTGCCGGCCGCGCTGGGGGCCGATTGGCTGACGTCCGCATGGGATCAAAATGCGCACAACTACGGCACGAGCCCGGCAGCGGCCATCACGGAGGAAGTTGTTGGGGGTTGGTTGAAGGAGATATTCGGCCTTCCGCGACAAAGCTCTTTTGCACTGGTGACTGGCTGTCAGATGGCTCATTTCACCTGCCTAGCGTCGGCGCGGCATGAGCTGCTGACGAAGCGCGCATGGAATGTCGAAGCGAATGGAATGTCCGGTGCACCGGCCATCCGGGTCCTGTCCAGCGACCAAGCGCATGGTTCAATCGATCGCGCCATGAGCATGCTCGGTATAGGTACATCCAATATTATCAAGTTATCCTCTGACTCCAACGGCCGACTGGAGCCTGCCGCGCTCGAATCGGCACTTGCCGCCGAGCCCAACGCGCCGACGGTTGTAGTCCTGCAGGCAGGCGATCTGAATATTGGGGCATTCGACCAATTTGAGATTCTCATTCCCATTGCGAAGCGACACGGAGCATGGGTTCATATCGATGGAGCGTTCGGGCTATGGGTTGCGGTCAGTTCGTCTTACCGGCACTTGCTCGCCGGTGTCGACGCGGCGGACTCTTGGGCGACTGATGGACATAAGTGGCTTAACGTTCCTTATGACTGCGGCTATGCTTTCGTTGCGGATCCAAAAGCGCATGGCGGTTCGATGTCGCATCGGGCGTCATACATTTCTTATTCCTCGGATGCGCGTGACCAGGCTGACTGGAATCCCGAATGGTCGCGTCGGGCCAGGGGATTCCCGACCTATGCAGCGATCAGGCAACTGGGTGTTGATGGAATATCAGACATGATCGAGCGCTGCTGCACGCAGGCGCGGTCTCTGGTGACGGAAATTGGCTGTCTCCCCGGAGCAGAGTTGGTCTGGAAACCACAGATCAATCAAGGATTGGTCCGATTCTTGGATCTGAATGCGGGGGCTTCTCAACAGGACCACGATCGTAGAACCGACGAGATGATCGCAAAGATCAACGCTGCTGGTGAAGCGTTCTTTAGTGGCACTACTTGGCGGGGCCGGCGCGCTATGCGAGTGAGCGTATGCAATTGGCAAACAACGACTTCGGACGTCACGCGCACGGTGACGAACGTTGCACAGCTGCTGCATTGCTCGCCTAAGCGGGCGTAGTGTTCCAGGGTAGGAGGGATTCGAAGTGATCGGCGCTAGCGGTCCTGGGAAGTTCGGCAAAGAGGTGCGAGAGATCCGCGTGCGGTTCGATTCGAGTCACGTGCGATTCGGGGCGTTGACGTTAGGCGGCGAGCTCTGCGTCAGTCTGAGCAGCACCCGCATCGACCGTGGCCTTCGCGTTCCACGGCAGCAAGGCATCCAGCTGTTCGGCCGTCTTGGTCTTCGGAAACTCCTCAGGTAAGCACCAAAGCCTGGTATGGCGCGCTAAAGCGCTAAAGCGGGCGGGAATAAAGAATTCCGCTGGCATGACTTGCGACATACGTGTGCGAGCTGGCACGTCCAGGGCGGCACGCCTCTCTTCGCTCTTGCGTCGAATTGAGACAGCCCAACACTACTGCCCTTCCCTGCCACCCCTATGAATCTCAGGGGCTGAGCGCATCAATTTGACGCCGACAGGCCACGTTACTTGTGCAGGGCTGGCTTGGAACTTCCCTTCTTAGCGTGGGCTTGGGCATAGGCGTCTTTGACAGTTTTGTAGCACACGCAGGCAGCTTCTATGAGGCCTGCATGGTCGAGAATGGTGACCGTGCCGCGGCGGTAGACGATGAGCTTGCGTTCCCGCAGGCGGCACATTGCCGAGCTTACGCCGACCCGCCGCACGCCTAGCATGAGCGCAAGAAATTCTTGCGTAATGCGAAACTCATTGGAGTTAACGCGGTCGCGGGTCATCAACATCCAGCGGGCCATGCGCTGTGTCACCACGTGGAAGCGGTTGCACGCCGCCGTCTGCGCGATCTGGATCATCAGCAAGTGGGTGAAGAGGAACACCTCTCTCTTCAACGCATGGCTACTGCTGAAATTACGACGAAAGTCCCCTGTCTTCAGCCGCATGGCCGTGCCTCCGCCTTGTACCACTGCCCGAAAAGGCGAGACAGCGACACCCAGCGCCATGGGAACCCCGATCATGCCTTCGGAGCCGATGAGTCCGACCTCCGCAGCCCGGCCGGCATCCACAGTAGTCAGCATTGAGACAAAGCAGTCGACGGGAAAGTACACGTGCTGAATCTGGGCGTGGGATTCATACAGAATATCCCCAAAGGCCAGCTTGACCGGTTCGAGGATAGGCAGCAGTTTCTGGTAGTCCTTGCGGGGCAACGCGCCAAGTAAGTGATTCGGAACGGAGACCTGTTTTGCGCGAAGCATTAAAACTCACCCAGTGTGCCGTGTTTGTAACTCCTTCGGGGGAGTACTGTTCGAGTTTCGAAAGGTCGATCACGGATCGGGGGCGAATCGAACGATTCAAAGGTGCGACAAGTATAATTTAATTCAATAAAAACAAGCAATTATGTTCGATACCGACCAAAATCTATGAAGATTGTTCCCTAGCGAACACAGGTCATTGCGCCAATAGGACGCGACCTCTGCAATTGCCAGCATACTTTTTTAGCGGCCCGCCACCCCTGTAGCGTGAGCATCGAACACCGCCGTGACGGCAGCCCTTGGATTGCTGTTTACCGACGAGAAACGCAACGGTGATCGCCCAAATCGGGATTTGATCTTTGTATCGAACATCCGCTACGGCTACCTATGGTTCCAGCTAGTCCACGGTCGTGACCACGAAACCGAGCATCTGGGGCAGTCAATCACGTTGCCTGGTGCGAGGCAGTACCTGAGCCTGTAACCAATTGCGGATCTCGAGAAGACGCAGCGCCTCGGTCTGCACTGCGGGACCCAGCGCGTGTTTCCAAAGCAATGTCGTATCCGACGGGTTTGCCTGAAGGGCGCGAAGCTCGGCGGCAAAGACGTTAAGCGCTGGACGGTCACGGAACATGCCTTCGGAGACGAGGGTGTCACCGTAGCGCTCGGCGGTGGCCGCTACATCGACATAGTCGTATTCAGGATGGTACTGCACGCCCCAAAAAGTACCGCGCTCAAAGGTGAATGCCGCCGCCTGCACCCCAAAATCGTTGCTGGCCAGGATCGCCGCACCGCTCGGCAACGCGGCGATCCCGTCGCGGTGAACCGTCGGCGCCTCGAACACGGCGGGCTTGCCGGCGAACAGAGGATGTTCGCGGCCGGTATCGGTGAGCACAATACGCCGGGCGAACCCAAACTCACGGCCCTGCGGATTGGCATGCACTTCGCCGCCCGCGGCGGTGACCGCAACCTGGAGCCCCCAGCAGCTTCCAAAGAATGGTATCCCGGCGGCGAACACGGCCTTGGCGAGATCGATCTGACGCATCACAGGCGGACCGCCGTTGTAGATATTAAGGGCTGACCCGGTCATGGTGACGCCGTCATAATCCTCGAGGCCGACGCCTCCCGGAAACTCCACGGCGCCATCCGCCGCGAGCATGATGTCGATCTGCAGCGACGCGTCTACGCGATGCAATACTCGCGAATAGCCGACGCCGGAATCGTACCCAAGGGCAGCCACTTGGCGCGCGCGGATCTCCGCGACATTGCCGTCGATGACCAGGATGCGCGCGGCAGTCACGTGGCGCTGACCACCGACTCGATTTGCCCGTCTACCGCGGCGCGAAAGATATGTTCCAGTTGCGCCGCGTTGACCGGTATTGGATTTCCGCCCGCCGATGGATCGAGCGACGCCTCGCTGCCGATGACCGCAGCGTTGCCCGTGCCCACGCCTATCTCGGCCAAAGAATGCGGTATCCCCAGTTCACGGCGCATTTGCAGCACCCACGCAAAGAAACCGTCAAAGCTTCGTTCGGGGAGATTCAAAACCCGGGAGATGATCTCCGCTTTCTCGGCGATTGCGTGGCGGTTGTAGGTCATGACGTAGGGAAGAATGATGGCATTCGTCAGGCCGTGATGCGTGTTGAACCACGAGCCCACGGGATGCGCTATGGCATGCACCCCGCCCAGACCCTTCTGAAAGGCCGTTGCGCCCATGGATGCGGCGGCCAGCATCTGCGCGCGCGCCTCGATGTCCCTGCCGTCGGCACAGGCGCGCGGCAAATACCGGTGAATGAGCCGCATCCCCTCGAGGGCAACGCCATCCGCCAGGGGATGAAAGCCGGGCGCACAAAATGCTTCGAAGCAGTGGACGAACGCATCGATACCGGTGGCTGCGGTCACTGCGCGCGGCAATCCAACGGTCAGTTCAGCGTCCAAAATGACGATGCGCGGCATCATCATCGGATGGAAGATGATCTTCTTTTGATGGGTCTCCTCGTTGAGAATGACGCTTGCCCGGCCCACTTCAGAGCCCGTGCCCGCGGTCGTAGGCACAGCGACCACCGGAGCTATCCCGCCGGGCACGGCCCGCGTCCACCAATCGCCGACGTCTTCGAAATCCCACAGCGGGCGGGTTTGTCCTGACATGAAGGCAACGGCCTTGCCGGCGTCGAGTGCCGATCCGCCGCCGAACGCGACGACGCCGTCGTGGCCGCCACCGCGGTAAGCGCGAAGGCCCGCTTCGACGTGGCTGCTGGCTGGATTGCCTCTGACCCCGCCGAACAGCGCCGCGCCCTTTAGTGACGCAGCCGCACGCTCAATCATCGGGGTCTTGACCAAGCCCTCATCGGTAATGATCAGCGGCCGATAGATACCGGCTCGGGAGCAGGCGTCTGCAAGCTCGGCTATGCGGCCCGGCCCGGCCCAAATCGTCGTCGGATAGTTCCAATTGCCGCGCAGCGTATTGCTCATAACGTCGTCCTGAAATGATAAGACTTCGGCCGCGTCAACTGCTCGAAGCCCACGCGCGACAAGGTGCAGCCGCGCCCCGAATTTTTTACGCCAGTCCAGGCAAGCGCCGGATCGAGATAGTCGCACCGATTGAGGAACACGGTGCCCGTCTCGAGTGCGTCGCCGAGCGTCTCCGCGCGTGACGCGTCCGCCGAGAAGATCGCGGCGGTCAATCCGAATTCGCTGTCGTTCATCAGCCGCACCGCCTCCTCGTCCGAGCCCACACTCATGATGCCGACCGCCGGCCCGAATGTCTCCTCGCGCATGATTGCCATCGTGTGGTCGACATCGACGAGCACTTGTGGCGCGAGATAAGGTGTTCCGTCGGAGCTCGACGCAAACGCTTTCTCGTCGATCAACTGCCGCGCGCCGCGCGCCACAGCCTCCCGCACCTGCGAACGGACGGCGGCGGCGGCGGCGGTGCGCACCACGGGTCCGATGGTCGTCTCCGGATCGAGCGGCGACCCCAACCGGTACTTCTGGGTAAGGTCGACCACGCCGTCGACGAATTCTCGATAACGCGATTCCGCCACGTAGATCCGCTTGATACCGCAGCAAGATTGGCCAGAATTGAAGAACGCCCCATCCGTCAAAGTTTCGATCGCATGCGCGAGGTTGGCATCGGCCCGCACATAAGCGGGGTCCTTGCCGCCCAGTTCCAGACCCGCCGTCGCAAATCCTGCCCCCGTCGCCGCGACCACGGCCCGTCCACCCGACACCGAGCCGGTGAAACAGACGCTGGCTACCCGAGGATCGCCCATGAGGCGCGCGGTGTCGGCATGCGATAAATGCAAGTATTGGAACACGCCGGCCGGAACGCCGGCGCTGACGAAGGCTTCGAGAAAGCGCTCGGCACACAAGGGCGTCTGGTGCGAATGTTTGAGTACCACCGTGTTGCCCGCGATCAACGCCGGTATGACGGCATTGACCGCCGTCAGGTAAGGGTAATTCCAAGGAGCAACGACGACGATGATACCAAGTGGAACCCGCTTGATCTGGCGATTAAAGCCGGCCTTTTCACCGGGTTGAATCGCCGCCAGCGCCTGCGGCGCTGCTTTCAGCATGTAGCGTGCGCGCTCTTCGAAGCCGCGCACTTCGCCCGGCGTGTAACGGATAGGCCGTCCCATCTGCCAAGTGATCTCGGCGGCAATGTCATTCGCCCTGGCGACGAACGCATCCACGGCTTTCGTCAGAATCTCACAGCGCGCGGCGAGCGGCAAAGCCGCCCACGGAGCCTCGGCGCGTCGCGCGGAATCGAGCGCTCGATTTATGCCGGCGGCTGTTTCTAGCGGGCGCTCGACGTAGACCCGGCCGTCCACCGGGCTGATGGTCTTCAATGTCTCAGTCATGCGTGCACTCAAATGATTTCAAAGTATCGGGCGAGTTCCCAATCAGTAATCGCCTTGCGGAATTCCCGCTCTTCCCACTGCCGGGTTGCAGCGTAATGCTCGACGAACTCGTCGCCAAAAAGCGTTCGAGCGGGCTTCGACGTGAGCAGGCGTTCGGCGGCCTCGAACAGGGTCGCGGGCAAGCGCCGATGCGGCGGATGCTCGCGGTCGTAGGCGTTGCCCTCGATCGGCGCGTCCGGCTCGATGCGGTTCTCGATGCCCCACAACCCAGATCCGATCGCGGCAGCCAAGGCGATGTAAGGATTGATATCCGCGGCCGCAATACGGTACTCGATGCGATGGCTCGACGGACCGCCGCGAATCACGCGCAGCGCCGTCGTGCGGTTCTCGACGCCCCAAGCGGCGGCAGTGGGCGCCCAGTAGCCCGGAATGAGGCGCGAATAGCTGTTCACCGTGCCGGCCACCATCGCCAGCAACTCAGGCATCAGCGCCTGCTGGCCGCCGAGGAACCAACGCATGGCGTCCGACATCTCATGCGGCTTTGTGGGATCGTGAAAGACGCTCTCGCCCTGGGTGGTCCGCAGCGAAATGTGCAGATGACCGCTTTGACCCGGAACGCTGTTGGACCACTTCGCCATGAACGTCGCCATCAAACCGTGCCGCTGCGCCAGAACTTTGGTGAATGTCTTGAAGAGCGCCGCGCGGTCGGCCGCTTCGAGAGCGTCGCAATACGTAAGCGCAGCTTCGAGAACTCCGGGCCCCGTCTCGGTGTGCAGTCCCTCGATCGGAAATCGCATGGCCTGAGCGAGATCGAGAAGATCGTGGTACAGGTCCGAATGCACGGAGCTTCGCAGTACCGAGTAGCCAAAGGCACCGGGCGTCATGGTCTTCAATTGCCGGTAGCCCTTATCGCGAATCGACTGCGGCGTTTCGTCGAAAACGAAGAACTCGAATTCCGCGGCGGCGCTGACGGCGTATCCCGCCTTCGCGGCCCGTTGCAGCACACGCCGCAGCACCCCTCGCGGACAGACCGATTCCGCGCGCCCTGCAAACTCGCCCAGAAAAAGCACGGTTTTCGGCTCGAACGGAATGTCGCGCTGAGTCGATGGAAGGATCCGCACCGTCGCATCCGGATAGGCGGTATGCCAGCCGGTAAATTTCGTGTTGTCGTACAGCTGATCGTTCGAATCCCAGCCCAGAATCACATCGCAAAATCCGAGATTCTTCTCAAGACCCGTCAGGAACTTGTCCCGACTCAAATACTTTCCGCGCATGATCCCGTCGGTGTCGAAGACGCCGATCTTTACGTGCTCAATGCCGCGTTCGGTCAACAACTTAACGATATCGGCGTCCTGTTTCAAAGATTGGTGCCTCACGAACTCAAGCTGCTCACAGGGTTACACCGCTTGATTGTACGAGATTGTGAACGGTTGAACCCAAGGATTTGGATAACAAGCATTACACTGTTTGAAGCACGCCTCGGCCTGGCGCTGCTGCCCGGCGGTCGACGTCGGCAAGCGCTCGAATTGGCGTTCGAGCAATTACTGGTCGAGGATTTGGAGGGGCGGGTTTTGGATTTCGACCGCTCAGCAACCGAAGCCGCAGCAGGCCTCGCAGCCGAAAGGCAGCAAAATGGCCGAACCGTCGACATGCGCGACACTCAGATCGCGGGTATTGTAATCGCCCGACGTGCGGCGCTGGCAACCAGAAACGTCAAACGCTTTGCAGATCTCACTGCCGAGGTCGTGAATCCGTGGGAAGCCAAGCGGTAAACCCATCTGAGTGATCGGCTTCAGCTCATCCAAGCGCTTCTTTTCGGACGCGATCGCAATCGCCGTCCCGACGATCCGTCCATTGCCCTAGATTGTTGTGCTGAGCCTCACAACTCTGGCGAAGCCACGCGAGCACTCGCTTGGTGTCAACGTCGACTCTCCCGATTCCCGCTATCCGGGCGCGGCGCGCTGTCAACGCGTCTCTCCGACAAACGTCACACTTGTTTGCAAGCGGCTACAGTTTGTTACAACAGGATGTTGACCCCTATGGCAAGATCAGCGGTGAAGTATTCGGCCGCTCACTGAGGATAGAACATGAAAGGGACATCATGCGGCTTTTTGTTGCTCGCCTTCGGTGCGACCTGCGCGTCGAACCGAGTTCTGGCGGACGATCTTCTGGATTTTTACGTCGGTGCGGCCGTAGGGGAGTCTCATGTCAGAACCGCAAAAGATATAGTCGGCGATACTGGCTATGACTACCAATTTGACAAACAACACAGCGCCTGGAAGGTGACTGCCGGTATTCGGCCAATTTCACCGCTGGGTGTCGAACTGGAATACATCGACTTCGGCAATCCAAGCGCCGGCCTCCCCAATACGGGTCTCGGGGGACTTTCGAAAGCGGATCAAAAAGCCGTCACACTCTTCGGGCTTGGTTACTTGCCACTCCCTGTCCCGTTCTTAGATGTATATGGAAAGCTAGGAATTGCTCGACTGCACACCACGATTACCGAAGTTTCGCCGATCCCCTTCTGTCCTGCTGGCTCCACATCCTGTAGCCCGACAATATTCAATATGTCTGATTCGAGCACGAATTTCGCCTATGGTGCGGGAGTCCAAGGCAAAATCGAATCTCTCGCAATTCGCGCGGAGTATGAGCGAATTAGCTCCAGTGGCGGCAATCCCGACATCTTTTCACTAGGCGTCACATGGACTTTTTAGAGTTACTTTTGCCCCGAATCGCGCTCAAGCGCGAATTTGCGACGATTACCTGTCATGGGGCGCAGTCTCCTGGCCGCTACTATGCCGAGTCGGCGCTTCGCCACCGTTAACTGTGTCACCCTCGGTGGCGCTGCGCTCTACTTCAATATGCAAAGCAGCCATGCAGAAAATGAGCGCGATCACCCGTTCGCTAACGACTTTGGCACTACGCGCCGCTCATGGCCGCAGGCTTCACATTGCAAAATCCAATCGTACTGGCCGAATTCATCGCTGAGCTTTTCGACTTTGAAACCGTGGCGCATCGGTGCACGGTAGCGCTTTGCGGCTGTGCGAATCCACTGGATAAGTCGTACAGTATTCCGAGCAGCGAATAGCTGTATGACGCTGAGGACCTTCGCTACCGTGGAACGGAATCCGTATTCGCCTCCTGGCGCGGCGGTGCTCGACATCGAGGGGAGCCGACTTAAAGGGCGCCCTTTTGCCGTTTGGGTAGTTCTGGCAATTTACGCCATCGACGCCCTTGCAATGGGCGTGGAGTTGATCGCCTCTTTTTGGACTCCGCTCTCGTTGCCAGCAGCGGAACTCCGCTTCTATCGCATCACCGGTCTTCCGCGCGATACCAGCGCCTTTCTGAGCGGCGTGCTCTCAATTCTGGTCGCGATCAACCTTTATCGGCTGAAACGCGGGGCGGCGTACTTCGTCACTGCATCATTCGCTGTCAGCGTGTTCTCGGCATGCTGTTTCATAGCCGGGCTCGATCCCTCGGAGCATGGCGTGCTAGCGAGTTTTGTAGTTGGTAGTGCGATCGAAGTGCTCGCGGTTGGGTATGTCTGGAATCTCTGGCGTAAGAGGGTGCTGATTTAGCGGGGGCCGGCCCGAGACGGACGCCCCGAGGTAGAACGAGGCCCCCGTAACACCTTCAGCCGCCAAGCAAGTACTCGGTTCTGTTCGGTCTTTGTCATAGGCTCTCCTCCTCAGTGAGAAGTTAAGCCAGAATGTCACCTAAGGCTTGGGACTTCACAAATGCCCTTTCGGACACATAGGTTACCCATGTCTCCGGAAGAAAATGGGTAGCATGTCCCCGGTTAGAACCAAACTTAAGTGGTAGCGGGGGCAGGATTTGAACCTGCGACCTTCGGGTTATGAGATAGCGGTCAGAGTGAAAAGAGACATTTTGGAGAGTTCTTTGATTTTGTAACTTCTTGATTATCAACAACCTCGCTCGCGGGATGTCCGTTGCAAATCGACCCCAAAAGCACAACAAAGCACCACTAACTCCCGCAAAACTCCCACAATCTCCTGGTGCCCCATTTCGACCTACCGGAGCGCTTTTTGAAAAACCGATCTCCTGGTGTTTTCCCAGTACACACCATGAGGTCGGAACACCTTGAGAGAAACAGCTGGGCAAACGGACCGTACCCAGATTTCCGACCCACTGGCTAGGCGGCAGGCCTCCTACTCTATCTCACTCCGGAGCGGGCTTTCACTGTCAGGATCACACGATTTCAAACAGCCCGCGCGTGCGACCAATCGCCTGTCAAAAACCAGCGGTTCGAAATTGCGATATCCGCGATTTCGTTCGCTGACAAACAGCTCGCGCATCCTGTCGTTCGCTATTCTGTTCGGTTTAAGAAGACATTTATGATTGGATTTATCCACTCTGACCTTCCCGAAAACGTCGCATGGTCCGTTCCAGGCAGTACGCACAGTTGTGCATCGGGGAGCGCGTGAAATATCTTCAGTGTGTGCTCAAGAGTGATTGCATCGCGATCACCTGAAATCAGCAGTACCGGCTCTGAGATTTTGGCCAGCAACCCAAGGTTCAGTTCGGCTTCCGTCGGAGATGTGAACCACAGGCGCGCAAGTTTTTCATCGATCGTCTTCGGCTTCGCGGTCTGAGTCGCGCGCAATTCCTCTAGATCCTCCGGTCTCAATCCCTCGGGTGCAATGTTAACGCCGCTGATGACGAGTCGATGAACCAACTCAGGATGCCGGGCCGCGAGCATTAGCGCCAAAATACCGCCGTCGCTGAATCCCACAACATCAACATGCCGGAGTTTCAACATCCTCAGCAACGAGGCCGTATCCTCCATCATTGACGTGTAGCTCAATTCTCCAG
>Ga0187847_10000513_pt1 | contig 42450 bp, 35 predicted proteins | sample June2016WEW_4_10_FD_132458 | JGI IMG/M metagenome (GOLD analysis project Ga0187847, IMG submission 132458) | Peatland microbial communities from SPRUCE experiment site at the Marcell Experimental Forest, Minnesota, USA - June2016WEW_4_10 | ecosystem: Environmental > Terrestrial > Soil >...
CGCGCAGCATGACGCCGTCCGCCGCTCCATACGGGTGCGTCCCGATCGAATAGGTGAGCGGCGTGTCTTGCAGATTGCGTATCCAAACCGGAGCCAGGCGCTCGCTGTAGAGACCGAACGGGAGGATGAAGCGGCCGGCAACAACCGTAGCGTGCGAATCGGCAAGCCAGTCCAATTGCGCGTAATCGACAGTCTTGTAAACCTTGCCCGCAAATCGACCCGAAAACGCGCCTGATGGCAAGCTCTCGCGCTGGAAGAAACCCGTGAATTCGACGCGCGACTCCAATAAGAGCGAATGGCCCATCGGCGCTAGCAGCACGGGAACGATTTGAGGCACAAGACTCTGAACACCGCCGGAAGTATTCTGAATATAAGCAAAGGCGCCTGATATTACAGGCACATATCCGGCAGTCGTGTGCGCCGCAAGATCGTCTTGCGCCTCCCCCACAGTGGACCCCAGGAGAATGCAGAGCGGGAGCAGCAGCAGTCGAAGGATTCCGGGCAAAGTGCCTCGGTCATTCCGTTGCGGCCTTCGTTTCCATTTCCACCAACTGGCCGATGTATTCGTCATTCAATTCACCTTTGGCTTTAGAACCGCGTTCGGGCTGTTCACATCCCGTCGGCAGGTGCGGGCCTTGCCGTTTAGCCGTTGCCGCGCAATCGCATCGAGCAATGGTTCGAGGCTTCAATTGCAACGCGTCAGGGCTGCACTAGCGCCAGTATAGGCAAGGTCGGACTGGTATCTGTCTCTATCCTGTCTAAGAGTTGTCATTGGTTTGTCAATTCCTTGCGGGCAGAGACGAAGGCTCTCGATGCAGTTTCTCGGCGTACAGGTTCAATACCTCCGGCGGCGCGGCGACGTGCCATCGCTGGCCATGGCATTGAAGCGGAAACAGTCGCGATTGCGCGGCCTGATCCAGCTGCGAGAGAAACTCGTTCGATGCCACTGTAACCTCCCCTCCGTGCATGACGGCTGCGATATCGCTGCGAGACAGCGTACACAACGACTCGCAGGGCGGTAGGCCGTTGTCGCGCGTGATCAGAAGGTCCGCCGCGCCACCCGCCACGATGGCGCCCCGATGTTCGGTGAGGCGCAAGAGCCATGCAGCGCGAGTGGTCACCGTCCGATAAAGCAGATCGGGAGGAATATCCAGCAGCGTGCGCGCGGCCTGCAGTTCGTCGAGCAGATTTCCGGCAGCCGATATGGGCGAGTCGCTTCCGAGCGCAATCGACGGATAACTCAAAAGCAACCCGCGGGCAAGCGTGTGGCCGAGAATGTGGAGATTGGAGGTGGGACACCATACGATCCACACTCCCGCTGCCCGCAGCTTAAGCCAATCCAACGTGGAAACTCCAACGGCGTGGACCAGTACCAGGCGCTCGTTCAGGTTGACTTCTCGCTCGAGTCGCGCTGCTTCCCGGTACGATTGTGCATCCGTTCCTTCCGCGAAGTGAACGATGAATCTCTGGTCAGCCGGGGTTTGCTCATAGCGACTGGTCCATTCCCGGTCATCAAGAGAATGTGCCCAACCATCATTCGCATGCACGTTGACCGGGAGAGCCTTGCTTGCCAGCAAGGCATGAGGTGCATCGTGGTGGCAGACAGTCGTTACTCCTGCAAACGCATTATGAATTGCTCCCCCCCAAAGCCGTGTCTCCTTGGGAATCTTCAGCAAATCGAGCAGCGGCTGCTCCTCGGGGTGATAGATTTCCTCGGCCCACTCGCGCCAGCTCGGATAGGGGCCATGCCCAAGCCTGGGGAAGATGCCAAAGTGCAAATGATCGTGCGCGTTGATAAGTCCGGGGAGAATCAAATGATCTTTTAGATCCACTATGCGCACAGATTTAGGGAGTCCTGCAGGCAACATCTTGCCGGGAAGCACCGCTTCGATCTTTCCGCTTCGCACCAGAAGCGTAGCCCGCACTGTACGCCATGGCTCAAGGGCTACTCTCGCGCCGGAGAGAATGTAATCCGCCGGAAACTCTGTTCTCGCTCCCGCTGCTGTCTCCAGCTTCATTGACTCCTCCTCCGATAGCTGGCGAGGTAAAGCACCGGCAACCCCTCGACCGCTTCATACAGGCCGGGACGGCCTGCCCGGAAGAAGAGGGCCTTCTCCTCGTCTCCAAAGGAATATTCGCTGAATGACTCCATTACGAAATCGGCCGCTTTCATGGCTGCATGCAAATCGAGAATTCGATACGGATGCGTTTGGATCTCGATCACCTCATGCGCGCAGCGAAAGGTTCTCCTCCATCCATATTCATTTGTCGCGGGATGAACGTCGGAGAGGAACACAAGAGCGCCTGGGCGAGCGATCCTTGCTATTTCGCGCGCGAGTTCATCCACGTCGTCCACATAAGAGAGAAGAAAAGAGGCCAGGATAAAGTCGGCCGAAGCTGCGTCGAGCGGTGTCTTCAAACAATCTGCCTGCACCAGAAGCGCGTTGCGGCCGAGCCTGCCGGCTGCCCGCCCCAGCATCGCCGCGGAAGTATCGACTCCAATCAAGGAGCGCGGTTGCAATGCGGAAAGCCGCTCCAGCCACCGGCCTGTACCGCAACCCAAATCGACTACATCACAATGTTCTGTTGGTTGGAGCATAGGAGCAAGATGGCGTTCCTCCAGGCATAACAACGGATTCGGCGCAGAGTCGTACGTGGGCGCCCACAGTTGATAGGCCTCTTCCACTGGCAGCAACCGGGCTGTTGCGCAATCGCTCATATGCTCTCGACTTTAGGCTTGCGCAACTGAATGAATTGATGCGCCAGATGCAATTCGAAAGGAAAGGCATAGAGCTGAAGCGCGTATCGCCAGGAACTGAGCAGCTTCAGCAGTTTCCGGCTCCAAGCTGGAGCTTGAATATCCTGCACCGTAGGCCAACGGCATGCAACCACAGTTTCAAAGTTATCGATCATCTTTCGCGTGGACTGTTTCATCCATGGCATCGAAGGGTTGACCCGAACCGTAAAGTCGTACCAGCGTTTTGTGGCCCACTCTTCAGGAGTCGCCGGGAAGTCCACCTTCGCATCGACATTGCCGTACATAGCCTTGAGCTGCGGAACGGGTGTGTAGTGCTGAACGATGATCTCAGTTGCCGGGTTAAGCCGCTTGATCTTACGGATGAATGTAATGGTTTCACGCGTATCGCGCTCGGGATCGTCGGGATTTCCAACCACAAACGAATACTCCGGCACAATGCCGATCTCCTTCATCCGCTTTGCGACTTCGATGGTTTGGTCGGTGGTGATTCCCTTGTTCATCTCCTTGAGCACCCAGTCCGATCCCGATTCAGCGCCGAAGAAGATCATGGCGCAGCCGCCGCGGCGAATGGCATTGAGCGTGGCGGGGGAGTAGCGCGATATGGTGTCGATTCTTCCCTCGCACCACCAGCGCAGATTCAGGGGAGCGAGCCTTTCCATCAACTCCACGGTGTGATCCTCGCGCATGAAGAAATTCATGTCGTAGAACTGCACGCCATCGACGCCGTAGTGTTCCACAAGATGGCGCATGATGGCCTCCGTGCGCGCTGGAGATTCCATCTTCTCCTTGTTGCCGAAGGCCACGCCAATAGCACAGAAGCGGCATTGAAACGGACAGCCGATGCTGGCCTGATGCGCTGCTGTCCGTCTGCCAAAATAGGAGGGGCGCAGATACTTCTCGACAGGAAGACGATGAAAGGGGCTCCAGGGAAAGGCATCCGGTCCGAGCATGGATCGTTCGCAATTGTGAAGATGCTCCCCATCGTGCGTCTTGTACGAGAGACCAGAAATAGCGGAGAAGTCCGCCCTCCCGCGAAGCGCGGCGATCAGCTCAAGCAAAGTGTGCTCTCCCTGACCCCGCACCACATAATCCACATAGTCGGCATTCAGCGCGGCGTCTTTGTAGACTGAAGGAAAGTATCCTCCCCACACAACCGGGATGTGTGGAAACATCGCCCGGATCCTCTTGCAACTGTTCATGGCAGAGACCATCTGCGGCCCCGGCATCACGCTCACGGCCAGTAACTCTACATGGCGTCCGCGACAAAGGCCGGCGATCGTCTTATCCGGGTCAGTGTCGAGATTGCCGTCCACAATCTCATACTCTTCCCGCCCTTCCAATACCGCTGCCAATGCGAGAATGGAGAGCGGGAACCGGCGATTCTTCGGCTTGGCGAGCTGCGGATAGTAGAGAATGATCATTGCGCCTCCGTTGCTTCAGCATTTGCGGTCCCTAGATAGATATGGAATCGTGACGGTTTGCGGCGCCCGGCAATGCGGGCAAGGAATGGGCGCAACGCCCATCGCCATCCTCGCCACGGCGAGTACCGCCGCCAGCGGATTCCGGTCTTCTCCAAGCGCGCAAGCGTTTCCGGCGTGAGATACTCCTGGCCGCCCATGTTACCTCTGTCGGTTCCATACCTGCGCAGAAACTCATCCGACTTCTCCCGCTTCATCGCTTCGCCATCGGCCTCCTTGCTGTAGGTTGGAGAGTCGGCGATCAGAATCGCCCCGCCCGGACGAAGCACGCGCAAGGTCTCGCGCAAGGCGGCCTCGTAATCCCGCGCATAGTGGAAGGAAGCATTGAAGATCGCCACATCGAACTGCCCTGCCGTGAAAGGCAGCCTGTCCATCTCCGCTTGAAAGCGTGGGAAGTCCGGTTCGTCAGCGTTCCCGTAGTGCCTGCCGGCTCCCAAGCCATCCAGAGGGTTCACGCTGAGATCGGCGGCGACTGGCAGATGCCCGGCGAGGGAGAGCCTGTAACTCATCCAGCAGTTGCCTGAGCCAATGTCGATGATTCGCAGCCGCTCCTTTCCGGCCTTCCTCACGCAGATGGGAAGTAACTTCCTTGTCATAAACCGAAAGCTGCGCGCGCGTATCCTCCACTGTTCTGCAAACCTTCCCGTAGTGTCTTTGAACGGCAGGGAAAGGTAGAACTCCGCATCGTTCGACCAGCGCCCCTCCGCCTTGCGAACAGCTTCATAGCTCGATAACGGCTCAGAAAGAAGGCTCGCGCGACCGGGGCGCATCGCTCGCCATATTCCATCGATTCGGCGCATGACATAGGTGCAAGCTGCACAGGCCACCTTATCCTGCGCACGCTCGGCAGTTGTAATGAGCAACCCCATTTCACCGGAGCAGGCAGGGCACCGAAGGGCCAGTTCAGACCAGTGGCCTGTGGCCGACCGAATTTGACGAATTGCAACAGTGGCGCTCATGCCGCGCGTCTCTCAAAATCAAGCAGGGTGTGATCGCCCCAGCAGCGCACGCCAGGCAGGCGAGCGAGCATTGAGTCAAGATACGCAAGCAGATCGAGCACCCTTTTTCGCGCCTGAAAATGCGGTTCCAAATAGGATGGGGGCACGAGGATACCCACGCCGCGCCATCCGCAAAGCAGAAACCCGGAAGAGAACAGTTCCGTGGCCTCACTTACGGATGGGTAGATGACATTGAAGGAGGTTCCGTCAACATGGACGCCGGAGGGCCTGCGGCCGATACGCCGAAAGGCTTTGCGAAAGCGCCCACGCAGGAGATAGTAGACCATCTCCCACAAGCACAGGCGGCCGAATATACAGAGGAGCACATGCCCGCCCGGCTTGACGATGCGGGCAAGCTCATTTGCGATACCTACCCAGTCAAGCGAACAGTTGAGTCCGGCAAAGTTTGAAAGAACCCCATCAAATGGGCCTTCTAAACGGGCGAGATGCTCGTTGCGCAGGACCGAGAATTGCACTTGCGAAGAGAGCGGCTCACTCGTCAGTTTCCGATTCGCGGCTTGAATCATTTGAGGGGAGGCGTCGTACGCGCTCACCCTCACGCCGCGGCGCGCCAATGCCAGCGCATCTTCGCCGGTTCCGCAGTTGAGTTCGAGCACATGGCTGCCGGGGGAAATGCGGCGTTCGATCTGTCTCCATACTTGCGCTCGCTGCGCTTGGCCAATCGCCGAAACGGTAAACAGCCGGTCGTAATCGAACGCGATCGAGTCGAACGGCTCGGCAAGAGAAGTTGCTTGCGCGATGAATGTTTTCGGTGAAACTGTCATGCGGTTCTCGCATCGTTCCGCGCGGCTAATTGCATGCTCGTGCGTTCAGCAATAATCTGCGCTTGCAGGGACTCGGCTTCACCTTGCCGGGCCGGATTGTCTTTTGTATCGATCCGCACCAGTTCCACTTCGTGCTTTAGTAACTGATTCGCAATCTGATAGAAGTCGCCGCCGCGTCTTCCTAGAATTTGTAGTTCGCGGTCGGAACTTTCCCCCCATGCGCGGCTCTCGCCAATCCGCCCCTGCTCCTCGACCCGTTTGAAGTAAGGCGTTCCCTTGATCGGATAGGCGACGGTCGTGAGAAACACATCGGGCTTGGAGACGCGCACATGTTCGATTGTGGCTTCAATATCTTCCATCTCCTCTCCCTCGTACCCCCACATCAGGAACATGCCCGTTTGAATTCCATATTCCCGGCATAGCTTTGTAGCCCGCTGCACCTGCTCGATGCTGACGCCGCGTTTCATGCGGTCTAGAATGCGCTGAGAGCCGCTCTCCGAACCGATCCAGAGCCGAAAGCATCCGAGTTCCGCCAACGTCCGGATCGCATCCTCCGTCAATCGATCGGCGCGGGAGATACATTCGAAGGGAATATGAAGCGAGCGGGAAGTTATCTGCTCACGCCACTCCCGCAGCCATCCATGGTGGATCGTGAAGACATCGTCCGCGATCCAGAGCATGTCGGGCTTGTATCGTTTGCGCAGCCATTCAAGTTCGTCCGCCACAAAACGGGGCTTGCGGCGGCGATGAGTCTGGCCGTAGACCTGGTGACTGCACCACTCGCAGTGATAGGGACAGCCTCGCGCCGTGATCAGCGAGATGGAACCCATGCCGTGATGGGTGCGCCAGGTTTCCACATAACGTCCCGTGTCGATAGCTTCTCTTTCCGGCCACGGTTGCCCGTCGAGATCCTGGATCTGCGGCCGTGGCGGGGTGCGAACCACATTCCCATCGTTGTTAAGAAACGCGATGCCGCGCACAGTGCCCAGACGGTCCACGTCGCCGCTGCGGAGTAATGACAACAGCTCTTCCATCGTGATCTCGCCCTCGCCCATCACGACGACATCGGCTCCCGCGCGGAGATATTCCTCGACGTACGCCCCCGGTTCAGGGCCGCCCACAATGGTCCTCCAGCCATGGCGCTTCGCTTCAGCAAGAATCTTCACCACCTTGGGGCGCGTCATCAGATTGGCGTAAACACCGAGAACGGTGGGCGTCTGCTCTCTGAGTTGCTTGTGGAGAGATTCCTGTGTAGAGAATGTGCTGTCATGCACTTCAACTGCGAACCCGCGAGAGCGCAAGTGCGAACAGATGTAGAGAATGCCTAGTGGCGGATAAGGCTTCATGATTTGCATTTCCTTGGGATCTTCGTGAAGGAAATACCCGTGCGTCAGCAGCAGATCGGTCATGCGTTCGCCTCCATTCCCACTGGGCACAGCACTCCGGCAACGCCCGCATCCGAGACCTTGCACTCCCGTTGAACCAGGGTTGATTGTTGCGGATAGATGGGAAGACTCGTAGGCTGCGAAGTTCTGCTCACGGCCTCAAGCGCATAGACTTCTTCCCAGTGCATGCGAAGCTTCCCGGGGGCTCTGACCTCCGCTGGGAGATGTCCTTGTGTCACCTCAAAATGCAAGGCGTTGCGCAAAGAGCGATAGAACTCTGTGCTGTAAGCGGAGCGAAACATCATGCTCAACTCGGCGCTGTCCACCCAGTTCCGCTTGGTCCCGAGTTGCTCGTGGACTCGCTGGTAAAAGGCAGTGTTGGGCAGTGGGTACGAAACTGAGACCCCAATATCGTCGGGCTGGGTGGAACGCACCAGATCGATGGTCGCCTCAATCTCCTTAAGCCCTTCTCCTGGGTAGCCAAACTGTAGAAAATAGCAGGCGCGAATATTGTGGCTGCGCAGCAGTTCGCGCGCCACCGCGACCGATTCGACGCGCAGGCCTTTGTCCATTGCGTTCAGCACGCTTTGCGCCCCAGACTCAACGCCCATCCAGACCTCGCTGCAACCGGCGCGCTTGAGGTCCGCCACCGTACCGGGGCGCATCAGATCCGCGCGGCTCTGTATCTTGAAGGGGAGTACAGCGCTGTAATGTTGCATTGCATCCGCAAGCTTCTCCGTCCACGTTGCATTGAGCGCAAAAATGTCGTCCGCGAACCATACATGCTCAATCCCGTAGCCGTTCTTCAATTCCGCGATTTCCAACGCAACCGATTCCGCCGGCCGCAACGAATAGCTGTTTCCAAAGATTGGCTTCGCGCACCAGTTGCAGCGGAACGGACAGCCGCGGCTAGCGACCACATTCGTAGAAACATATCCAGTGCTCCGCCTCCAAACGTCTGCGTATGCGGAAAGGTCTGTAAGATCCCGCGCGGGAAATGGGAGAAGCGAGAGGTTGCGTTGCGGCAGCCGAGCCTCGGTTCTTACCACTCGTCCCGACGAGCAATCAAGCCAGGCAAGTCCTGGGATCTCCCACTCTTGCGTTTGGCCTTGGAAGAGGATTGCATCAAGCAGTTCGCAAGCAGTCTGTTCCCCTTCGCCCAGCAGAACAGCGTCGAACCCATGGTTCAGATACTCCTCCGTGTGGTCGGCGGCATCGGAGCCGTGGGCCATGACAAGAGCGCCGGTTGCCTTTGCTGCCGCGCACATCTTCCAACTCAATTCCCGCGAGCGCAGCAGGCACATCTTGCTGAGAAAGTTGAAACTGTCTTCGTATACGAAGACTACGCGCGGTCTGCTCCGTTCCAGCGAGCGCGCGAAGCCTATCTCCGGATCATTGAGCATACTGTCGAAAACTGCCGCACGGAAGCCCTTCTCGCGCGCAGCGGCAGCGGCGTAGAGCGTGCCGAGGGGCGGATACGGCTGCCCACGCTCCAACTGCTTCGGATCGTGGGCAAGGTGATAAGCATGAGTGAACAGGACATCGGCCTTCCCCGCATCTTCATATGCCTTATTCATCGGCTTGATGGACCTCCTCTTGGCGCGCGTCCTGCGGCTCATCCGTGAACGCAGGCTGCTCGACAGCAGCAAAGTGAGCAAGCGACCGGTCGCCGCGGCCGGCAATCACGGGTTCTAAATTCCCAATACATGCTGAACTTCTTCATCCCGTCCTGATTATCCTTTTGCTTTCTCCCATGCTTGTCACGGCCTTGTCATCGCTTTGTCATTTCTGCTTTCGATGCGCTTTTCGAAAGCTTTTCCAAAGTATTCTGAACCCAGGATGGCGATGGAAACAGAGATGGTTGAAGGCGGTCACAATGCGGTGGGGTACTCGATGACGCTCGGTCTTGCTGGCAGCGCGTGTTCGTTTTGCACGGACTCACCGCGCCTTATGGAGCTTGCAAGCGGATTCTTTTCTCCATGCCTGGCCGCGAAAGCGCGGAGACCGCGCGCGGCAATAACGCTGCTTGTCCGCGACCGCAGATGCGCTTCGTCAATCGCTTCCAACTTTCCCATCTTTCGAGGCAGAAATGAATTCGTTCACGCCGATTACGGACGCGACGGCTCTGTCTGGTTCGATCTGAAGTCGCGCGAAGTCGCGGGCATATTGTCAGACGAAATCATCGCCGACGAGGGATTCTTTCGGCGGGCCATTCTCGCGGTCATTGCAGGTGTTCTTGCGCCGTCGTTGGGAGTGATTGCACTGCACGCCGGATGCGTGGTGCGCGATGGAAGGGCCATTCTGCTTGCGGCGCCCTCCGGCTCGGGAAAATCGACGATCTCGCTCGCTCTTGCATTGCGCGGCTGGAGCCTGCTTTCCGACGACTGGACTTTTGTCGCGGATGCGGGCAATGGATTGAGGGTATGGGGCATGCACACCTCGATCAAGCTCTTGCCCGATGCAAGGCTTTTCTTCCCGCAGCTGTCCGCCTTGTCTCCCGCTGTCTCGCTGAACGGAGAGTTGTCCTATGAAATCGATCCCTGGAGTATTTTTGGCGTTGACCGCGCTATCGAAGCAACGCCGTTTGGGATTGTTTTCTTGAATCGCGCTATGGAGCCTGGGGCGCACATCTGCCATGCTTCGCACTCTGGCGAGAAAGAGACAATGCAGGCTCTCCTTGAAGAGATCGAGGAACAGCCAAAAGCAATAGTAGAGCAAGACAGTTACCGGCGATCGCTGATGCAACAGCTTTGCCGGCTGCCCGCGCTCAAGGTGCGCTTCAGCCGCGAACCGGCAGTCGTAGCGGCAGACTTAGATGAACTTCTTACGGAGCAACTTTGTGCTTGAACGAGATTCCAGCACCGCGCAAAAGGCTGTGGCGGCATCAACCGACCTGCTGCACAGGCGCATTCTCTTGCCCTATTCATTTCAATTTGTTCTGAGTGAATCTTCCGTATGCATCAGGACTGATTCCACGCTCATCCGTGAGGCCCTTGACAGCTTGAACATTCAAGCTGATCTCGTCGGCGTAGTGGCGAATGTGGAATGGGAGATCGCGGTGGAGACTCAGCGGGAATCCGAAGCGGCTATGTGCCACCGGGCCGAAATTGAACCAATCGAAGTTTATCGCTTCGGTCCCAGTTGGGCTCTCCGCATGAATAGTGGTTCCTGGTTCGCGTACACTCCTCCTTCGCGGAACGGCGTCGGGTTTGCAATGGTGGTCGGAAGCGAACGCGATCGGATTGATCGGCTATCCGTCTATCTCCGCGCGATCATGTCCCTTCTTGATGATGCAGGCGCGCGCTCGAATCCAGATTCGACCCTGGAGGTCTGCGCATGAGAAGAGAATTCCTATCGAGCGTTGTACATTCCCTTCGCTTCTCTACTTTCAAGGCTGGAGATGGTGATGCTCCAAAGCGCGAAAGGCGCGATCTATCCGGCTTCTCGGCTCGTAAATGGTCGCGGCATATCGGCGCGCTCGATAGAGTCGGGCTCACCCTGCCTCTCTATGCCCGGTTGCTGGAAGATGGAAAGCGCGCCGGTCTCCCGGAGCAAGCTCTGGCTGCGCTCGAGCAGCGCCGGCGCGACAACACGCGGAGAATGAGCAGCATGTTGTTGACCTTCGGACAAGCGGTCGCGGCTCTACAGCAGGCTGGCATTCGCTTTGTGTGCGTCAAGGGGTTCAGCCTCATTCCGGAGTATCTGACAGAGTTATGGCAGCGTCATCAGATCGACTTCGATCTGCTCGTTGCGCCTGAAGATGGACTGCGCGCGCAGCAGGCTCTTGAACAGCTTGGCTACAGGCTAACCGCTATTGACGGGACTGAGCGCAGATTGCGTATTCCGGTGTCTCGTCCTCTGGCGCATCACGCTTATCTTTACAACCCGCAAGAGGGCGGAGCTATCGAATTGCATTCCCGCTTTTGGGAGGCTGGCGCCGAAGCGCTTCCTCTGCTCTGCCCCGAAGACGCTTTCGAGCAGGCGGAGATGCATACCCTTGGTTCCGTCTCATTTCCGCGCCTGGCGCGGCACCACGCATTTCTTTATCAGGTTCTTCACGTCTTTCGGCATTTCCTCGGATCTTGGGCGCGTTTGCTTTGGCTCTATGAAATTGCCGGCTACATGCGCCGGTATCGAGACGACGGTGCGCTTTGGCGGAAGGTGCAGGCACTGCTCTGCGCGGATGAGCGCATGGCGGAGGCTGCCGCGCTTGTGTTGCTGACGGCGCGGGATCTATTTGCCTGCCCGATCCCGCCTGCTCTCGAAAACATTTGTACCCTGCCCGCCGGCTCGCCCGTGCGCTTCTGGATAAGTCATTACGCGCAACGGTGGCTGTTAACGGACATGCCGGGCAACAAGCTCAACCTCCTATTGCAGCGGCATTTCTTTTCGGATAGCCATGCCTGGCGGCGTTATCTGGCCAGCCGTCTGGCGCCGCGGGGAAAAAGCCCTATGCTCTGTGAGGGCATTGAAAGGAATGTCGCACAATCCCTGGCATATCGGGCTGCCAATCTTCGCTTTCGGGCTACTCGCATCTGGCATCACCTCAACACTGGCGCGGGATTTGCGGTAGCCAGTATTGTGTGGGAGCTGAACATGCGTGCGAACCGGAATCTTGTCTCTGCGGACAATCTGCGCAGGGGTGAATCATGAGAGCCAATGCCGGCATGACTGCCGCAATGCGACGGCTGCTCCCATCGGCCGAACGGACCGTGTTGGTCATGTTGCTTGCTCTCTTCGTCTTCAAAGCGTTCATTCCCGCATGGGTAACTCTGCGCAGCGACTTCGCGAACTACTATCTTGTAGCTCGTCTGCTGCACCAACACTATGCTATGGGCAAAATCTACGATTGGATATGGCTTCAGCGCGTGAAAGATCACTGGTCCATCCAGCAGCCGCTGGTTGGCTTTGTCGGCCTCACGCCTTTCTCCGCATTGCCGATCGTCCCTCTGGCATGGCTCGATGTTCTGGAAGCGAAGAGGATTTGGCTTGTAGTCAATCTCGCCGTCCTTGCAACATCTCTCTTCGGGTTGCAGCGGCTCACATCTCTGGGAGCCCGGCATGTCGCGCTTATCGCATTGCTTGCCATTATCCCTTTGCGGAACAGCTTTCTGCTGGGACAGATGCATTTGGTCGTGCTTGGCCTGCTGGTGCTTGCCTATTGGCTCGATACGCACAAGATGTGGATCGGATGCGGCCTTGCGCTCGCGATCGCGGCCTCTCTCAAAGTCTATCCGCTGTTCTTTGTCTTGTACTTCCTTCGCAAGCGCCAGTGGAAGCCGGCGGCAGTATTGGTTTGCTCGACCCTGGCCATCCTCGCTGCATGTTTTCTGATCTTCGGCGCGCCCGTCATGCGAGTGTTTCTGATCGAGCAGTTTCCTCGCATGTTGCGCGGCGAAGCCATTGACCCGTTCAGCCTCACTTCTCCCTCCGCATCTAGCTTGTTCCATCGCGTCTTTTTGCCGCAGCCCCAACTGAATCCTCGCCCTCCCATTCCCTCGCCGTTGCTATATTCGCTGTTCTATCCGCTCTGGCAGCTCAGTTTGTTCGGCCTCACATTGCTGACGATCTCCTCCGAGCACGGCGATCCACGACGCAGAGGCCTGGAGTGGGCCGCCTTTACCTGCCTCTTGGTCACTCTTTCTACCGAGCCGGCTTCCTATCATCGCGTGGTCCTCATCTTTGTTGCCATCCTGGCGACTTATGCAATCAAGAGTGTCTGGCGCAGGGCGCTCATGCTGGGATGCTACTTCGTTGCATGCAATATTCACCCTTCCGTCTCGCCGCTGCATCCGGTCATGGCCTTATTGCGCGACTTTCTCCCCTACTGGGGACTCCTGGCCATGCTGGCCTGCTTGCTCGCCGCGTTGCGCGGCCGCCCATTTGCCCCATTGGCCTTATGGCCCGCATGGCCGCGCATGCGCATCGCCTGGTCTCTGGCCGGCTTTACGATTGTTTGGTGTGCGGCATCGGCAACCACCTTTGTTCATGCGCGGTCGCTCAATTGCTCCGAGTATCTGGTGGACCGCACAGGCGGCGCCTATGCGCGATTTGCTCCGCATCTGGCGGGCGATCATCTGCTCACCGTCTCAATGTTTCCCGAAGGCTATCGCGTGGAAGACGAAGGCGGCCGGCTGTATCGCACAGGCATAGACGGGAGAGATGAAGAGCAACTCGCCATTGCCTCAAGTCCCAGTGCAAGCCAAGTCTGGATTGAAGCCGTGAGTGAAGGGAATTCCCGCCTGGTGGAGTTACCCGCGGCATCAAGCGCCACGGCAATTGCGCCAATCGCAATCATCCCCAACGCGGAATCGCCGGCTCTCTCGCCTGACGGACGCAGCCTGGTCTTCCTGCGTGAAGTCGATGGCGCTGGCCGTGCGTGGATGGTTCATCTCGACGAAAGCGGTCGAGTCCTGGATGCGCCATTCCCCGTCACTCCCGTGGGATTGAATGTCGCGAGCGCTTCCTTTGCCGGGCCGGACGTGATTCTTTTCTCTGCCGTTGAAGATGGAGCATCGCATCTCTTTGTTGCACATTCCGGGGAGACGCCCCAAAGAACCCATGCGGCTGCCGATGCGATTGATTCACCAACTGTGAACATTGAAAACGGTCTGCTCATCTATCGGCAACTTAGCGGCGGCTACTGGCGCCTGTTTGCAAACAGCTTTTTGCTCAGCGGCGCCACTCAACTCACGTTCGGCGATTGCAACGCATACGACCCCGCCTGGAGCGGCGCTTCCTCTCTGCTCTACATCAGCGACTGCGGGCGAGGCATGGGGCTGGGCGCTGTAGCTATCAGGCCTTTCCACATCGTTCCCGGCAAGCCTGACAATTCGCCGCCATTTTCGATTTCAACGAACCGCCCGCAAGGAGAGGCACAACAATGAGCACCGCCATTGGCTCAATCTCTGAAAGCCCGGCCGGCGGGTACGTGGCCAAGACCAGCATGGGCGTGCGTCCTGCCCTTACGGTTCTGGACTTGATTACGCTGCTGGCCAGTCACTGGCGTCTTTTGGCAAAGGCTGCATTGGTAGGCGCAGTTGCCGGCCTGGCCCTTGCGTTTCTGCTGCCCACGCGGTACACGGCTGTCACCACGATTCTGCCGCCGTCGTCCTCATCTTCTCTGGCGTCTCTATTCGCCGCGCAGTCGGGCGAGTTGGGCGCCGTCGCCGGATTTACCGGAGGCAACTTTGGATTCAGGAGTCCGGCGGAGGTTTGTCTCATCATGTTGAGGAGCCGCACCGTTGAAGACGCTACAATCCAACGTTTTCAATTGATGCAGGAGTATAGCAAGAAGAGGGTCTCGGATGCGCGCACCGCATTGGAACGCAGAACTTCGGTGACGCTCAATATGAAGAGCGGCATCATAGCCATCTCCGCCACGGACGGCAATGCGGCGCGCGCCGCGGAACTTGCCAACGGCTATGTGAACGAGTTCAAAAAGTTTTCGGCTTCACTCGCCATCACCGAGGCCAGTCAGCGCCGTCTCTTCTTTGAGCAGCAGCTTCTCGAAGCCAAAGGCAGTTTGACGCAAGCTGAGGAAGCGCTCAAAAATACGCAACAGACCACGGGACTGCTGGAGCCGGCCGGCGCATCGAAAGCCTTGCTCGAAAGCGCAGTCGCCGTCCGGGCGCAAATCGCGGCCAAGCAAGTGCAGCTTCGCTCCATGCGTACCTATGCCACGGAAGAGAATCCCCGTCTGATTCAGGTGAAACAGGAAATCGCCGCGCTTGAGTCGCAGCTTGCGGAACTCACCGGAACAAGCCCGGAGGCGGCAGACGATCCGCTTGTGCCCAAGGGCGATATGCCAGAGGCCGGAGCCGAATATCTGCGGCGTTTGCGCGATGTCAAGTACAACGAGTCGGTCGTTGCGCTATTGGCCCGGCAGTTGGAAATCGCGCGCCTCGACGAGGCCAGACAAGGCGCTGTGATTCAGGTTGTCGATTTGGCCGTCACGCCGGACAAGCGATCTTCTCCCAAGCGATTGGCGATACTGCTGGCATCTATCGTTCTCGCCCTTTGTTCAGCGAGCTTTTGGATCGTTTATGCATCGAGAGATATAAGTCTTCCCATGAAGCGAGCCGCATACAATGGCGCGGCGCTGCTGCTTGCGTTGTTTGCCATGACACACGTCATTGCCGCGCAGACGCCGGAGAGTCCGGGGCAGTCTGCTCCTTGTTCGACCAGCGCGGACGGCTCTCAAGAGGCTCCCTGCGCCGATCCTGAGCAGAACACATCCGCGGTTCCATCCAGCCCGCGGGATCAGGGAGATCATTCCAGATTAGCGTCAGATACGGATCGGCCCGTAAGGGATGCGCGCAGCAATGCGGAGGACGCATTGACTGAATCTGCGCGGGGCCAGGCGCGGCGCGCGCCGCATGAGCAAACCCCTGAGCCGCGCACGGAGTTTGAGCAAATGGTTGCCGACTCGGCTGGCCGGCCGTTGGAAGTATTCGGCCGCTCTTTGTTTGCACAGCCTCCGGCCACCTTCGCACCTGCCGGCGATGCCCAGGTTCCAAGCGATTACGTTCTGGGGCCCGGCGATCAATTGCGCATTCGGATATGGGGCCAGATCGACGCCGACTTGCGCATCGAGGTTGACCGCTCTGGGCGAATCTATATTCCGCATGTCGGCGAAGTGCCGGTTGCGGGCATCCAATATCGCGATCTGGACGGCTATCTCAAACAGGCTGTCGAGCGCATCTACAAAAACTTCAACCTCGATGTGGCCATCGAGCGTCTTCACTCGATCCAAATCTTTATAGTTGGGCAGGCTGAAACTCCGGGTGTCTACACAATCAGCTCGCTTAGCACACTGGTTAACGCCGTCTTTGCTTCCGGAGGACCTTCCTCTCAGGGATCGCTGCGGCATATCCAGTTGCGGCGCGGAGATTCCACCGTACAGGACTTCGATTTATACGACTTGATTCTGAAAGGGGATAAGTCGCACGACCATTCTCTGCAATCCGGGGACGTGGTCTTTATCCCGCCGGTCGGTCCCCTGGCCGCCATCACAGGATCGGTGAATATCCCGGCCATCTATGAGCTTAGAGACAACACCACAATTGGATCGCTGATCGAACTTGCAGGCGGACTGAATACCGTGGCCGACGGAAGCACAGCAGTTGTCGAACGCATCGGCGAGAATCGATCCCGCAATGTGCTTCAATTCCCGCTCGACGCCAGTGGCCTTGGCTTTGCGTTGAGAGGCGGCGACATCGTCCATATCTCCAGCATCGTTCCGCGTTTCGACGATACGGTGACTCTTCGCGGCTATGTTACAAACCCGGGCCGCTATCCATTCCGGCCCGGAATGCATGTTCGCGACCTTATCCCCAATCCTGAAGCACTGTTGCCGCGCGAATACTGGCTCAATCGCGCCAGCATCACCGATGGCCGACAGACAGAATACCCGGTCCGCAAGCAGGTTCCGGACACTTCCAGCAAGACATCCGCGCAAGATCAACTCCGCAACGCCGGAAGCAGCGCAATTCCGATGCAGCAGAAGAACCAGGCCCCCAGCGTGTCAGGCAACTCGTCAACACGTCAGCAAACAATTCCGGAATATTACAGCGAAATCGCTCACTCAGAGACCATTCGCGATCCAGGCGCTGAAACTGCCACAGCTGCGGGAATCGCGGCAGGCAATGAGTTGAGCAGTGGAAAGGACACGCTGGCGCGCGATCTAGAAAGGCTGGCGCCGTCGGTCAACTGGCGTTATGCGCTGATCCAGCGGGTGGATGCAGCCTCATTGAAGACGCAGTTGATCTCTTTCGATCTCGGCAAGGCAATCGAGGAGAACGATCCAGCCAGCAACCTGGCGCTCGCTCCAGGCGATATTGTGACCGTCTTTTCACAGCAGGAGATCGTGGCTCCCGAGCAGGCGCGGACTCGATATATCAAGGTTGAAGGCGAGGTGGAGCATCCGGGCATCTATCAGTTGGAAGAGGGTGAGACGCTCAAGGATGTGCTGGAGTCCGCGGGCGGACTGACCGCAAGAGCGTATCCCTTTGGCGCGCGCTTGACGCGGGAATCCGCACGCATCGAACAGCAGAAGGGCCTGGATGAGATGGTGCGCACTGCCGAAGCCGAGATGCGCGCGTCCACCGTGTCGGTTGTTGCGGCCAGCGCGCAGGACGCAGGCGGGGTTGCTGCCAGTCAAGCAGCCCAGCAGACTCTGCTGGCCAGTCTTCGGTCAGTGCAGGCCTCAGGCCGCGTTGTGCTTGACATGCATCCGGTCGCAAGCGGCATTGCGGACTTTCCGCCGATTGTCCTGGAAGACTCCGACCGGATTGTCATTCCGGCGCGTCCCAATACAATTACGGTCTCTGGCGCGGTCTATAACCCGGCGTCCTTCGTCTACGACGCTCGACGCAGTGTCGGCGACTATCTGGATCTGGCTGGCAAAGGCCGGATTAACTCAAACCGCAGTCATGCGTTCGTGCTTCGCGCGGACGGCACAGTCATCAGCCGTCAAGAGGTTGGCGGCCTATTCCACTCGAGCTTCGAGCGGCTGCCGCTCAACCCTGGCGATCAGATCGTCGTGCCCGAAAAAGTCGACAATGGCGTGGGCCGCGCGCTCCACGACTGGCCGCAGATACTCACTTCGCTGGCGATAAGCGCGCTCGCGGTCGGCACATTCGTCCCATAGACCAACAACCGTGTACCAGGTGCTCAATGTCCACCCAACGTTCTGTCCCGTATCCCGCCACACTATCCTCCCCACCAGGCATAGCTTTGGTGCGTCGCCTCGATGCGCCGCCCGCCTCCAAACGCGCTCATTGGGATCGCGCCCTGCTGCGGCTATGTCTCTACCCGCTGCCCGCGATGGGGGCCCAGTTGCTGAATTCGGCATTGCGCGCAACCGCCGCGCATCGCTCCGGTTCTCCAGCCAATCTGCAGTTTGTTGTGGCTCTCTCTTTCGCATGGATCGCTGCCCTCGAATGTTTTCATGCGATCGGGCGCGAAAGAACCAATCGGGAACACACGGGTTCGATGGCGGTTCTGGCCTCTGTCTGCGTTGCATCGGGCGCGGCGGCGGCCCTGCTTGCCCTTCTGGGAATCCCATTGCCGGGTATGCCGCAATGCGCGGCCGATGCCGCGTTCCTCTTTGCGGCATCCGTAATCGTCAAGATATCGTTCCGCGCAATGTTTGACGTCCGAAGCCCTCTAACCCGAATCGCTGTTGTCGATATGCATGTACATGCCGGAGGAACATCCTGGATACTCACCCGCAAAGCAGTCTCGCGCCACGAGATATCCGGCGCAATTCGATTGGAGGACCTGCAACATTCGCAACTGGCAAGCATTGCGCATAGCATGGATGAGTTGGTGCGCGAGATTCAAAGCGAACCGGTTGAAGGAGTTCTTATCTCCGCATCCCCGGCGGAGATTGCAGCTCTCTCGGAGAGATTGCGAGCTTGCGATAGCGTGGGCGCTCCGGTGCGCTTCATTGTCGGCGACAAAGACGGAGCATCCCTGCGCAGGAGATTTGCAAATGCCAACTGCCTCTATCTGCTGAACGCTGGCGCCGCGCCCACCAAGACAATGCACTATCTGCTTCTCAAGCGGGGATTCGACCTTGTGTTCTCGCTTGCCGCGATCGTCTTGGGATTGCCCCTGCTTGTACCGATCGCCTTTGCCGTAAAGATAAGTTCAAAGGGCGGTATTCTCTTTATTCAAGACCGTGTTGGATGGAACGGAAAAATTTTTCGCATGTATAAGTTTCGCACCATGCGCGCAGCTCCGCCTTGCGAGAGCGATACGCGCTGGTCCCAGCCCAACGATGCACGTCGAACCGCAGTAGGGAGAATCCTGCGCAAATATTCGCTGGACGAATTGCCCCAGTTCTTCAATGTGCTAAAAGGCGACATGAGCGTGGTGGGGCCTCGGCCGGAGCGCCCCTATTTCGTCAACAGCTTCAGGAGCGAGATCGAAGAGTATCATCGCCGGCATCAGGTGAAGGTCGGCATCACGGGATGGGCGCAGGTGAACGGGCTGCGCGGCGACACTTGCATTCGCACGCGGCTGATGTACGACCTGTATTATCTGCAAAACTGGGGGTTGGTCTTCGACCTGAAAATTGTTCTTCGCACTGTATTGTGCATCCTGTGCGGACAGAATGGCGATTGAGCGCAACCGTTTTCATTCGTGGAGGCATTGAGTCGCGATGAAGAGATTTGGGCTCACTGTCTTTAAGAACGCCGCTGCCAACGTGATCCGCGGAGCTGTCACGGCAGCCGTGGCCCTCGCTCTGCCGCACTTCCTGACGCGCGCTCTTAGCGCCGACCGGTTTGGCGCATGGTCTTTGATGCTGCAGATTGCGGCATGCGCGAGTTACCTGGATTTTGGCCTGCAAACCGCCGTGGCTCGCCATGTTGCACGGCTGATGGAGAGTGGCGAGGGCATTCGAATCAACCAATTGGTGAACACCGCGCTTGCGATGCTCGCTGTGGCTGGAGCTCTGGCCCTCGCCGCAATCGGCATACTGCTGTGGCAGTTGCCGGCTTTTTTTCACGGCATCCCGGCCGCGCTCTTCCACGAGTTTCGCCTGGCGGCCTCGCTGCTGGCGGTGAGCGCCTGTGCCCAGTTGCCGCTTTCAGCTTACTCGGGCGTTCTGATTGGAATGCATCGCAACGAGTATCCGGCGCTGGCCATCGGCGGTAGCCGCCTGGCAGGCGGCGCCGCGGCGATTGCAGCCGGCTGCCTCAGCCACTCGCTTGTCGCGGTTGCGGCCTGCGTCGCCACAGCGAATCTGCTCGGAGGCCTGCTACAGATGGCCGTCGCCAGCCGGGTATTGCGCACGCTGCGTCTGGCCCTATTCACATTCGAATGGAAGATGGCAGAGGAGCTTGCCCGGTATTGCATCGGACTGACGGTGTGGTCGTTTGGCGTCTTCCTTGTCAATGGGATGGACTTGGTCGTGGTTGGCCATTTTCAATTCCCGGCGGTCGGCTACTACTCGGTCGCAACCGCGCTGATTACATGCTTCGTAGGTCTAAGTTATGCGATCGTCAATGCGTTCATGACTCCCATCGCCGCGCTTCACGCGCGAGGCGAGCTTGGCCGCATCCGCGCAATTGTCTTGCTGGCTACTCGCTGGACTGTGGTGGTGAACGCATCTCTCATCGCACTGATCTTTGTCTTCGGAGAACAGGCGCTGACGCTCTGGGTCGGCAGCGCTTATGCGCATCCGGCCTTTTACATTCTCAAGATTCTGGTTGTGGCACAGGCAATCCGCTGCATTGGAGCGGTGTTTTGTGTGATGCTGATTGCCACCGGGCAGCAGCACCATGGCATCGAAGGCGCTGTGGTTGAGGGCATTGTGAGCCTGTGCGCCAGTCTTCTTGGCGCTATTTACATTGGCCCAACGGGTGTCGCCGTTGGAACGCTCGCGGGCACAACGTGCGGACTTCTTTGGATCGTGATGCGCACGATGCCACGCGCCCAGGAGGTACCTTTGGCTCCCAGAGATTTTGTTATCGATGGAGTCTTTGTCCCAGTGCTCTTCTGCCTACCCATCGCTGCCTGCACATTTACAGGGGCCTTGACACGAGGGCGGTTTCAGGTATGGATCTCATTGTTCGTCACGGTTGCGGCAGGATGCCTCATCGTCAATGTCGTCCACCGGCTGCCTAAGCGCCGGCAAGACTTGCTGTAATCCACGCCAGGACAATCCGCATAGGATTCTGCCCTTTCAGCGAACCGCCAAGGCCGAGCGCCAAAAGTGGAGGGCTACGCACTGGAATTATTCGGACCTACTCACACAGATGCTTCGGCAATCGCGCTTTGTGATGTGGTACTCAGAGGAAAAGTATGGGCGATTCCTTCCCGCTCTTTATTGCCTAGATAGGCGGACGGCGGTGTTTGCCATGCGATTGGCGGAACCCATCCGCGTGTGCCAGAAGTGTGAAACGCCATTTATCCCGATAGCCGGGAATGTGGACTATTGCTGCATAGAGCACCGCGAAGCCTACCGCGTGGCCCGATTTCGTTGGAGGGCAAAGCAGCGGGCGGAAGAGGCAAAGAAGCCGGTCAAGAAACAGCGAAAGGCCCGGACGCGCTAACAGGACGCCGCGCCCGGCGTCTAGCGCCCCGTAGACGCGCCCGTAAGCTGTCCGGGTGTGGTGGCCCCGTCTCTCACGGGGTCATACTTGCGTCCATGCGCCGCTTTGCGCTTCTTGGCCGGAGTCGCCCACGTCTCCACAACGAGGGCGTCCAAGCGGTCCTGCCTACTTTTCACCCACTTTGCGTAGTGCTTCTCCGTAGTCCTAATGGATGTGTGGCCCAACAGCTTGGAGACTTCCTCCATGGGTATGCCCTTTTGGAGCAACTCCACCGCAAAGGTGTCGCGGAGCCGGTGGGACATCATGTGCCCGCCGTTTTCGATCTTGGCCGCCTTAAAAGAGGGGACAATGAACCTCTTTCCCCAATTCCCTGTGATGCTCTTCTTTGAACCAACGCCGGACCAAAAGAAATAAACCGGGGTGGTGTTCGGGACGGCAAGCAACTCACGGGCAATCTCAGGCGGCAAGGGGACGGAAACGTCTGTGCCCGTTTTCGTGCGCTGTGTGGTGACGCGATAAATGCCCTTCGCCTCATCGTGTATCAACTCATCCCGCCTGAGTGTCAGAGCATCCATGATGGCAAGGCCGCTCCAGCGCATGAGTTGGAAGAGCGCCCGCACACGGGTGACCCAATAGTCATAATTGCGGTCCCGCACGGCAACGTAAACGGCGTCCAGGAGCCGCTCGTATTCCTCAGCCATGAGCGGCATTGTGGGCGGCTCTTCGATCTTGAATTTAGGCCACACGGGTACACGGTCCAACCATTGAGCTTCAAGGCAATACCAGAGGAAACTCTTGTACCGCTCCCGGAGTTTTGCCCGCGTGTACGTGCTTGGGTAATGCTCCGTCCAGTCCGCACAAAAGCCCGTCACAATTTCCCGCGTGATGCCCTGGACGGTGTACACACTTTTGGATTCGCAATACGCCTGGAGACGCCCAAGCCAAAGGGTGTACTTCTTGATGAGGTCCGGTGTCAGCCCTTGGACTTTCTTGTCCGCTATGAAAAGCGCCACGGCCTCCCCGATGGCCTTGGCCGTGTCTGCGGGCGTGGACGGGGTAGTCCTCCCGGCAAGTTGGTCCTCAATCTCCCGCTTGACCGTCTCCGCCTCAGCCCAAGAGCGGGTTCCGGCGGCCTTGCGGTATTGCGTGCCGTTTTAGGTCCAACGGAGATGCTTCTTGCACTGGCGCCGCTTGGTGAATTCATCGCCCTTGTATTTGCAGTCTTCCGAGTGCCGGACAAAGATCGTGATGACCGGGGACGTGCTCATGTGTAGCCTCCACGGAGGAAGCGTCGTAGCACAAAATGAGCACACCGTACAGCCGTAATTCTTAATCTGTTGATTATATTAGACTTATTTATGGTGGAGGCGGCGGGAGTCGAACCCGCGTCCGAAATCGCTGTCAGCCAGAAGTGTTCATGCTTTGCCCGGTTCCTTTGGGGTTCGCCCCCGGCGCTCAGAACGGACAAGATGCGCCGAAAACTAGTCCGATGATCTCGCGGATGCAACACGGACCGAGCCGCAGCCGCCAGCCTACTGTATGACGTCCGCTCACAGCCCATAGGCAAAGCCGTGGAAGACGGCAGCTTATTTAATTAAGCTGCAAGTGGCAGACTGTAGTCGGCAACTTTGTTTTTGCAGGCGATTACGGGTGCCCACACCCCGGCATGACTCCTAAGCCGCAATCGATCCCGTCGAAACCGTGACGCCCCCATGGTACGGCACCTTCCGCTCTTCCGGAAAGATGCCCAGGTGCGAGCCGGGCCAACTGGCTCGTGCTGCTGCTTTGATTCTACGCCAATTCATGTTTTTGCGCCGCGCAGCCTACTGCTTGTCCAGATCGATCGACTCGTACTCGTGCCGGGCGATCCCCGCGCGAATCTCCGCCGGCGTCTTGCCGGCCTTGGTCTGCTGGTAGGCGAAGAAGCCTTCCTTGGCGCAGGTGTCGCACTCGGTGCTGTGCGCGGTCTCATAGCAGCTCCGCAAGCTCGTGTGGCCCAGCGCGCGATCGCAGCGGCAGTTGCACGGTAGCTGGTAGATCACGCTGCTTACTTTGGCCGCCAACTGGTAGGCGTGGATCTGCCAGGGATATTTGAAGTGTTCGCCGGTCAGTTGTTTGCCAGCGAGAATAGGCTTCAGATCGCCTACTTTGAGGGGCGCGGAGGGATGGTAGGCGGGAACATCGTCGGCCGGGTTCGACCACTGCGCGTAGCTGCCTGCGGTGACAGCAAAGACAGCCAGACCGAGAACCCAACGGCGCTTCATCCAGTTGTTCGTCATGAGAACCTCTAGGCTCCTATTTTAGACCGGAGCGGCCAGGAATCGAAGCCTTGCTAGGCGCCGCCGCGCTGAAGGCTGTGCCGCCGGCGATTTTGGCGCAAAAAAGACGGCACGAACGGTCTAGCTGTTCGTGCCGGGAGGCCAGTGACGCAAATTACTTCCAGCCTCGGGGGTGGCAATCTCTGCCGCCTCCTCAACGGGAATATATACACCATAGCATAGATTCAGTAGATGTCAAATACAAAAATCGAAATTATCTCAAGTTGATCCAGAAAGCTCTCCCTCTCGACCGTTCCGTCTCCGAATACAAGACTTCTTCCAGATCAAACCGCGCTACTTACAGCCGACAATACCGCACGGAGATCGACAAAGTATTTATAATCTATCACCTACTATGCTAAGCACACATTTGTGTGCCGCCGCCCTGCTCGGCAAGTGAGTGGTCGCAGCCGCTTGGCCGCAGGGTGTTCGGGGGAAGTGGCGGAGCCGGAAGCCCTCCCACATGTTGACCAGGCGGATGCGAGACCGAAATCCCGATTTGAGCAGTTCCGGTCGCACTCACGCTGCCCTTGCCTGACCCGGAGCCGGGGAAACGCGGTGCGCCGTCAGGCCAGCCGGCCGGCGACGGCGGCAAGATCGAAATCCTTGGCCGTCAAGCCCCCGGCGTCGTGGGTCATAAGGCTCAGGCGCACCCGGTTATAGCGAATGTCGATATCCGGGTGGTGGCTGGCCTGCTCAGCCTGTTCGCCGACCTGGTTGACGAAGGCCAGCGCGGCGATGAAATCCTTGAATTCGAAGGTGCGAGTCAACTCGCCCCCTTCGATCCGCCAGCCGGGAAGCGTGGCGAGGCGGAAAGCAACTTCCTGAGCGGAAAATGCGGGCATAGAGTCTGCTCCAAATGTGAATTTTATTCCTTTGGCGGGGTCGGAGCGTTGGCAATGTCGAAGGTCGAAGCTTGATTGGTCCGATCGTCGATCTCCGATCGCAGCTCCTGCCAAAGCTCATTCGGAATCTTGAGGAAGACTTCCACAACGTCAGGGTCGAACTGCGTACCTGAGCAGCGCAGAATCTCTTTGCGCGCCTCATCGAAGCCGCATGCCTTGCGGTATGGCCGGTCGCTGGTGATGGCGTCAAATGTGTCGGCGATGGCGAAGATGCGCGATCCTATCGGAATCTCGCTGCTCTGCAGCCCAGCCGGATACCCGCTGCCATCGTGGTGCTCCTGGTGGGTGAAAACCATTTCGGCCGCGTCCCGCAAAAACGGTATCTTGCGCAGAATGTGGTAGCCGCGCGCGCAATGCTCGCGCATCACCATCTGTTCCTCCGCTGACAATGTGCCCGGCTTGCGCAGGATGTTGTCGGGAATTGCCATCTTGCCAATGTCGTGCAAAAAGGCGCCGCGCGCGATTGACTTGATCTCGGACGGCGCGATATCCATGGCCCGAGCCAGCACGATGGTGTACGCGGTGACCCGCTTGGAGTGGCCTTGGGTCTCGGAGTCCTTCAGATCCAGCGCGTCGCCCAGCGCCTCCAGCGTCACGTCGTAGGAGTGCTCGAGATCGGCCATCGCCTGGCGCAGCATCTCTGTCCTGGCCCGCACCACCTGTTCGAGATTCTGCTGGTAGTTGTAGCTCTCCTCCAGAGCATGCCGGTGTTCCAGAGCGCGCCGTACAGCGCCCAGCAGGCGTCCGCTCTCGATGGGCTTCAACAGATAGTCATAGGCGCCGAGGCGCATCGAGTCGATGGCCACGCCGATGTCGTGAACAGCCGTGACCATCACCACGGGAAGCTGCGGGTGCTTCGCGCGAATCGACTCCATCAGGGCAATGCCGTTTCCATCCAGCATCACTACTTCGGTCAGCACCAGATCGAAGACTTCCTCTTCCAGCTTATCGAGCGCCTCGCGTCCGCAGGAGCACGTATGCACGCGATACCCCTCGTGTCCCAGAGTGGCGCCGATCGTCGACCGGACCTGCGCCTCGCCATCCACCACCAGAATCCGCGCCGCGCCGCGCAGTTTCGTGGCCGCACTCGCCCTTCCCTCCGCAGGCAACTTCGCGGGGGCGAATTGTTCTCCGAATCCTGTCGAATTTACTTTCAAGCCCTAATCCTGCCATATTCTTGCCCGTCATGCAATCCCGGCTGTATCTGCCAGGACGATCTGTCGCTGACCGTGGGTTTGAGAGGTACCGCCAGCAGCGCGCCCCAGTTCAATCCTGCTCCGAAGGCGGAGAAAACGAGTGGGCCGGCCAGCGCGGCGGTTTGCTGGCGATGCCACTCGTCGGCGGCAATCAGCAAAGAGGCTGACGAGGTGTTCCCGAAGCGGGCGATGTTGGTGAAGAATCGCTCTCTGGGCGCCTTGACCGAAGCGGCAACCCGCACAATCAGGTTGAGATTGGCCTGGTGCAGAAGGAATGTTTCCACTTCGCCGGCAGCAATCCGGTTGCGGGCGAGCAGTTCGTTGATGGCGCTGGGGATCTTGCGCGAGGCCTGCAAAATCACCGCCGGCCCGTCCATGTGAAACTGCCCGTCCCGCACGAAAAGAATCTCCGCCGAAGCGCCATCGGTAAACAGGCAGGAGTCCGCGATGCGGGAAAAGCCGGTTTCGGCGTCCACCAGGGCAGCGCCCGCTCCGTCGCCGAAGAGGATGGCGGTGTTTTTGCCTTCGGGATCGAAGCTGATGCGGCGCGACATGATCTCAGCGCCCACCACCAGCACGCGGCCTGCGGCGGGCGCCAGTTGCGCGGCCAAGGCCAGCCCGATGAGCGACCCGGCGGAGGCTACCGGAATATCGAGGGCGGGCGTCGAGGCAAGGCCGAGCCCGGCTGCGATCTGGCTGGCCGGCCCTGGACAAAAACGGTCGCTCGATCCGCTGGCCACCAGAATCATGCCCAGTTCCGCGGCGGTTGCGCCGGCTTTTTCCAGGCAATCCCGCGCCGCCAGCAGGCCAATGCTTGCAACCGTGTCTTGCTCGCCCGCGTAGCGGCGCTCCTCGATGCCGCAGATCTCGAGAATCCACTCCGGCGTTGCATCCACCAGCGGCGCAATCTCTCGATTGCTCACCCGGCGCGGCGGCAGCCACGATCCGAAGGCGCGCAGATAAGCCATGAGTTAAGCCTTCGAGGCAAGGTAGGTTTCGACCTTGCCGATGGTGTCGAACTTGCGCGCCGACAAGTCGGAGTCGGGAATGGAGACGCCGAACTCCTCCTCCAGGCCGCTGACAAAGTCAGTCAGGGCAAAGGAGTCCAATAACCCCGAAACAAACAGCGACTCATCCGCGCCGGGGCTTATTTCCTTTCCGCTAATACTCCGAAGAACTTTAAGGATTCGAGCCTGTGGCTCCATCTTTCGCTCCTTGCGCCGTGATTTCGCCGCCGTTTTGGTTGCGTTCCTTATAGGCGTTGTATCCGGTCATCAGGTCGGCCAGCAGCGCGTCGGCCAGCGCCCGGTATCCGTCGCCCGTGAAATGCGTGTGATCCGGCTGTGCCCAGCCGGCGTAAACCCACTGCTGCATCGCTCCGAGTCCGCCCATGCGCTCGCGCTGGTCCCAGTACGCGCAGCCGTGGGTGCGGCAAACGGCGCGCTGCGCCTGCACGATTCGATCCGTTCCCGCGTAGGGATGCCAGGCGCGATGCTGGACCACGGACCGATCCGGCGGGCCTATCGCCAGAATGGACGACTCCGGCACATATTGGTGGAGGGCATCGACGATCGAGGCGAAGGCCTGGCGATAACTCTCCTCGTCCCAAAGGGAACTGGCCGCTTCGTTGGTGCCGTAGGCCAATACGATCAAGGCTGGAGAGGTGTCCTTGAGATAACGCGAGAAGAGCGGTTGATCCCATTTCAGAATTAGCGGGGCTTCGGCTCCGTTGATCCCGATCGACTCCCAGGTAACTCCAGGCTGGGTCGCTACCCAGCCCAGTAGAACGACCGGCGCGTGCTGCTCTGTCGTGACTACAAAATGGTGGTCGCCGGCCGGACAGGAGTAGCTGTATGTGCCGGGGCCGGTATCGGGAGCGTCTGTCGGAATCTCAACCGGATCGCCGCCGTTATCGGTAAAGAGCAGGCTGCCGCCGCCGGGTTGCTCCAGGTATTGGAGTTCGAGCGTTGTGCAGGGAGCGTCCAGGGCGGCCCACTCTCCGGCGCGCTCGGTTGAGATGCTGATGCCGCCCATGCCCGTTTGGCCGTTGCCGAGTTGCAGGAACTTATTGCCCTGCGTCTTCCATCCCGGCGACTGCGAACGCGCCGAGCCCAGAATCTTGTAACCGGCAAAGGGGTGGCCGGCGTAGGAGTAGCCGATGCCGCCGTTCCCGAACTGCTCCTGGAAGACGCGCCGGGCTTCGCCCGTGAACATGTCCGCCGCGGTGTGCGAATCGCCAAACTGAAGCACGCGCACTGTGCTGGTTTGCAGCTCCGCGGCATTGACCGAGGACTCATGGGATGCGAGCTGGGCGTAGAACCCGTCCAGCGCGGAGGCGTAGGCGATGGGCTTCGAGGCCGGTTCCTTGAGCCGCGTGCCGATCTCCTCGACCAGCGCGGCCTTGCGCGCGGGGCTGAGGCGCGGTCCCGCATAGTAATGCACGCGGGTACGCCCTCGGGATCGAGTTGCTTTGCCTGTCGTGGCGGGTGTGCTCTTGTGCTCCTCAGAGCTCGATTGATTTGCCGCCGGTGCGTGATGCTTCTTCTTGGTTGGAGCAGCCGGCAGCAGGGAAGCGCACACCAGCGCCAACAGCACGGCGGCGGCCACGGACCCATGCAGCCAAATGGAGAGACGCCGGGTTGGAAGTCGCCAGATCATTGGCCGCTGGCCTTCTTTCGAGTGTGCCCTGGGGCAGGCCTGTGGCGGGATACTGGCTTGGAATCGTCAGCTTTGGCGGCAGCGGGCTGGGAAACACCAGCCTTTGGAGCGGCCGTGGGGCTTGCGGCTGGCAGGGAGATTCCGTGTTGCATCTTCCATCGGTTGTATCCCAGCCCCAACTGCTCGACAAATAGGCCGGCTACGATGGAGGCCCCCTGCGGCGTGGGATGCAGCAGATCGGCCGTCACCAGCCTGGGACTGGCCGCATACCACCGGCTCATGGTCCCGTCGCCGCCCATCGCGTCGTAGGTGTCGAAGAACGCGCAGTGAGTCTCGGCGGCCACTTGGCGCTGTATGGCGACAATCTCGGGAATGGTGCTCATGGTCTTGATTTCATCCAATCCGCTACGCTCCCCGCGGTCCATCGGGCTCATCACCAGTATAGGCGCGCCGGGGGCGGCCACGCGGATTCGCTGGATCGCCAGGCGGAGCTCAGCCGCGTACTGCTTGTGAACGAACGCGCCGAAACTGCTCTCGTTGGAGCCGTAGTTGACGATCACCAGCGCCGGCGCCGCGCGGTCAAGCTCCTGCTTCCACAACACCGGCTGCAACACGCGCGCCAGCACGGTCGTCGTTGCGCCGTTCAGGCCCAGGCTGTCGTAGAGAAGGCCGCTCGTCCCGCGGCGGAAGTCCGCGCCAAATAGGACCACGGTTCCCACCGTGGGCCGGATGGAAACGGTCTTCGTGCCAGGGGGCAGTTCCACGTGGGCTGAGGCGGTTGCCTGGGTGTCGGCGCCCGTCGTCTGCTCGACAATCCGCTTTTCGTCCGCCTCGACCGCGAATGTACCGCCGCCGGGTCTGGCCAGATACTCCACATCCACGGCCGTCTGCTGCGATCCGGTCAGCCGGAACTTGCTCCATGCGCCCGGTTGCCCCTCGAAGGCCGCGCCGCCCAGCCCATAGATTCCCTGGCGCATCAGGCCCACCCCGGTGCGCATCGCCCAGCCGTGCCCGCTGATCTCCACGCCCCGGTGGCCGTACCAGGCCCAGGGCTTGGCGATGAGCGTGTAGCCGCGGCCTGCGTCGCCAAAACGGCCTTGCAACTGAGCGCGCGCGTCGCCGGTGATCAGGTCGGCGGTGGTGGGCGAGTCGCCATAGTGCAGGATGGTGACCACCCCGGACCCTTTGCCCTCTTCCGGATTCGTCTGTTCCAGCTTCCATAGCGCCGCAAAAAATGGGTCCAGGCTGTTCGTGTCGTCGGCAAAGACGGGAGAGATCGCGAGAGGTTTTTCGTTGCCTTTGGTCTGGCTCGCCGGTGCTTTGAGGACTGCGGGGGCAGGCGGATGAGGCCAGCGCAGCCCGAATGTCTCCGCGAAGACGCCCAGGCCCACGCCCTTGCCGTGATCCACACCCGCGCGCCAACCCGCCAGCGCGGCCGCCAGCACCAGAATGGCAAGCGCGGTCTTGAGCGGGAAGCCTGAGCCGCCGCCAGCCGGGTTGAAACCAGGCTCCTCCGAACCCGATTCGACCGGGTTGGGCTGGCCGGGTTCGTAAAAATCAAAAATTGCCATAGACAAAGGGAGCGGAACCCCGGCCCGCCAGCGTTTGAATGAGCAGAATCAGGGCGGCCATCGCCAGCCCCTGCACCCAGAAAGGCACGCGAGCAGCCACTTCCGCCGAAATCTCGAACCAGCGCGGAGGCAGGCAATGGATCGCTGCGGCAAGAGCCAGCACTCCCAGCACCAGCGGCGTCAAATTGTCCGCCGACCAGGTCAGCGCGCCCAGGCTGCGTAGAATGGCGAGCGCGCTTTCCAGCGAGGCGGCGCGGAAAAAAATCCAGGCGAAGCAGACAAAGTGGAAGGTAACCAGGCCCCCCAGCAATTTGGCCCACCAATAGGGCGACGGAAACTTGCGCCGCAGCTTCCATGCAAAGACCACGCCCAGCGCCAGCCCGTGCAGCACGCCCCAGATAAGGAAGTTCCAGCTGATCCCGTGCCACAGCCCGCCCAGGATGAATGTGATCAGTACGGCATAGCTGTAAGAGAGCAGCGGATGCTTGCGCCGCTTGGGCAGCGCGTCAAAGAGGTAGGTGAACAGCCAGTTGGAGAAGCTCATGTGCCAGCGCCGCCAAAAATCGGCCAGGTTCACCGAAAGGTACGGCTGGCGGAAGTTCTCCGGCAGCCGGATGCCCACCAGCAGCGCCGCGCCCATGGCGATGTCGGTGTAGCCGGAGAAGTCGAAGTAGAGTTGCAGTGCGTAGCCGTAAACCCCTGCCAGAGTCTCCACGCTTGAATAAAGGGCTGGCGTATCGAAGACGCGGCCAACCAGATTGTTGGCGAGGTAGTCGGCGATCAGCAGCTTCTTTACCAGGCCGGCGGCGATCAGCAGCATGGCGCGGCCGCCATCCTCAACGCTGAACGAGAAGGGCCGGGCAAGCTGCTCCAGCAGCTTGCCTTGGCGCGGAATCGGCCCCGCCGTCATCGAGGGGAAAAACAGGGCGGCTGCCAGGTAAGACAAGTAGCTGCGGGTGGGCTGCATCTCACCGAAATAGAGGTCGATGGTGTAGGAAAGCGACTGAAAGCAGTAGAACGAGAGGCTCAGCGTGAAGAGCCAGGCAAAGCGCCCCGCGGTCACCAGCGGAACCAGCTTGAGTCCCGCCAGCAGGCCCAGGTTCACAGCCAGCGAGACCCCGAGCAGCAGCCTGCGGATGGTCTGCCGCCGTGGCCGCCCCAGCCCAAGACCGGAAAGAAAATCCACGCTGGCCGCCAGGGGTAGCGCCAGATAGACCAGACTGAAGCGGGCCAGGAAGAACAGGTTCGCCGCCACCAGCACCGCCAACTGTAGACGGCGCGATCCGGCAGCGGCCCAGAAGAGCAGGCACACCGCAACCAGAAACACAAAGAAAGGAGCCGCGCTTACCAGCATGGGAGAGTTCCAGACGATCTTTCATGATCCCAGGCGTTGAGGTCAAGTCCGCCCAGATCCGCCCGGTTCTGTGTTCATCATCAAGGCTCTTCAGCATTGCCTGATCGACGGTCGGCGGAGAAAACGGCTGCGGGAACACACTTGATCACCTTGAATGGGCATTGCTTCAAGGTCGCGAAATTCGATTCCTCCCTGCTCTCTTCAAGGGCTGCTTCGTTCCATCTTTCGCCGTATGTTCACGTTAAGAGGCGATCTTGCAAGTCCCAAAACAGGAATCGCCCCGGCCAGGTCATCGGCGTCTTTCTTGCGCCATTCTTGGTCTAAAACGTAACAAACACTAAATAAATGAGTTAAGAAACAAAAGCCCGGAAAAAGGAGAAAAATCGTCTGCGCTTTTCAAAAGAAGAAAACCCATGCCGATCTTGGTAATTTTTGGGCCAGGATAGTAGCAACTTGGTAAAATGGCTAATGGTCATAAAACGGAAGACACGCAACTTGAGCCCGAATACGCCGCTAGGGATTTGCCTCCTGGTGGGAGCTTCATCGGCTGTGCTATCCGCGGTAGTGGTCACTGTCTCCACCGTGGCAGTGCGGGCGGATGCGCGCATCCCCGTATCCGCCGCAACCGTTCGTCCCGCGCCTCCCATCCTGAGTGCAACGCCGGCCTCGCTTGCCCCCCCCTCGCCTGCACCCAATAAGACCGACGCTGAACCGTGGACCGATAGCCTCCGCGGCATTGCCTCCTGGTACGGTTCTGTGCTCAATGGCCATCGCACGGCGAGTGGCGAGCGGTTCGACATGTATGCCATGACGGCCTGCCACAACAAGCTGCCTTTCGGCACCATGGTGCGCGTGGTTAACCTCAAGAACAAGAAATCGGTCGTGGTTCGCATCAACGATCGCGGTGTGCTTTCCGACGGGCGCATTATCGACCTCTCCTACGCCGCCGCTCAGGAGTTGAAGATCACAAAGGCTGGTCTTGCTCCAGTGGCTCTGGAGGTCATATCCTTGGGGCGCCCCCGCCACAGGAAGTAGCTCGGCCGCCGCTTCGCCCGTCGGACAACCTCTGCCAGCTTGGGTTCAATGACGCCCGAATACCGTTCCCCAGACCCCCTATACTGCGGCGCGCATGTCGAATTTCTTGGCGACTGGTTCGACGATCTGGACCACGCCGTGGCCGGGATTGACCTGCTCGCGGAGCCGGATCAATCCAAACCGCTTGAGCTTGTTCACGTCGCGGGTGACCGAACCGCGGTTGCGGCCCAACTCTTCGGCGAGCGCCGAAATGCTCAGCCGCTTCTTGCGGGCTACCTGGCAGAGCTGGATGCGTTGCGCAGTGAGACATTCGAGCATATCGAGCGGGTCCGCAAAGGTGATGATCCTTTCCGGCTCCAGCCGCTCGCCGTTCTCGCGTCTCCGAGCGCGCTCCAGAGAACGCCGCACATGGCCTTCAAATCCGTCGGTGAACACTTTAGTCTTCATAGTTTCTCCTCGTAGCTCTTTCTTAGTGCCACCACTTCCCGGTAAAAACGATTCGCTGTGGCCGAATAGCTTTTGAATTCGACTCGTTGCACCTCGCCCATGAAATGGCGCCATGGATGCCGTGTGCTTTATCGAAGCCGAGGATGCGGCCATTGTCGACCGCGGAGAGGTGGGGCATGAGAAAGGCCAAATTGTATAGAACGACCTCATCCTCCTCATCAACCCAGACCTCTTCGCGCAGGATGTCCTTGCCGCCGGCACACCAAAAACGAGCCTCGTCGTCGGTGTCCTTCCGAAGGCGGCTACGTCTGCCTATAAAAGGAGTCTAGCGCAGATGACGCTCAGGATGCAACACCTGTACGCCTCGTCATACCTGCCTGGCCACCAGGATTTCAGTAGGCCGCGAATCCCATCCAGCCGGCGGAAGAGATCGAAGGGGGGACGTCACCCCCGATCCTGAACACAAAAAACGGCCCCCGGTTTAAGCGGGGGCCAAATTGCCTTGGTTCTCTCGTGTTGCGAGAGCTTGATTGGCGGCCGGACGGCAGGGATGCCGCCGGTGCGGAAAGGTGCCTCGGGGGAGGGGCTGCGGTTGTTAAGGCCGCTCCGCGCCCGTCGAGGAAGCCGCTTCATGGGGGGGAGCGACTTCCTGGGCCGCCAAACTGTTTTCCATCAACCGGATATGCACACTGCTGATGCGGATCGGCTTGTCTTCATTGTCAGCCTGATCGCGCGCGTTGCCGAGGGCTACAGTGTGCAAGCGGTAGACGGGAATCTCATGTTGCGTGACAAGGTAGCGCTTGACCGCATCGGCCAATCGCCCGGAACTCTGAATGCCGGCTGTGCTGGCCAGAGGAGAATGTCCCTCGATCTCGAGGATGTATCCCTGGTGGCCGGTTAGGTTGGCGGCGAAGTCGTCCAGTTGCTTGCGGGCTGCTGCCGACAAAATCGGCTGGCCGCCGTGAAAGGCTACCTGGAGTTCATTTGCCTGGTGGTACTGGTCCAGTCCGTTGACGGTCGTGTTCAACCGATCGACGTGACCGGCCGCGCCCTGCGCCATGGCGCCTGCTCTTTGCGCCTGGCTGCCGGCGAGGGTAGCTGTCTGGTTAGCCGCGTCGGCCGCGGACTGGGCCTTGCGGATGCCCCGCTGCGCCCTTGCGTCCACGTCCTTGATGTCGTTGGCGTTCTTGGCGTTCACTTCATCCAGCTCGTTAAGCTGGCCCTTGAGGGGTTCCACCCGGTTATTAACCCACTTCTTGCGCGCAAAGGGATTCACTCTGCCCCAGAAACCCTCTTTTTTCGGTGTGTTGATGGAGGGCGACGGCGGTGCTGCGGGGGAGGGCTGCTGTTCAACTGTGGCAGACGGATTGCTTTGCGGGCCAGCTGCGGACTGGCCTTGCTGCGCGAGAGCGGGTACTGCTAGTGCAGATGCCAGCAGAACAAGTACAAGCTGGCGAGGGAACAAGTTCCGAGATGATTCGACGGCTTTCATAGGGTGGACACCCTCCAGAGTTTCTTTCTCCGCCGGGCTGCGCGGGGTGAGCGATCTTGTCGGCTCACCGATAGAGAGAGCAAGGCGCGCGCCAAACCGGGCGGTTCGCAAGAAAAAACGAACATCGTCTGTGGATTGTTCGACTTGCTGAGTGGCACCAACTCACAACTGCACACAGGCAAGGTCTGGCGCGGCAGGCCTGCTGTGTAATTTTTTCCGGGTACGGTATTTTCTACCCGGTAAATTGGGCGGGGGCTATCGGGTCTCGACGTGGAGGATGCGAATCTCCGGATAGGCGCCGTCCCAGTCGGGCTTGACCGAGTCGAAGATCAGGCGGAATTCGTGCTCATCGCCGGGCCTGAGCGGCGCGGCGGAGACCGGCTCCAGATCGATGTAAGGCTCGTGCACGCGGATGAGCCGGACGGGCAGGGTCTCGTTCTGCGCCACCTCGTGGGCGAAATCGCGAAAGAGCACTTGCACGGTGACGCCGGTGACCGTGCGCGCGCCGTGATTGGCGATGTGCCCGTCGAGATAGGTGAGCTTGCCCCCGGCCAGGTTGGAGGATTCGCTCATGGCCAGGCCGGTTAGCGATAAGCTGCCGGCATAGGGGTCCAGCGGCGCGGAGATCGGCGTGACGGCCGAGGCGCCGTGGGAGCGTCCGTGTTCCAGGCTCACGATGGCCCCGGCGGCGGCCAGCAGGACAACGGCGGCAGCCACAATCAGCGGCAGCCAGTTGCGTTCTTCCTTCGCGGCCGAGGGGGCAAATTCGGGACCAATGCTCACGAGCGAGATTTTACACCCGTTACCGATTGAGTACCCGCACCAATCGCTTTTCGCGCCGTGGTTTATAATGGTGCGGCATGAATTTTAGGATTGCCCCGGTGGTCTATGGATGTTTGAGGCAAGGAGGAGAAGATGCCCGACAACCCAATCAAGCCGGACGATGCTGTCAAGATGGATGATGCTGCCGCGCCGGACGACCCCGCCAGGGTTGACGACCCTGCCAAGGTTGAACCGCCAGCCTACCACTACCTGGAAGACTTGCCCGGAGGTGGGCTGGTGGATGTTGCCAACATCCACCATCGAGAGGCCAAGCAACTCTTTGTAGGCGCAGAGGCGGCCAAAGCCGAGGGCCGGGAGGAAGAAGCCAACCTGCTGTTGGATCTGGCGATCGCTCGGGAGGAGACGGCAAAGGAATTCGACAAGGCAGCCAAGGGCGAGATCGGGGATCCGGTTGTGGCCGAGATACTTGACTGGCAGGAAGATCTCAGCGAAAACTATGTCCCTTTTACCTCAGACTATGTAGCCCCCGTGGATGATACTCCCCCGCCTCCGCCCAAGGAATTGACACTGAAAGACAAGTGCCTTAACTGGGTGGCCTGGGTAGGAGGCTTGATCGATCGATGAGCTGACCGGGCGGTTGCCGCGGGAAATGCTCTCTGGCAGGCTCAGCCTGCCACGAAGGTTACGAGTACAACGACAGCGGCAGCCATGCCGAGATTGTTCCCTCCTTCTGCGGGGATCGGAGACCTTCAGGGTCCGATCCTCCCTGGTGGAATCTCTCACATTACCAAAGAATTCCGTTAGCCTAGACGGTTGTTGCCTTCGGGCGGATGCTTTGGCATCCTTGCCGATAGGTAATGCAGAGCCGCAATCCAACCAGGTTTTTCACAACTCTTCGCGCATCTTTCACGAAGATTTGGTGTCTAACGATGCAAGCCCGAGAACCGGGTCGTCCCTGAATCCGCAACCCTCGCCGCGAGGCCAGGAAAGGCAGGTAGGCGATGCAACCATCACCGCAAACCGCGTCCACTTCGATGCCACAGCCCGCCGGCGCGCCTCAGCAGCCGAGCAAGGCCGAAGACCGGGTCTACCAGGTTGTGACGGTTGCGGCCATTCTGCTGGTGCTGGGAAGCCTCTGGGTGTTTTGAAACCCGAGGCAGGCCGTTGGCGGCATTCCAGGGCTTATCGTTTGCACGGGTTTGCGCGGACCGTTCCTTCTGCCGAAAACTGGATCGAAACGATACACTTTTTGCCGAGAGCTTTCTCTTCACCAGCGCCTGCAACAGGCAAGAGATGTCCAAATTGATAGGCGGTTTCGATTGGAGTAGCGCAGAGTTCAGCCCCTTGCTCGTCCAAGATCGGATCCGCCGGTTCCTCTTCTCTAGTCCCGTCCTGCTTGCGCTCCGCCCGCATCCTCGACGCGAAGCGGCTTTGGCAACTATCCTGTTGAGTGGCAGGCTTTTCTATTCCGCGGAAAGATCACAGGAAACTCCATGAGCAGCGAGACCATTGCCGTACACTTGCCCGACGGGGCGATTCGCGAAGTACACGTCGGGACCACGCCTCTTGAGATTGCGAACTCGATTTCGCCGCGGCTGGCGGCGGCCTCGGTGGCAGCGCGGCTGACGCCGCTGGCCGGCTTGGCAGCGGGAAGCTCCGCTGCGGAGGGCGACTCGGCGGAGGCCGCGATGTATGCCGCGGAGAACGCCGCCGCTCCGCGGCTGGTGGACCTGACGACGCCGCTCACGGCCGACACGCGGCTGGACCTGGTGAAAGAGAACGATCCCGAAGCGCTGAAGGTGGTGCGCCACTCCGCCGCGCACGTGCTGGCAACGGCGGTGCTTGAGCTGTTTCCCGAGACCAAGCTGGGCCACGGTCCGGCCACCGACGCCGGCTTCTTTTACGATTTTTATCGCGAGAAGCCGTTCGTCCCCGAGGACCTGGCGCTGATCGAGGCTCGGATCGCCGAGGTGATCGCGCGGGACGAGCCGTTCCGCCACGAGTTTGCTCCAAGAGACGAGAGCCTGGAGCGCTTTGAGCGCGACGGCGACTTCATGAAGACGCACTTCGTGACCAAATTCACCGTGCCCGGCGACGAGGTGAGCTTTTATCGCAACGGCCAGTTTGTGGATTTTTGCCGTGGGCCGCATGTGCCCTCGACCGGCCGCGTGAAGGCCGTGAAGCTGACCAACCTGGCCGGCGCTTACTGGCTGGGGGACGAGAAGAATCCGCAGTTGCAGCGCATCTACGGCACGGCGTTTTTTAGCAAGAAGGATATGGATGCGCACTTTGCGCGGCTGGAAGAGGCGGCCAAGCGCGACCATCGCCTTCTGGGCAAGCAACTGGACCTCTTCAGCATTCAGGAGATCGCCGGCGCGGGGCTGATCTTCTGGCATCCCAAGGGCGCCATCATCCGCAAGGTGATGGAAGACTGGATGCGCGACGAATGTCTGCGGCGCGGCTACTCGCTGGTCTTCACGCCCCACGTGATGCGCCGCGAACTGTGGAAGATCAGCGGCCACGAGGGCTTTTACTCCGGCAACATGTACACGCCGATGGAACTGGACGACGCCGAGTATCGCCTGAAGCCGATGAACTGCCCCGGCCACATACTGATTTACAAGAACTCGCCGAGGAGTTATCGCGACCTGCCGGTGCGGCTGGCGGAGTTAGGCAACGTTTATCGCTACGAGCGCTCCGGCACCATGCACGGCCTGCTGCGCGTGCGCGGCTTTACGCAGGACGATGCGCACATCTTCTGTACGCCGGGGCAGATTGAAGACGAAGTCGTCGCCTGCATCGACTTTGCCGAGGCGGTGCTGAAGACCTTCGGCTTCCACGAGTTCAAGGTTGAGTTATCGACGTGGGATCCGAATGATCGCGCGCACTATGCCGGCTCGGACGAGAACTGGGCGCTTGCGGTTGGCGGCTTGCAGCGCGCGCTTGACCGCAAGGGCATCGCCTACAAGACCATCCCCGGCGAAGCGGCCTTCTATGGCCCCAAGATCGACGTAAAGTTAGTGGACGTGCTTGGGCGGCTGTGGCAGCTTTCCACGGTGCAATTCGACTTTAACCTGCCGGCGCGTTTCGAGTTGGAGTATGTGGGCGAAGACGGCGAACGGCATCAGCCGGTGATGGTTCACCGCGCGCTGTTCGGCTCCGTCGAGCGATTTTTCGGCGTGCTGATCGAGCACTACGCCGGGGCGTTTCCGCTATGGCTTGCGCCGGTGCAGGTGGGCCTGGTGCCGATCAGCGAGCGGCACCATGAATACGCGAAGAAGGTCGAGGCCGAGTTGAAGGCGGCGAGCCTCCGCGTCGAGGTGGACGACCGCAACGAGAAGATGAACGGCAAGATTCGCGACTTCGCCAACCAGAAGACGCCTTACATTCTCGTCTTCGGCGACAAGGAGCAGGAGGCTGGCGCGGTCAGCGTGCGCACCCGCGCCAAAGGAGATCAGGGATCTGTGCCGCTGGCGGAGTTCATTGCCAAGGCGAAGGCGCTGGTAGCTGGCCAATCGACGGAACTGTAATGAGAACTCAGAATAGGTGCCAGAATGAACACAGAGGAATTGAAGGAAATAGTGAATCAGCAGCTGGACGATCCCTTCGTTCTTGGACGTATCGCTTGCAATTTGCGGAGCAACGACGGCGTCGAACAGCGGCACCACGACAAGAGAGATTTCGATGTGTTCTGGCGTAGGTCGGATGCGTTTTGGCGCTGCACATTTTTCTTGGACCAAGATACTGAACTTTGCCTGGCTCAAATAGATATTCATGATGACGCGACAGTCCGAGTGGAGTCCTATGAGCCTTGCAGCATCACAATATCGCCGGAAGACGGGATACTCTGCCTGACTCGGCTTCGTCCGCAGAGGGCGTAAACACTTATTGATGCAAGGACGGATCCTTTTTCAGGCTGCTCCCCAGCGAATGGCATACACTGATCAAGCGAACCTGTAGTAGCAGAGCAGTTTCTGGTTCTCCATGGAGGTTATAATGCTCGACAAGGCTCGCGGCCTAATGGATGAATTCATAAAGGAAAACCCCGCAGAGTGGCAGCTTCTCTACCCTCGAATCTACAAAGACGTTGGAAGGTATCACTCAGCGAAAGACGTGTCCGTCGATCTTTCTTTCGCTCTGTTTTATGCGCTGAGACAAGCTGGCTTAGATACTGAAAGGCTTCCCTCGAACGACAAGCTGGCGCTGATCGCTGCATCGGATATCGTCGCGAAGAAAGTGCCTGTCTATTATGTTGCACCGCAACTGATTGAGGCAATTGTTCAAACGCAGCCTCCCGAGCCTCTTGATTGGCAGAATATGCACTTGCCTTTTGAATCTGCGGCTTTTGTCTTTCCCAAGGGAACGCTTGTGCATCCAACTGGGGGGGAGTGCGGACACCTTTGGTACTCCAGAATGCGAGCCGGAACGAGCTATTGGCATCCCTTTTTTCCTAAGATGGGCTTTCAAGTGCCTGAGAATAGATTGTTCTTCAGGACCATCTTGAGTAACTCTCTTGAATGCCTGTCCCAGAACGTCACTGCCACGTCATCGCCGCTGCTACATCTCAATGATTTGTCGGCCCCTGACATCATCGAGAATTTGAACCCTGTGGCAGGTATTCTCGATGCGACCGACAAGAAAATCCTAGAGTCGGCAATTAGCCTGAGCATGGGTGTTTTGCTCGCCATGCTCACTCGACCTGATTTGCTTTCGGGGGGAGAATCTTCTGGCAAGCGCACAAAGAGTGGGTCTGAACTCTGGACGCCGAATATCATAGGAAACTCCTATAGAGCGGCGGTTCACAGCGGGCCTCAAGGTGAGTCAGGCATTTCGCCGCGCATGCATTGGCGCCGTGGACATTTTCGCTCACAGCCATACGGGTCTGGCCAGTTGCTACGCAAAATCATTTGGATCGAGCCAATCTTAGTAGCCGCCGGTAAGTGAATTCGAACGTCGTGATCGATTTCCGGACAGTCGCCACGGATTGCACGTCTGCCGGTGCCTCGCAACATCTTACGCGTTAATCGCCATGCCCTCCACCGCGCCGTAGGCATCGAGCATCGATTCGGCCAGCGTCGGATGTGCGTGGATGGTGAACATCAGCTCGTCTACCGTGCCTTCCAACTCCATCACGGCAACGGCCTCGGCGATCAGCTCCGTGGCTTGCGGGCCGAGGATGTGGACGCCGAGAATCTCGCCGTACTTCGCGTCGGAGACGATCTTTACAAAGCCATCGTGATTGCCGAGGATGGTGGCCTTCGCGTTGCCCGCAAATGGAAATTTGCCGACCTTGACCTCGTAGCCTTTTTCTTTGGCCTGGGTCTCCGTTAAACCAGCCGACCCGATCTGCGGCTCGGTGTAGGTGCAGGCGGGGATGCGGTCGCGGCGCACCGGCCGGAATTTGCGGCCGGCGATCTTGGCGGCGGCCACCATGCCGGCCATCGCGCCGACGTGGGCCAGTTGGGGCAGTCCGGCCACAATGTCGCCGATGGCGAAGACGCCCGGCTCGGCCGTCTCCTGCGCGGCGTCAACTTTGACCAGCCCGCGCTCAAGCTCGATGCGCGTCTTCTCCACGCCGACGTTGGCGGTGCGCCCGGCGCGGCCCACGGCTACAAGCACCTTTTCCGCTTCCTTCACCTGCGTCTTGCCGTTGGCGCCGGTAAAGGTTACGCGGACGCAGGTTTCGGTCGATTCGACGCCTTCGACTTTGGCTCCGGTGTTGATGTCGATGCCGCGCTTTTTGAAGAGGCGTGTGATCTCTTTGGAGATTTCTTCGTCCTCGACCGGAACCACGCGCGGCAGGGACTCGACAATCATCACTTCGGTCCCGAAGGTGCGGAAGAGCGAGGCGAACTCCATGCCCACCGCGCCCGCGCCGATGACGACGAGCGACTTGGGGACTTCGCCGAGAGCCAGAATCTCGATATTGGTCAGGATGCGGCCGCCGGGCTGGAGGCCGGGGAGCATTTTGGCCTCGGAGCCGGTGGCGAGGATGACGTTGTTTGCCTTGATCGGGACAATTTCTCCGCCGGGCGCTGTCATCTCGACGGTATGCACGCCGTCCTGGGCCGGGCCGGTCAGGCGGCCATAGCCCACGATGCGCGCGATCTTGTGCTTCTTCATCAGGAAGTCGAGGCCCTTGACGTGCTTCGTTATGATGGCGTCTTTGCGCTGGAGCACGGCTGCCCAATTGAGCGTGGGCGCGCCGATCCCGCCCTCGCCGAAGCCGATGCCGAAGTCGGCGGCGTGCTGCATGTGATCCCAGATCTCGGCGTTGAAGAGCAGGGCCTTGGTGGGGATGCAGCCCACGTGCAGACAGGTGCCGCCGAGCTTGTCGGACTCCTCGATCAACGCGACCTTCAGGCCGTACTCCGCCGCGCGAATGGCCGCCGTGTAGCCGGCCGGGCCGCCGCCTATGATTGCCGCGTCGTAGATTGTCTCTGCTGCCGTCTCGGCCAAGGGAAGCTCCATTCCAGCGGGCTTTGGGGAATCGCCGCCTCGCCATGCATAGTTTAATGGATGCGGCTGAGAGCCCGTTCGCATCTGCGCAAGGGGCAGGCTGCAAATCCGAGTGGACTCCTACAGGCTGTCCTGAACCAGTTCGGCTGCTCTGGTGAGCGTCTCCGGCTCATCGCCGAAGCCCTCGATCCAATGCACCTCCAGCTCGCGGCGGAACCAGGTCAACTGGCGCTTGGCGTAGTTGCGGTGGCCTTGCTGCGCGGCTTCGATGGCAGCCTCAACACTCATGGTTCCCGCCAGCACAGCTATCGCCTGCCGGTAGCCGAGCGAGTCCAGCGCCTTGACCGGGCCGAAGCGGTCGAGCAGGGTGAGTGTCTCCTCAACCAGGCCAGAGGCAAACATGGCGGCAGCGCGGCGGTTCAGTCGAGCGTAAAGGCCCTCGCGGGGCGGGTTGAGGCCGATGCGCAGCAGCCGGAATCCGGTGAGCGGATTGCGGGCTTTTTTCTGGTTTCCAAGCGTCTCGGAGAACGGCTGGCGAGTGGCTACGCAAACCTCAATCGCCCGAATCAGCTTGGGCGCGTCGTTTGCGTGAATGCGCGCGGCGGAGCCGGGGTCGAGCCGGCGGAGCAGCCGGTGCAGCCAGCCTTCGCCGTGCTTTGCCCGGCTGCGCTCGAGGCGGGCGCGCAGTTCCTGCTGCCGCTCCGGCCCGGCAAAAAGCCCCTCGGTGAGCGCGCGCAGGTAGAGTCCGGTGCCGCCGGTGAC